>ENA-OUQH01002796-OUQH01002796.1-human-gut-metagenome-genome-assembly--contig:-NODE-2796-length-10484-cov-3.421421_pt1 | contig 10484 bp, 7 predicted proteins | sample MGYA00237948_ERZ548828 | MGnify/ENA primary metagenome ERZ548828 (study PRJEB26490, sample SAMN05194711) | human gut metagenome | biome: terrestrial biome; feature: human-associated habitat; material...
GCGCCAGGGCGCGTGCGATGCAGATGCGCTGGCGCTGTCCGCCGGAGAACTCGTGCGGATAGCGGTCGCGGTGATAGGGCTGCAAGCCGCACTCGCTCATGATCTTGTCGATGTAGTCGTTGAACTCGTCCTTGGGCACAATGCTGTGCTCACGAACCGCTTCGCCCACGATTTCGCCGATGGGCAGGCGGGGCGACAGGCTGGAATAGGGATCCTGGAAGATGATCTGCATCTTCGGGCGCAGGGCGCGCAGCTCGTTGCGGCTGAGCTCATGCACCTCGCGGCCGTTGAAGAGCACCTCGCCGCCGCTCTTGTCGGTCAGGCGCAGGATGGTGCGGCCGACGGTGGTCTTGCCGCAGCCGGATTCGCCGACCAGGCCCATCGTGGTGCCGCGCTTGATGTTGAAGCTGATGCCGTCCACCGCGCGGACATAGCCCACGGTGCGCTGCAACAGACCTTCCTTGATGGGGAAGTATTTCTTGAGCTGATTGACCTCGAGCACGTTTTCCGGATTGTGGACAAGCGGCGTAAACGTGTTGTCAATGGTGACCTTGGCCATGTTTACTTACCCTCCTTGCCGTTTTCCGCATAGCGATAGCAGCTGACGACGTGGGTGTCGGTCAGATGGATCTCGTGCGGGTACTTGCCCTTGCAGCCCTCGACGCACATCTCACAGCGGTCGCGGAAATAGCAATAGTCGGGCATGTCGATGGGGTTAGGCACCTTGCCGGGGATGGAATAGAGGCGATCCACGCGCTTGTTGATGACGGGCTTGGACGCCATCAGGCCGATGGTGTAGGGGTGCGCGGGGTTTGCGAAGATCTCCTGCACCGTGCCCTTTTCGACCACGCGGCCGGCATACATGACCACAACGTAGTCCGCCATTTCGGCGATGACGCCAAGGTCGTGGGTGATGAGCATGATCGAGGCGTTGATCTTGTCCTTCAGTCCGCGCAGCAGGTCAAGGATCTGTGCCTGAATGGTCACGTCCAGCGCCGTGGTGGGCTCGTCGGCGATGATCAGGCGGGGATTGCAGGCCAGGGCCATGGCGATCATCACGCGCTGGCGCATACCGCCGGAGAGCTCATGGGGATACATCTTGTAAACGCCTTCGCTGTTGGCAATGCCGACCAGCTCCAGCATGGAGATGGTGTGCTTTTTGACCTGCTCTTTGGTCCAGGTTGGGTTGTGCAGGGCGATGACTTCATCCACCTGCGCGCCGATGCGGAACACGGGGTTGAGCGACGTCATCGGCTCCTGGAAGATCATCGACAGCTTGTTGCCGCGGATCTTCTCCATGGCATACATGGGCATCTTCGCCACGTCGTAGGCCTTGCCGTCCTCGCCCAGGTTCAGGCGGATCTGCCCGGAGACGATCTGTCCCTGCGGGCGCTGGAGCAGCTGCATCAGCGAAAGCGAGGTGACGGACTTACCGCAGCCCGATTCGCCCACGACGCCGACCGTCACGCCCTGGGGCACATCAAAAGACACGCCGTCCACCGCCTTGACGGTGCCGGTATCGGTGAAGAAATAGGTATGCAGATCGTCGAACTCCACGACGTTCTTGGGATCGCGCATCTGGGTCAGGTACTCGCTCTCGGGCACCCTTTTGCGCTGATACTTTTTCTCCATCGCCGTGGTAATGCGGCGGTTCTCGCGCGAAATGCGGCGGGATTCTTTTGCGGAGAGGTAATTGCTGTTCTTGCTGGTTTTCTTTTCGGTGTTTTCGCTCATTGCTTTCCCCTCCTTATCTCTTCATCTTCGGGTCAAACGCATCGCGCAGACCGTCGCCGATGAAGTTGAATCCAAGAACCGTCAGCAGGATGCACAGACCTGCGGGAATCCATACGAACCAATAGTTGGTCATGACGTAAACCGTACTGACCGCGCTGATGATGTTGCCCCACGAGGCGAAGGGGAACTTAACGCCCAGGCCCAGGAAGGACAGCGTGGATTCGGTGATGATGGTAGAACCCAGGCTCATGGTGCAGATGACGATCAGCTGCGGGATGACGTTGGGCACCAGGTGGTGGAAAATGCGGTGGCTGATGGTCAGGCCGCAGGCCTCGGTCGCGGTCATGAACTCCTGCTCGCGCAGGGAGAGGATCTGGCCGCGCACCATGCGCGCCACGCCCGGCCAGGACAGGAAGCCCAGCACCAGCATCAGGTAGATCATACGCACCTGAGGATCGACGCGCTCCGCATCCATGATGGAGCCGAGGATGATGATCAGGGGCGTAGAGGGAATGCAGTTGAAGATATCAACAATACGCATGATGAGGCTGTCCACCCACTTGCCGAAATAACCGGCAACGCCGCCCAGCACAACGCCCAGCAGCGCCGCGATGGCCACAACGATGAAGCCGATCATCAGCGAGACGCGGCCGCCGTACATGATGCGGGTGAGCAGGTCCATGCCGTTGCCGTCCGTGCCCAGCCAGTGGGTCAGCGACGGCGCTTCATAGGCGTTGACCACGAGGGTCTCGGTCTCCGCGCGCACGTCCCAGATGTTGTTGCTGCGGTAGATCGAATAGTCCTGACCGTCGAACTCAAAGCTGCTCAGGTTGTCGGCAATGGCTTCCTTCGCGGCGTCCTTGAACTCCAGCGAAAGCTCCTGGCCGGAAACATAGGTGTTGACGACCGTGTTGGAAACCAGCGCGTACATCTCGCCGTCGAGGGTGACCGTCGCGCCGATATCGGGATCGATTTCCAGCTGATAGGTCTTGCCGTCGGCCTCGAAGGAGCTCTTGCCCTCTGCAATGGCGGTTTCGCACGCCAGGCGGAAATCAAAGCCGGTCTTCACCGCGCTGTTTTCGGTATCGTAGATCTTCTTGGAGGCCAGCGCGAGCGGTGCGGCGGAACCGACCGTCGCTTCCTTGCCGCTGCGGGTGATGATGTAATTCACGCCGTTAAACTCAAAGCCATCTTCTCCCGCCGTGGCGGCAGCATTAGCCGCATCCAGCCAGCCGTTGGGCAGCTCCACACCGTCCACAGGCTTGAGCGCGGTCATCATCTTGTTGGAAAGACCGCTTGCCACGGTCTGCGTGCCGCTGATGAGGTAAAGATCCTCGCCCAGCTGCTCCAGCGTGTAGGACTTGCCGGAAACCTCAAAGGCAGCGTCGCCCTGGTTGACCGCCAGGATGAACTTGCTCTGCGCCAGGGAGGAAAACTCCCCGCCCTCCGCAAGGGTATAGCGGAAGTCGTTGTTGACGGTCACAGAAGCGTAGTCCTTTTCCAGCTGCTCGTTGTGATAGAAGACCTGATCTTCCCCATAGGGGGAAACCCAGCCGCCGATATAGGAGAACACAAACATGAAGGCGATGAAGATAACGCCCACGATGGCCAGGCGGTTGCGGATAAAGCGTTTGAAAACCAACATGGAAGGCGAAAGCACTTTGATGCGCTGTTCGTCGTCCAATGCGCCGGCGCGGGTATTCTTTTTCTGTTCCTCTGCCAAAGCTCTTCCTCCTCCCTTATGCGACGCGGACTCTGGGATCGACCACCGCATAGAGAATATCAGCGATCAGCGTGCCCAACAGCGTCAGTATTGCAGAAAACGTCATGTAGAACATCGAGAACGGGATATCGCCTGCGATCATCGCCTGGTAAGAAGTCCAACCGATGCCCTCGATCTGGAACAGCGTCTCGGTGATCAGCGCACCGGAGAACAGGCCGGGGATCGAGCCGCCGATGATGGTCACCAGCGGGATCAGCGTGTTGCGGAAAGCGTGATAATTGATGACGCGCTTTTCCGAAACGCCCTTGGCACGCGCGGTGCGGATGTAGTCCGCGTTGAGCACTTCCAGCATGTTGGTGCGGGTATAGCGCATCAGGCCGCCGACGGAGACGATGGTCAGGGTGATGACGGGCATGATATAGTGCTTAGCCACATCCAGCGCCTTGCCCCAGCTGTCCAGCTGCTCATAGTAGCGGCCGACCTGACCGAACAGATCCAGCCAGCCGAGCTTGACCGACAGGATGTACTTCAGGATCGTTGCAAAGTAGAAGGTCGGCAGAGAAATACCGATCAGCGCGAAGATCGTGACGGCATAGTCCGTGCGGGAGTACTGCTTGCGTGCGGCCAGGATGCCCAGCGGCACGGCAATGACGATCTCCAGCACGAAGGAAAGCACGCCCAGGATGAAGCTGTTCCAGATGACGGTGTTGAACTTCTGCACCACGGGGACGTTGAAGAACCAGCTGTCGCCAAAGTCTCCCTTGAGCGTGGAAACCAGCCAGTTGGAGAAATAACCCTCGACAATTCCCTTGTCAAACCCATAGGCCGCGTTCAATTGCGTCAGCCATTCCGAATAGCTCTTGCCGCCCGGCAGCGATGCGCGCTCGCGCGCAATCTTCTCAACATAGCTGGTCGGGATACAGCGCATGATGGAATAGATGATGAGCGTGACGAAGAACAGGATCATGATGCTGATGAGCAATCTCTTGATGATATACTTCGACAATTCAATCCTTCCCTCTCTTGTTTAATTTTTTCCAGAAGCCTGCCCTTTCCGCGTTCCCCTTTGATCCGGCTTTTTCGCTTGCAAACAAAAATGCGGAAGGGGCAAGCCTCTGACATGGCTCAATCGTTGCGTCAAGGTTAATTTACAGTCTGAATTATTCATTTTTTGTAAATACGCAATTACAGGCATGAGCCCATCTATGTTGCCAAAGACGGACTCATGCCGCAATTGCCATCTGACCGGAAACCTATCCGGCTGTTTTAAGTGGAGTGAAAAGCCTCAGAGCTTTTTCTCTTACTTCGCCATTTCCATGGTCTCCACGCCGTTCAACCAGCCGTAGAAGGTGGTGATGTCGCCAAGGACGGTGTCCATGTTGATGCGCTCCGCAGAGAAGATGATGCAGTTCTGGCGCTGATAGACGGGGATTTCAACCGCCCAGTCGATGATCTTGTCCAGCGCAGCCTTGTAAACGGTCTTGCGATAGGCCTGATCATCGGAAGCACGGCCTTCCAGGATCAGCTGATCCAGCTCGGCGTCGGCGATGTGGTAGTGGTTGGAGTCAGAGCCGCCCATGCCCACGATATTGCTGGAGTGGTAAACCTGGTACATATCGGGGTCGATGGTGGCGTTCCAAGCCGCGCACCACAGCTCCTGAGTGCCCGCGTCCATACGATCCCACAGCACGTTGGGATCGGACAGGTCGTTGACGATCAGGTTGATGCCGATGGTCTCGAAGGCCTGCTTGGCCAGGGTGCCGATCATGAAGGACGGGTGGTCGCCGGTGCCGTTCGCGGGGATCATCAGCTCGTACTCGAGCTTCGCGCCCTCGGGAGCAGCGGTGAACTTGCCGGTGGCCTCGTCGAAGGTGTAGCCGGCAGCCTTCAGGTACTCAACGGCAGCATTAAGAGCCGCAGCCTGCTTGTCCTCGGAAGACATATCCGCGGTGAAGATGTCGGAGCCGTCCACAGCGGTGGAGAAGGCAACCTTGTAGTCCGCGTCGGTCTTCTGGGGAGCAGCCCAGGAGGTGTTGGAGATCGGGTAGTTGATGACGGAAGCGCGCTCGCCATAGTAAGAGTCGATGGCGACCTCACGGTAAGCGGAAATCACAGTGGCAAGAGCCTTGCGCAGGTTCTTGGAAGCTTCGGACGCGGGCTCGCCGCCAACGTTGACGGTGTCGGCGTTGATGCCGATGTAGCCGTAGCCCAGGTTGTCAACGGTATCGGTGACGATCTTGTCGCCGTCCAATTCGCCGTTGCTGTTGTAGCCCTTGATCTCATCAACAGCGGTGTTGCTGAAGGAAGGATCGCCCAGGTCCAGGGTGCCGGTGCCGACGCCCGGGATCTTATCGGTGTCAGCGCCTTCCTTGAACTGAACGTTCTTGATGGCGGGAACGCCCTTGAAGTAGTTCTCGTTCGCCTCGAAGTAGACGATCTTGTTGTCATACTTGACGAACTTGTAGGGGCCGGCGCCCAGAGGCTGGGTGGTCTTGGCCTCCACCATGCTCAGGTCGCCGTAGGGGTGACCGAACTGGTTGTTGTCGTAGTTATACTGAGCAGCATCGCCGTAGTAGTGCAGAGGAGCGATAGAGATGCCGCAGATGGAATAGATCGCGGGAGCCTCGTAGCCCTCGGTGGTCACTTCCACGGTGTAATCGTCGACCTTCTTGACGCCGGCGAAGTTCGGCACGCCTTCGCTGCCCATGGTCTCGTCCTTCGCAGCGAACTCAGCCATGAAGGCTTTCTCGGTGTCCGCAACGATGTCCGCCTCGACAGCGGATTCGCCCGCCGCGACATAAGCAGCGGCGTCGCCCTCGTACTTGGCCTTGACTTCCGCCAGGAACTCTTCCGCGGTGGGAGTGGTGCCGCCCGCGATGTCCCAGGTCTTGCCGGTAGAAGCACCGGTCAGGGTGCCGTCCTTGTAGGAACCGAAGCCCCACAGCGCCATGGCCAGCGCGTTCTGCAGGCCGGCGTCGGCGGTAACTTCGTCAGCGGTCTTGCCGATGGTGGCTTCCGCGTTGTCGCCCGCGTAGTTGGCGGTGACGTAATCCACGATGCCCTGCGCATCCGCAGCCCAGTTCTCGTCAAGGGTCTTGAGGATCCAAGCGGTCTGGTCCGCATCCTTGCCGGCCTTCTCGCCGTCCTTCAGGACCGCGTTGAAGATCTCTTCATACTTGGCGTAGACTTCGCTGGTGGTCTGGGTCAGGTAATCCTGCAGACCAACGATCTTATAGGAGGACAGGGTGGTGGAGCCGACATAAGCCGGATCGCAGTAGACATAATAGGTGAAAATGATGTCATCCGCGGTCAGGGGCTCGCCGTCGGACCACTTCAGGTCCTCGCGCAGCTTCATGGTGTAGGTGGTGGTGCCGTCGTCGTTCTTGACAACGGAAACATCCGCCGGACCATTGTAGAAGTAATCGGTGCCGTTGTAGCTGCGGGTCTCACCCTCGATCGCGTTGTACACGATCGCGCCCTGACGGTCGGTGGTCAGGGGGCTGATGAACGTCATGGAAACGACGTCCTGATCATAGGCGGTGTCCGCATAGAAGGGGCTGAACTTCTCGGAGAAGGGGCTGTAACCCACAACCAGAGGAGTGTCGCTGCCTTCCTCAGCAGGAGCTTCGGTCGGTTCCGCAGACTCGGCAGGAGCCTCGGAGGGCGCGGCGGTCTCTTCCACAGGCGCCTTCTGGCAGGCGGACAACATCATCACGCCCATGCACAGAACCAGCACCAGCGCAAGCACACGCGCCAGATTACGGTTTTTCATGGTGATTCCTCCTTATCAGAATCGGTTTTATTGTAAGGCTCCGTTTTTCGGAACCGTTACAAACGCTCATTGTTTTCCGCGGGCTGTTCATCGCCCCGGCGGATCTCGGTGACTTTCACCTTCCGCAGCAGCACGATTTGGCCGATCCCCGCCCCCAGCTGGAGCAGCACACCCAGCAGGAACGAAACCTCGCCTGCAATCGTTTGATGGACAATACACGCAATGATGCTGCCGATGGCAGCCATCCCTGCGCACACCGTCAATCCCCACGCACTGTGAACCATGCGCGTCCAGGCATTGTCCATGCCCTTGCGGGTGAAATCGCCCTTGTGCAGCGCCCATTCGGCCAGCCCCATCAGGAAATAGCCGGTGGGCAGCAGCCCGCAGACGAAGGGGAGCAGCGCATAAAAGGTCTGCGCGGTGCGTCCTTTGCTGAACCCGCCCAGCACAAAAGCTCCGGCGGCAATCAGCCCGAGCGCGGTCAGCAGGAAGATCATCTTCCGCCTTTTACGCCCTTCCAGCTCGATATGGTACATCGAGCCGATGTAGTGATAAACCCCTTTTGCATCCGGCGCGTAGTCGGAATTATACCGGCCCCGGCCGAAACGGGTGTTTTTGACGTTTTTTTTCTGACTCATTGCAGCTTTCCGGCGTCAAAGCCTTCCAGCCACTCCTTGGCCTTGGCGGCCACCTTGCGCAGCGCCTCCGGGCCGAAGGGCGTCTCCAGCCCCGCCGCGTCGGTCAGCTGGCGGAAGGTGCGGGTTCCGGCGAGCTTCACCAGATCCATGTAGCGCTTCCACGCCGCGGCGTGATCCTCTTGCGTCAGCGCCCAGAACTGCAGCGCGACCGACTGCGCCAGGCAGTAGTCGATGTAGTAGAAGGGGCTTTCGTAGATGTGGTGCTGGCGCTGCCAGCCCTTGCCGTCGCCATAGAAGGGAATGTCGTCCCGGCGCATCCAGGGCATATAGACCTTCAGCAGCTCGCGCCAGATATCGTGGCGCTGCTCCGGGGTGTATTCGGGATGCGCATACACCTCATGCTGGAAGTGATCGACCATCGTGCCGTAGGGGATGAACGTGAGCGCTTTGGCGAGATGGCTGTAAAGATACTTGCGGGTATCCTTGCCGAAGAAGCCCTCCGCCCACGGCCACGCCATGAACTCCATGGACATGGAATGGACTTCGCACGCTTCCATGCTCGGATCGTCCATGGGGACGCGCCATGCATTGAGATATGCCTCGAACGCGTGGCCGGCCTCGTGTGTCACGACCTCAACATCGTGCTGCGTGCCGTTGAAATTGGCAAAGATGAACGGGACGTCATAATCGGGAATCGTGCAGCAATAGCCGCCGGCGGCCTTGCCCTCGGTGGAGAGGATATCGAGCAGCTCGCGTTCTCTCATCATGCGGAAGAACGCGCTCGTCTCCGGAGAGAGCTCATCATAGAATTTCTGGCCGTGAGCGAGAATGTGCTCGGCGTCGCCGCAGGGACGCGGGTTGCCGCTGCGGAAGGAGAGCGCCGCGTCCGCAAAGCTCAGCGGATACGTTTTGCCGAGACGCTTGGCCTGTTCCTGATAGATGCTCTCGGCGACCGGCACAAGATACTTGCGCACGGCGGCGCGGAACTTTTCCACATCGGCCTTGCCGTAGCAGTTGCGGCCCATGCGGTAGTAGCCGAGCTCCGTATAGCCCTTGTAGCCGAGCTTTTTGCCCATCGTGTCACGCAGGTGGACAAGCTCATCGTAAATGCGGTCAAGCTCGCTCTGGTGCTCCTTATACCATCCGCCCTCGGCCTTCCACGCGGCGAGGCGCTGCGCGTCGTCCGCGCCGGTCTTGAACGGCGAGAGCTGCGAGAGCGTGTATACACCGCCCTCAAACGGGATCTGCGCCGAGGCGATGAGCTTATCGTATTCGGTCGTAAGATCGTTTTCCTTCTGCAGCTCCGGGATGATCTCCGGCGAGAACGTTTTGAGAGCGATCTCGGCGTTGAGGAACATCAGCGTGCCGTATTCCTTTTCAAATTCCGCGCGGTACGGCGAGGCAAGCATCGCCTTCGTCCACTCCTGCGAATACTCCTCCAGTTCCGGGGAAAGCTGGTTCCAGAAGCCGTTCTCCTCGTCATAAAACTTGTCGCGCGTGTCGATCGTGTGGCGCACCTGCGCGAGCGTTGCAAGCGTCTGGATGTGTTTGGAGAGCGTTTCCTTTTCAAGAAACACGGCCTTCGCCGCATCATAGCTCCCCGCGGCGCGCAGCTTTTCCGTCAGAGTGCGCATGGAGGTTTTCAGCGCCGCGCCGTCGGGACGCTCGTAGGGCATTTCGCGAAATTTCAAGGCTTCCATAAAAAAGCTCCTTATCTATAAAATGATCCGGAAAGCATTTTAGCCTACTTTCCGGATAATTTCAACCTTATTGCGTTTTTCCGCCGGTCACGACGGCGACGGAGAAGCTCTTCCCGGCAGCCGTCACGGGACATACCGCCATGCCGACGCCGTAGAGCTTTGTGAGCGTTTCGCTTGTGAGCGCTTCCTCCGGCCGTCCCGCGGCGAGTACGCCGCCGCCCTGGAGGGCGAGCACCTGCGTAGCATACCGGAACGCCTGATTGGGGTCGTGCGTGGAGAAGAGCACCGTAAACCCCTCCCCGGCCAGAGCGCTCACGCGCTCCATTACGAGCGCGCTGTTGCCGCAGTCAAGATTGGCTGTCGGTTCGTCCATAACGAGGACGCGGGCGTTCTGCACCATGGCGCGCGCCAGCAGCGCGAGCTGCCGCTCGCCGCCGCTCACGCGGCCGGATTCCCGGTGCGCCAGATGCGCGATGCCGAGACTTTCCATGGCTTCGAGCGCCGCGGTCTTATGCTCCGGGCGGGGCGCGTCGAAAACGCCGATCCGGTTGGTAAGTCCCATCATAACGACTTCGAGCAGCGTATAGTTAAAGGACGGGACGCACGACTGCGGGATATAGGCGATCTCGCGCGCCGCGGCACGGCGATCAAGTGTGCGCATGTCCTTGCAGTTTACAAGGATACCGCCCTCCGACGGCGCCAGAAAGCCGAGCACGCAGCGGAAAAGCGTGCTCTTTCCGACGCCGTTCGGCCCGAGTACGGCGGCAATGTCGCCGTTGGCGGCGGTGAAGGTGATATCATGCAGCACGTCCGTGCTGCCGTAGGAAAAGCCGAGACGGCGGATCTCAATGCTCACGGTCCGCACCTCCCCGCAAAATGAGCCAGACGAATACCGGCGCGCCAACGACCGACGTCAA
>ENA-OUQH01002799-OUQH01002799.1-human-gut-metagenome-genome-assembly--contig:-NODE-2799-length-10481-cov-3.541723_pt1 | contig 10481 bp, 8 predicted proteins | sample MGYA00237948_ERZ548828 | MGnify/ENA primary metagenome ERZ548828 (study PRJEB26490, sample SAMN05194711) | human gut metagenome | biome: terrestrial biome; feature: human-associated habitat; material...
CAGGGTCTTCCACCCCGCACCCCGGAACCCTGCCGGATGCGTAAGCCCGTGCAGGACTTTCCCATTCGGCAGGGACTTTTGAAAACGATTAGGAGGAAGTTTGAGTAAAGAGTACATCAAAGCACAAACCCCACTACCCGCTTATTTCCCTTATCCGAAATTTCTGCTGCAGATGAGCCTTTCCCATACGGCACGATTGACGTATGTTTTGCTGCTGGACCGCATGACCCTTTCGCAGAAGAACGGCTGGGTGGATGTGCAGGGCCGGGCATATGTGCTCTATCCGTTGGCAGGGCTGGCGGAAGATCTTCAGAGCAGCATTTCCAGTGTCACCCGTGCCCTGCGGGAACTGGAAGCCGCACGGCTGATCGAACGGCGGTCCAATGGCTTTTCCAAGCCAAACCAGATATTTCTCGGCGTTCCCCGGACTGCGCAGAAATGCGCAATCGAGATGGCCCAAAATGAGCAGCCTGATTGCTCAAAAGTGAGCAATACGGTTGCGCAAAACTGCACACCTAACCAAATAAATAAGAACAACCTAAGATTGAACCAACTGAATAGAACTAAAGAAGCGTATGGGCGATATCGGAATGTTTTTCTGGAAGATTATTCGGAACTGGAAATGGAAATTGCAGAGTTGGATACTCTGATCGAAGACCTTTCAGCCTATATGCAGTCTACAGGCAGGAAGTACGCAGACCATGCGGCGACCCTGCGTAGCTGGTCAGCACGGAAGAAAAGACAACAGAAACCGGGAGCAGGCATCCCGGACTATACCTACAACAAGGAGGAAAGTTTATGACGGAAACGATCCAGACAGCGATGGACAGGCTTATGACGATCTCTGTGGAACCGCAGGACTATGTTGCAGAAGATGGGCTGCTGTACTGCGGCAGCTGCAAAACTCCCAAGGAAGCGTTCTTTCCGAATGGCAAAAAACTGTTTGGGCGTGACCGCCATCCGGCTGAATGCCGGTGCAGGCAGGCTACAAGGGAAAAGCAAGAGAAAGAAGAACGTGCAAGGCTGCATTACGAGAAAGTGCAGCGGCTGAAGCTGCAGGGCTTTACCGACTGGGCGATGCAGCACTGGACGTTTGCAAACGATCACGGGCAAAATCCACAGATGCAGCTGGCACAGCGGTATGTGGCCCACTGGCCGGAAATGCGGGAAAAGAATGTGGGGCTGCTGCTCTGGGGCGGTGTTGGTACAGGCAAGAGTTTTATGGCGAGTTGCATTGCCAATGCCCTGATGGAACAGGAAGTGGCCGTCTGCATGACGAATTTTGCCCGAATCATGAATGAACTGAATAACGCCTTTTCCGGGCGGAATGAAGTCGTGGACAGGCTCTGCGGCTATCCGTTGCTTGTCATTGACGATTTCGGCATGGAGCGGGGCACGGAATATGCGCTGGAGCAGATTTACAACATTATCGACAGCCGTTACCGCAGCAGGAAACCACTGATCGTTACCACGAACCTGACCCTGACGGAGTTGAAGAACCCGCAGGATACCGCACACGCCCGTATCTATGACCGTCTGCTGGAACTGTGTACACCGATTGCCTGCACAGGTCCCAGTATGAGAAAGGACATAGGACAGGCAAAATTGAACTTGCTGAAAACACTTCTGGCCTGAATGGGAGGAATGCAATTGAAAGAAAACGGCAGAATGAATTGGCTGGCGCAGATCCGCCAGATGAAGAATCGGGACATCCGCACGATTGAACAGTCTGAACTGCAGGAACTGCCGCAGGATGCAGTGGAACACGGATTGCCGCAGGAGGAAAGGCTGAAAAATCTGCTGGATAAGGTCCGAAATCCTTACTGCTATCTGGACAATGGAATTATTGTAAAGCTGAATTTTGCACCAAGAGGGAGCAGCACACTGTCTGAGCGCATTGGCAGGTGCTTTCAGTCTGCCAGCTGAAAAGGCAGAGAAACTTTCGGCAAGCTGCTGAAAAAACACGCAGAAAAATTTCACACTTTAATGCGATAAAGCACTGGACAAAAGATGATGATTCTGGTAAGCTGTTTGTGGGTAAGAAAATAGGAATGTGCCAACTGAGCAGAACTTGCTCGGTAGGCTTGTTCTACATAGAAAATGTGGAGCCTTTCGCTTCTCTGACGAACAGTATTGCCGATTCGTTAAGGAGGTGGAAGGCTTTTGTTATACCCTGATATAAATTTGCAGAAGAGAACACAGCAAAATACAACCCGATACCGTACAGCCTTGTACTTGCGCTTGTCTCGTGAGGATGGCGATAAGACAGAGAGCGACAGTATTGCAAACCAGCGCACACTACTGGAAGCCTATGCCATAGACCACCCGGAACTGTGCATCGTGGATGAGTTTGTGGACGATGGTTACTCCGGCTCGAACTTTGAACGGCCTGCGTTCCAAAACCTGTTCAGGGAACTGGAGCAGGGGACCATCAACTGTGTTCTGGTGAAAGATCTGTCCCGATTCGGGCGAAACTATATTGAAGTGGGACGTTATCTGGAACGTATTTTCCCGGTCATGCGAGTCCGGCTGATTGCTGTGACAGACAACTATGACAGTCAATCTGCGTGGAAGACCAGCGATTCCATCATGGTCCCGATGCGGAATTTGCTCAACGATGCCTACTGCCGGGATATTTCCATCAAGGTGCGCAGCCAGTTGGACATGAAACGGCGCAAAGGAGAGTTCATCGGTGGCTATGCAATCTACGGCTACTGCAAAGATGAACGGAACAAAAACCGTCTGGTGGTAGACGAGTATGCAGCAGATATTGTCCGTTCTATCTACCGCAGAAAACTGGAAGGTATGAGCGCACAGGCGATTGCCGAACAGCTGAACAGCGAGAATGTGCTGGCCCCCAGCGAGTACAAACGGCTGTGCGGTTTGAATTACCATAGTGGGTTCAAAGCTGGCACTCATGCAAAGTGGCAGGCGATTCAGGTGCTTCGGATTCTGAAAAATGAAGTCTACACAGGGACGATGGTGCAGGGCCGACGGCAGAAAATCAATTACAAAATCAAGAAAATTCGGGATGTGGAAGAATCCGGCTGGATCAGAGTTCCCAATATGCACGAAGCAATCATTCCGCAAAAGCTGTTCGATACGGTGCAGGAAGTTTTGAAGCTGGACACCTGCGCATCGAAAGGCCAGCAAACTGTAAATCTATTTTCGGGCATCGTTCGCTGCGGCGGCTGTGGACAGAACATGGTGCGGCGTACCGTATCAAAAAACGGAAAGAAATATATTTATCTGCACTGCGTCACAAACCACAACGGTCTGGGCTGTTCCTCGCATCTTATCAGCGAAAGTAAGCTGGCCGAAGTGGTGCTGGCCGCATTGCAGGGAAAAATCCAGCAGATCAGTGGACTGGAACATCGTCTGGATGAAATCAATGAGATTCCCAAGAATGAACGCAGACTGAAATCTGTGGAAAAACATCTGAAAATGCTGGAGCAGGAAGAACAGAAATACCAGACCTTGCGCCGCCAGCTTTATGAAGATATGAGCAGCGGTATTGTCAGCAAGGAAGAGTATAAGGAGTTCAGCCATTCCTTTAATGAAAAGGTTGAAGCTATCCGTAAGGCCAAAGCAGAAATGAACCGCCAGAGGGATTGTCTGAACAATCTGGATGTGGAACATCTGCCGTGGATTGAAGATTTCAAGTCCTATCAAAACCTGACAAGTCTGAACCGCCGCGTTCTGGTGGAACTGGTAGAGAGCATCACCGTCTATGATAAGGAACACATTCATATCCAGTATCGGTTCGATCAGGAAATTCGCAATGTGCTGGAATATTGCGGTAGTGTTCAGGCAGCAGAAACGGAGGAAGGTGCAGTATGAAGTGTGTAAGCTATGCCCGGACGCTTCCATGGAAGAACCATCAAGGTGAACTGGCGATTGCCGAGCAGAATCAGCGTATTGCGGCATATCTGGCGGAACATAAAGAACTGGATTTGCTGAAAAAGTATTCTGACCGCAAGAACGATGAAAAGGCGCGCACCGCGTTTGACCAAATGACCGATGATGGCGTAGAGCGAAAATTTGATTGCATTATTGTGGCATCCATGTACTACTGCGGGCCGGATTTCCCGGCGGCACGACAGGCAATCAAGGAAACGCTCTATGCAACGGGCATCGACCTGATCGTACTGGATGAGGGCTTGGACACCAGAACAGCCAGCCGAAAAGAAGTCGAGGACTATTTTGAAGCAAAACGCTGTGAGATGCACGCAGAAATCATGTTTGCGTGGAGAAGGAAACAAGGCGCAGGATTCCGGCTGACAAACTCTGTTCCATTTGGCTATATCCGCAGGAATGGCGAAAGCAACATGATAAAGGATGAAGAAGTTGCTCCTTATTTAAGCGAGGCTTTCTCCAGATATGCGTCCGGTCAGAAAATGCGTAACATTGCAAAGTGGTTGAACGAGCAAGGCGTGGAACCTCCCATGAAGCACAAAAAGAGAATTCTGGGAAAGACTTATGATGCAGAACCAGACCAGTGGACAACGGATATGTTGCGGTGCTTATTCCGAAACCCGACTTATACGGGTGCGGCGGCAAATGGAAGCCGCCAGATTATTGCAGAAAACTGCCACGAACCATACATAACCAAAGAACAGTTCTATGCTTTCCCTTGCAATATGCGCGAGGACGAAAACAAAATCTCCACTAGAAAAAGCTACAAAAAGCCGAATCCGCTGGCAAAGCACATTGTCTGCACCTGTGGACGCGCACTCTGCTGGCACAAGGATAAGAAAACAGGGGGAGAACTTTTTTATTGCCGTTACTGCCGCGCACACAAGGAAAACGGAAAGAATCTGAAAGTCCCGGCAGCTACCATTTATAAAAAGGTGATGGATGCTCTGGAACTGGAACATCTGGAAGAAGAAAAGCTGGCTGCAGCGATTCAGCAGGGAGCAGGCAAGAAAGCAATCGAGGTAGTTCGAGCCGAAAAGTCGTTGCAGATGAAGTCCATTCTGGCTGAACTGAATATGGAACAGTTTCGTCGTGTGCCGCTGTATGAAAGTTACATGGCAAATGAAATCACTGAAGAACAGTACCATGCGGAACTGATGGACTATGAAGAAGCACATCGGAAATTGAATGAACAGCTTACAGCAATTATGGAAGATACGCTGGTATGGGAACGGGCGTTGAGCCTGCGCAATCCATGGATTCAGCAGATGGCACAGTATAAGACCCCGGAGGAACTTGACCGTAATTTTGTCAAAAAGTATATCGAGCAGGTCACGGTTACATTACTGGACGATGGACAGGCAGAAATCAGCCTGACCATGAAAACGGATGAATGGAAACAGATGCTTAGTCGGATAGAAATGGAGGGTACAGACAGTGGCACGAAAGAGTAGAAAAAATCTCCCGCAGCCGGAACAGACGGCAGCTTCTGTGCTGCTCCCGGAACTGGAAGAAGCAAAAATGCCTGCGGCAATCTATGGGCGGCTTTCTGTTGAGGATGAAGAAACAGAAGAGAGCATGGAAACGCAGATCGCACTGGTGCAGGACTATATCAACCGCAGCAGGGAACTGAGCTATGTGGATACCTACTTCGACAATGGATTTACGGGAACAAATTTCAAGCGGCCTGCATTTACCCGCCTGATGAACGATGTGCGGCAGAAGAAAATCAAGTGCATCGTGGTGAAAGACCTCTCGCGCTTTGGCCGCAACTATCTGGAAGCAGGATACTATATCGAAACGGTGTTCCCATTTTTGGGGATTCGATTGATTGCTGTTACAGATAATTTTGACAGTACGCGCAAAGAGGACATGGAAAGTCTGGCTCTCCCGATTCGGAATATGGTCAACGCAATGTACGCGAAAGACATATCCAAAAAGATATGGACTTCTTTGCAGCGTAAGAAAGAAGCAGGCTATGCAGTCGGAAACGATGCTCCGTATGGCTATATTCGGAACCCCATGACAAAGCGTAATGAAATTGACCCGGAAGCTGCATTTTATGTGCAGTTGATTTTCCAGTGGGAACTGATGGGCGTACCAATTTTTGAAATTGCCCGACGAATGACATTGCTGCAGGTTCCGACTCCACGGGAGTGGCATAGAAAAATGGTTGAGGGAAAAGAAGTGCTTACCTGTAAAAAGTGGGGCGTAACCACGATCCGGCACATTCTGGAAAATCAAACCTATGTGGGCGATACCATCAACAATAAGAGTACACAGAAGTTATTCGCAGGACAGGACAGGCACGACCTTCCGAAAGAACAGTGGTATGTGGCAAAGAACACACATCCGGCCATCATTGCAAGGGATGATTTTGAAAAGGTGCAAAAAATCTTGAAGAGGAATCAAAAGGTGTTCCATACAATAAGAGCAAAGTCGGAGCAGATTCGCAGTGAGTACCAGAACGACCTTGCTGGAATGGTGTTCTGTGCAGACTGCGGCAGGCCGATGGAGTTTGAGCGACTGCCGCATGGAGCGGAAGAAAGTAAAAAGGTCTGCTACTACATTTGCAAAGCGAGGCAGGCTGACGATAAGTGCATCGGCCACCAGATTCCAGAAAAACTGCTGAAAGCCCTGATAATGGATCAGCTGCATTTGCTCATTGTCCAGCTGAGCGATAAACGGAAGGTGCTGGAAGAATTGCAGAAAATCGAGGATGTGCATAATCCCGTCTACCGGGCGAAGGGTGAAATTATGAGCCTGACCGATAAAGTCAGCCAGATGGCCAAGAAGCGGGAACAGCTTTATGCGGACTATGTGGCTGGTGTGGTGGATTCCGAAGATTACCAACTGATTCGGGAAGATTATTCCAGACAATACGATGGCCTGCGAGCTGCGCTGCAGGAAGCGGAGAGCAAAAAAACGGAAGTGGAACGGCAAATCGAAGAATACCTGAATATGACTTCTCATTTGGAAGAACATCTGGACAACTTTGAATTTGACATTCAGTTGGTAAAATCCCTTGTGCAGAAAATCGAAGTGAGTGCGGACAAGCGGATTCGGATTGTTTTTGGATTTCGGGATGTGTTTACAGAACTTGGAAAGGAGAGTGCAGAAACATGATTGCAGCGTATCAGCGCATTTCAAGGGCTGATGGCGATCTGGGCAAAGATGGCAAAGATAAGAGCAACAGCATTGAAAACCAGAAAGAACTGATCCTGCGGTATATCTCCTGCAAAGAAAGCCTGCAAAATGTGCCTGTGATGGATTTTGTGGATGACGGATACACAGGCAGCAATTTTGACAGACCTGGATTCCAGCAGATGATGGATGGTGTACGCAATGGCAAGATTGATACCATCATCGTGAAAGACCTTTCCCGTTTTGGCCGTGATTATATCGGTGTGGGCGAATACATGGAGCAGATTTTCCCCCTGCTGGGTGTCCGGCTCATTGCCATCAACGATAACTATGACAGCAATAATTATAAAGGTACAACGCTGGGAATGGATGTGGTCGTCAGTAATCTGGTAAATACCATGTACTGCCGGGATGCAGGAAAGAAACTGCGGACTGCCAATCAGGTTAAGTGGCGCAAGGGTATTACAACGGCATCTGCTGCACCGTTCGGCTATCAGTTTGACCCGGACAAAAAGGGCGCATTTATCATTGACCCGCCAGCCGCAAAAATCGTGCGGCGTATTTTCGACCTTGCGATTCTTGGGCTGGGAACAAGAGATATAGCGATGATGCTCAATGACGAAAATGTTCCTGTGCCAAGCGTATATAACAAAGAAAATAAGGCGTATGGCAAGGAAACGACCTATACCATAGCTCCTGTGATCTTATGGGATAGTTCTCGCGTTTGGAAAATCCTTACGGCGTATGTGTACACCGGGGCGATGGTCTTGGGCAAAACAAAAACACTGATTTCCGGCAAAAGCATTGTCAGAACGGTTCCCAAAGGACAGCAGTTTATTACGGAGGGAACCCATGAAGCAATCGTAAGTCGTGAGGAATTTGAAAAAGCGCAGCTTGTCATAAAGAGTAACAGCCATAAAGTGCTGATGGGTAGTGTGGACTTTCCGCTGAAAGGGAAAGTCCGCTGCGGAAATTGCAGGCGAGTGATGGCGCACAATTTCAAACAGGTTGTGCCGACATTCTGGTGCAGAGAGGGCTTGGAACTGATTGGGCAGACCCAATGCACATCTGAGATATTTCAGGTCAGTGATATTGAAAGTGCCGTCTTTCAGGCACTGAAAAAGGAACTCTCCCTGCTGGATGTCCTCTATGGTGATATTCAAAAGGAAGAGCAGGATTTGAAGGAAGCCCACAAAAAGGCAAATCGCCGTAAAACTCTGATGGAGCAGGAACTTAAAAACCTGAAAGGTGAGAAGATGCGGATGTATGAAGAATATGCAGCCGGAACACTTCCACTTGATACCTACAAGCAGAAAAAACAGGAATGTGATAGACGAATTTCAGAGGTGCAAGAGCAAATTGAACAATTCAAAGCGGAAGAATCTGTCCAGAGCGTTGTTCCGGGAACCGTGCGCGCAGCGGCAGAGCAGGCAGAGAATTTCCTGCACGGTACGAGGCTCACGGCAGGTATGGTGTCGGCTTTTATTGAAAATGTCTTTGTGCATGATGGAGGGCGCATTGTGGTACGGTTCAAATACGAGCAGAGCATACAGGATACTGTAAAGGCACTGCAGACAGGCTGAATTTGAGATAGGACTGGGTTGCCCATGTTGGAACATCAAAGAGTGTGTTATAACATGGGCAACGGACCAGTCGGAAAGAGGACACTATGAAAGCGATTCGATGGCTGTTAAAATTGATGTTGGTGATGATAACCCTGCCGCTGATCCTTGCTGTGTGGCTGGCAAAGTGGTTTGTGGTATTCCTGCATCATTGTTCGGCATGGATTTTCTATCTGCTGGGCAGTGTGCTATTGGCAACGGCGATTCTTTCGTACCTCATGCATCAGTCGCAAGGAATGGAAGCACTTCAAATGCTGATCGGCGGATTTGTGATTTTTATGATACCGCAGGTGGTCGGCGGTGTGGTAGTACTTCTGGAACTGGCGGCAGTAATGCTTCGGCAGGTATGGTACATATAAGACGCCCGACCAGGATAGCCTGCCTTTGGAACTGCTTGAATAAAAGCAACGCCCTCATAGTTGAGAGGATTTGTATCTTCTCGGCTATGAGGGTGTTTCATTCCATAGGAATGGGAAGGTTATAGATTGAGCGTTTCTACCCATGCGAATAGATCTGCTTTGGTGGAGTTGGAGTTAAACACTTTTTCATGCCTCGTATCTGACAATTTCCATAATTAGAAAATATTGAGTCCGATAAAATAAAAGTTTCGAAAACGGGAAAATAATTTGATATTCTGCGTATAATATGCTATACTGAGAAAAAAGGAGGAATGCAGATATGGTTGAACGAAAAGAATATCTTGACCAGCTTTGGGCATGGAAAGATGAGCGGCAGATCAAGGTCGTGACCGGAATCCGTCGCTGTGGAAAATCTGTACTTCTGGAACAGTATCAGCAGAGACTCTTGGCGAATGGAGTCGCACCAGAACAGATTATTTCTATCAACTTTGAAAATCTGGATTACGAACCCTTAAAAGATTATATGAGGCTGTACAACTATCTCAAAGAACGTTTGTGTGTTGATAAGATGACATACATCTTTTTGGACGAGGTTCAGGAAGTTCCTTCATTCGAGAAAGTGGTTGACAGCCTTTATATCAGAGATCATGTGGATGTTTATATCACAGGCTCCAATGCATATATGCTGTCAAGTGAGCTTGCAACGCTTTTGTCAGGAAGGTACACAGAGATCAAGATGCTGCCGCTTTCTTTCCGCGAGTATATGGCGGTGACAGGTATGGCAAAAGAGGAAGCTTTTGCAGAGTTTATGAAAACTGGCGGAATTCCGTATGTGGCAGTAATGAACCGTACGGATGAAAAAATAGATCAGTATTTGGAAGGAATCTACAACACCGTCATTGTAAAGGATATTGAGCAGCGACAGACAAGAAGAGAAAAAGAGAGTGGAAAACGAAAAATCACAGACATTGCGTTACTGAAGACAATTGCCAGATATCTGGCAAGCGTTATCGGCAGCCCGGTGTCTATGAAAAGTATAACCGATTATCTGACCTCAGCTGGCAGAAAAATATCCCAAAACACAGTCAGCGATTATGTTGAAGCCCTGACAGAGTCTTTTGTTTTTTATCCTGTGGAGCGATTTGACATTGTAGGAAAGCAGCTCTTAAAGGTCAACAATAAGTTTTACATGGTAGATATGGGAATCAGAAACCACATTCTTCCAAGAAAACGATACGATCTTGGATTTACCATTGAGAACATTGTGTATCTTGAACTTTCACGAAGGGGTGGCAAAGTCAATATCGGAAAATATGGTTCTACTGAAGTTGACTTTGTGACACAGAAGGAAGGCGTGCTTACCTATTATCAGGTGACCGCTGATATGACGGCGGAAGAAACCTTTGAGAGAGAGATGAGACCGCTGCGGAGCATTCATGAT
>ENA-OUQH01002802-OUQH01002802.1-human-gut-metagenome-genome-assembly--contig:-NODE-2802-length-10479-cov-3.997410_pt1 | contig 10479 bp, 8 predicted proteins | sample MGYA00237948_ERZ548828 | MGnify/ENA primary metagenome ERZ548828 (study PRJEB26490, sample SAMN05194711) | human gut metagenome | biome: terrestrial biome; feature: human-associated habitat; material...
GAGATGTGTATAAGAGACAGCCAACATTTCCATCATCAACCGTACAACTAAGGGCGTCAAGGTCGGTTTGGTGTCTCCGGCGATGTTTGCGGACGAAGCGGCGCTCGTGCCCGGCATGCTGCTCAGCCTGCCGTATCCGGTTTTTGCAACTTCTTCCATTGATGCGATGGTTCACGCGGTCGAAAGCTACCTGTCTCCAAACGCCTGTGCACTGAGCGAGCTGTTCTCCGCCAAGGCGCTGCACCTTATCCTGTCCTGCTGGAAGGATGCTGTCGCAGCAGGCGGCAAGGATGCGTGGAAGAAGCATGCACTTGAGTTTCTGCGCGCCTCCAACTATGCGGGCATTGCGTTCGGCCATGCAGGCTGCGCGGCTGTTCACGCGATGGCATATCCGCTCGGCGGCGTGCATCACATCCCGCACGGACAGGCCAACCAGCTCATGTTCGCGGATGTAATGCGTAAGTATCAGGAAAAGAAGCCCATCGGCAAGCTCAACCAGCTCGAGGAGCTGCTCGGCGTGCCGGTTGTGCCAATTTCCGCCGCCAAGAATGAGGGCATCGACGAGCTGGTCGAGCACGCCCTGCACGTGGCCCGCCACCGCGAGACACCGGGCCGCATCGACTTCTGCGACGCCGGGGACGGCGCGGGCGGTGCGGTGCACCGCTGTGTACACGCCGTAAGCCATCTGATCGAGGATCACGCTGCCCGCACCGGGCTGCCGCTGCGTTTTGCCGCAACAAAGCTGGTCGAGGGCGATACGCTGATCGAATCCGCGCTGGACCTCGATGCGAACGAGACCGAGCTGCTCGGTCACACGATTGCCGAGCTGGAAAGTGAGACGGGTCTGGACCGCGAGGCAGCGCTGGCGGATATGCGGTTCAACTTTATTGAACGCCTCTGCGACAAAACCGTTGTGCGGCCCGGCGAAAGCCGCGAGCACAAGCGCAGTGTGGCCATTGACCGCATCCTGACCGGCAAATACACCGCCCTGCCCTGCTTTATCGGCATTATGGCGCTGGTATTCTGGCTGACGTTCGGTGTCATCGGCGCGGGCCTGTCCGACTTGCTGACACTGGGTATTGACGCGCTCACCAACCTGATCGACCACGCACTGACGGTCTACGGCATCAACCCTGTTGTGCATAGCCTTGTTATTGACGGCATCTTTGCGGGCGTGGGCAGCGTGCTGAGCTTCCTGCCGACCATCGTCACGCTGTTCTTCTTCCTGTCGATTCTGGAGGACACCGGCTATATGGCGCGTGTGGCCTTCGTCATGGATCAGCTGCTGCGCCGCATCGGACTTTCGGGCCGCAGCTTTGTGCCCATGCTCATCGGCTTCGGCTGCTCGGTGCCCGCCATCATGGCCACCCGCACGTTGTCCAGTGACCGTGACCGCAAAATGACGATCCTGCTCACCCCGTTCATGAGCTGCTCGGCCAAGCTGCCGATCTACGCCCTGTTCACGACGGCGTTCTTCCCCCGGCAGTGGCGTGCCGTCGTGATGATCGGGTTGTACATCACGGGCATCCTGTGCGGCATCCTGTACGCGATCCTGCTGAAATTCACCAAGTACAAGGGCGAACCTGTCCCCTTCGTCATGGAGCTGCCCAACTACCGTTTTCCCTCGGCGCGCAGTGTCTGCCAGCTGATTTGGGAGAAAGCCCGCGACTTTTTGCAGAAGGCCTTCACCATTATCTTTGTGGCAACGGTGCTGATTTGGTTCCTGCAGACCTTTGACATGCGCCTGAATGTGGCCGCTTCGGCGGACAAGAGCCTGCTGGCGGCCATCGGCAGTTTTATTGCCCCGCTGTTCAGGCCGCTGGGCTTTGGCGACTGGCGCGTTTCCACTGCGCTGATCACCGGCTTTACGGCCAAGGAGAGCGTTGTCTCTACGCTGACGGTCCTTCTGGGCGGGGACACCGCCGCACTGACCACGCTGTTTACCCCGTTCACGGCCATCGTGTTTCTGGTGTTTACCCTGCTGTACACGCCCTGCGTGGCCGCGATTGCTGCCGTCAAGCGTGAGCTGGGCGGTGCCCGCGCCGCAGCAGGCGTCGTTTTGATGCAATGCGGTATTGCATGGATCGTGGCATTTGTGGTACACTGTGTAGGAACGGTGTTCGGCCTGGTGTGAACCGCGCCGGAAAGCACCCCTACAGATACGTATGAGGTAATATACGATATGGCAAGTGTTATCATTGTTGTGATTATTTTTGTGCTGCTGGCGCTGGCGATCCTGTTCATCTGCCAGAACGGCGGCTGGCAGGGCGGCTGCGGCGGCAACTGTGCCAGCTGCCACAGCAAATGCGCCGAAGCGGAAAAAAAGCCGAAGAAATAACTCTTGCCTCCCTCTGCGAGGGAGGTGGCCAAGAATTTTGCTCCCCTTTTTGCAAGGGGAGCTTTTTTCTTGCCCTGCTGTTGCACAAATGCACAAAAACGGGTATACTTATAAATAAGTATAATTTCAGGGAGGTATTGCCCATGAAAGCTGATAAATACCGCTTCAAAGGCGCCCGCACCTGTGACCTGCGGGCGCTCTCCTGCGACGACAAAGCGGATGCAACGGACAAAGACGAAATTCCGGCCAAAACTGCCGAGAAGCTGCAAAAGATGACCGCATTGGAGGCTGAACGCTGATGCCGCCCATCCGTGTTTTACAAGTCATGCCCGCCATGGACGCCGGCGGCATGGAGACCTTTGTCATGAACGTCTACCGCACGATCGACCGGGAGAAGGTCCAGTTCGATTTTCTCTATCATTACGATAAACCGTGCTTTTTTGACGATGAAATTCGTGCGCTGGGCGGGCGCATCTTCAAGCTGACCGTCCGGCAGGACAACAACCTGCCCCGCTACCTGCGTGAATTGCGGGCGCTGTTTGCCGCCCACCCCGAGTGGCGCATCATCCACGGCCATTACAGCGGGTTTGGCATGTTCTACAACCCCGCGGCGCGGCGCGCGGGTATCCCCGTGCGGTGCGGCCACAGCCACAATACCGCGTATGAACGCAATTTCGTGGGGCGGCTCGATCATTTTATGAGCAGCTTTTTCAACATCGGCCTGACGGACCGCTTTGCGTGCAGTGAGAAGGCCGGGCAGATGCTTTTTGGCAAGCATCCGTTCACCGTCGTGCCCAACGGCATCGACACGGCGCGGTTTGCCGCCCGCGACCCGCAGCGCCGTGCGCTTTTGCGCGGTGAGCTGGGTGTGACCGATCAGGAAATCCTGTTCGGCCATGTGGGGCGGTTCTCCGACCAGAAGAACCACCCGGGACTGCTCAAAATTTTTGCCGCCGTGCGCACCCGCCTGCCCAAGGCACGGCTGGTGCTGCTGGGCGGCGGCGACCCCGCCTACGTGGAGAAAATGCAGGCGCTGGCCGCCGAGCTCGGCCTTGGCGACAGTGTGATCTTTGCGGGCGTGCGCAGCAACATCCAGAGCTTTTACGACGCGATGGACGCCTTTTTGCTGCCCAGCCTTTTCGAGGGTCTGCCCGTCGTGCTGGTGGAGGCGCAGACCGCGGGTCTGCCCTGCTTTGTGGCCGACACGGTGGACCGCGGCGCGGCGTTCAGCGACAGGGTAAAATTCCTGCCGCTGAACGACACCGCCGCGTGGGCAAACACAATTGCGGCGGCCTCCTTCCGCCGCGACCCGCAGGCGCGGGAGAAGGCCATTAAGGCCGGATATGACATCCACACGAGCGCCGAGGTCCTGCAAGCCTTTTACCTGCGCCGTTATGCCGAGGTGACGCCATGAAGCCCTGTGAGATCGCAGTCATCGTACCTGTACATAATGCGGCGGCGTTCCTGACCGCCTGCACCGACGCGATTGCTGCCCAGAAATTTGACGGCTTCCGGTGCATTCTGGTGGAAGACGGCTCCACCGACGACTCCCCCGCGCTCTGCGATGCCATCGCGGCGGGCGACCAGCGCTTTGTGGCGCTGCACCAGACCAACAGCGGTGTCTGCGCGGCCCGCACGGCGGGTGTGCGCGAGGGGCGGGCGCTGGGGGCCAAATGGTTTGCGTTCTGCGACGCGGACGATTTGTACCACCCTGAGTTTCTGGACGCGCTGTATGCGGCGGTGACGAACAGCGGACTGCCGCTGGCCTGCTGCCGGTACGATACCTTTACCGACACCGTGCCCGCCGACGCGCCCGCGCCCTTCAACAGCAAGATCCTGCGAAGCCCCGCCCATCTGGACGCGCTGCTGCATGACCACGCCGTGGATTACGGCCTGTGGAACAAGCTGTTCTCCGCCGACCTGCTGACCGAGGAGATGCTCGACAACGGGCTGGCCTATAACGAGGATCTATTGGCGAACTGGCGTGCATTTTTAGCCGCTCCGGGGTGTGCGTTCTGCGATTTTGCAGGCTATCACTACCGCCAGCACGCGGCCAGCGCCAGCCACCGCGCCCTGCCGCCGCAGAGCATCGACGACCAGCGCCGCGCCGCTGCGGAGATCCGTGCCACGGCCCCCGCCGAAATGCAGCAGAGCGTGAACGCCTTTTACTATGAAAAGCTCGTCTATCTGGCCAGCATGATCCTGCGCCGCGCCAACGCCGCAGACTACCGCGTCCAGCTGAACGAGCTGAAGATCGGCATTGCTGCGGGGGCCGACGACCCGCAGCTGGGGCGCAATCCGCTGCTGCCCCGGAGCATCCGTTTTTCGGCCTGGCTGACGCTGCACATGCCGCGGCTCTGGCAGTGGGCGTGCCGAAATTTCTTGAAGGACCGACAATAATGCGCATTTTACTTGTACTGGACCGGGTGGAGAACCCCGCCAGCGCCAACGCCCTGATGGGCTTTCGGCTGGCGGAGCAGCTGCTCCGCCGCGACCATACCGTACATATTTTGACCCTCTGGGACGGCCTGCACACCCCGCCCGCCCCGCCGGAGGGGGCCATGCAGCACCTGCTGGCCTTTGCCGACGAGCGCCAGATGAACGAGGCGCTGGAAAACGGCCAAAAGGGCGGCACGCCGGTGCCGCTGCGGCTGGCCCGGCTGGCTGCACCCCCCGCGGCAGCGGCGGCAGCGTTCCGCCAGCTGGTGCTGAAGCAGCCCCGCCGCACCGTGGACAGTCAGCGGGAAATCGAGCGGCTGGACGCTGAATTTCACTTTGACGCAGTCTGTGCCGTCTGTGCGCCCTACCGCACGGCGTTTGCGCTGGAAGCTGCCGCCATCCGCGGGAAGAAATTTTTGTGGCAGCTGGACCCCTATGCCTCTAACCGGGACTACACAGCCCCGGGCGGCTTTGCGCGGGAGGGGCAGCTGCTGGACGCGCTGGATGGGACCTTTGTCACGCCGCAGGCTCTGCCCGACTACGCCGACGGCGCACCGCTGGCCCCGTGGCGGGAAAAGGTACACGTTCTGGGCTTTCCAACGCTGCTGCCGCGGGTCATAGAGCCAGTGGAACACGACGATATACAGTGTGTTTTCTGCGGCAGCCTGCACCCCGGTATGCGGGAGCCCGGCTTTGCACTGGCGCTGTTCCGCGCACTGCACGACGACGCTGTGGCACTGACGATGGCGGGCGGCGGCTGGGAGCGCTTTGAAGCCGATGCCGACGAGACAGCCCGTGTTCTGGGTGCAAAATTTGTGCGTCCCGGCCTTCTGCCGCCCGACGAGGCCGCCGCGCTGGAAAACCGCGCCGACGTGCTCGTCAGTCTGGGCAACACCTATGACAACCAGATGCCCAGCAAGCTGTTTGGTTATTTTGCCACCGGCAAGCCAGTACTGCATCTGGCTGTGAGCGAGAACGACCCCACCCTGCCCTATCTGGCGCGCTACCCGCTGGCGCTGGTTCTGTACCGGAAGGACGGTGTCACGCCGGGCACCGTTGCCAAGCTGCACAGCTGGCTGCACAATGTACAGGGTCATGCCCTGCCCTTTGCCCAGACGGCAAGGCTCTACCCCGAGTTCACCCCGGAGAAGGTCGCGGAGGAGTTTTTAAAGTGGTTGTGAACAGTCAGCTGCGTGACAGCCACAGACCATCAAAAAATTGCTCTGTAGGGGCGAACAGTGTTCGCCCGTGCCCGTTTGCCGCGTGAGAAACCATCCCGAAAGAGCGCTGCTGCGTCAGGTTGGCGGGCGAACAATGTTCGCCCCTACAAGCTCGATCCGGCAAAGTCAGCGTTGCAACCGGAAGTAAAGGAGTCCCTATGCACATTCTTTGGCTTGTCAGAACCACCCTGCCGCAGGCGGCGGCTGCCTGCGGGCTGGCCGGAGCCAGCGATGTCAGCGGCAGCTGGCTGACCGGGCAGCTGGCCGCGCTGCGCGCCTGCCCCGATTTGCACCTGACTGTGCTCTGCGTGGGCAAAGCGGATGCCGACGGCACCGCGGACGGCGTGCATTACCGCGTCGTGCGCGACACTGCCGCCTTTGCGCCGCTTTTGCAGGCCGAGCGCCCCGACCTTGTGCATATATGGGGTACCGAGTTTGACCCCGCCGCCGTCATGGCCGACGCTGCCCGCGCATCAGGCTTGCCCGTGCTGTTCAGCGTACAGGGCGTTATGCGGGACTGCGCCGCGCACCTCTGCGACGGCGTGCCCGAAAAATACCGTCGTTCCGGTGCGCTGTGGCACGCCATTGATAAAATCATTCCCGGCGAGCTGCTCGACAATATGCAGGCGAGCTTTGACGCACTGGCCGCAAAGGAGGCCGCAGCGCTGTCCGACGCCCGCTATGTGACGGGCCGCACGGCGTTTGACCGCGCCGCCTGCGCCGCGCTGGCCCCCCACGCCCGCTACTACCCCTGCAACGAGACACTGCGTCCGCTGTTTTATACGGGTACGCTGTGGCATGCGCGGGACTTTGCCGCCGCGCCGGTGCTGCTGCTGCCCCAGGGCAACTACCCGCTGAAAAACCTGCACACCGTCATCAAGGCGCTGCCTGCCGTGCTGGCCGAGTACGGTGACGCCGAGCTGCGCATTGCGGGCTGGCCGCCGCTGGACAAGGGCCCGCTGCTGCGCCCGGTCATTGACCGAATGTTTCCCTACAAGCTCTACTGCAAGCGGCTGGCCGCACAGCTGGGCGTGACGGAGCACATCCGCTACACCGGGCCGCTGGATGCCGCGGCCATGCGGCAGGCGTATCTGGAGGCAGACGTCTTTTTGCTGCCGTCCGGCTGCGAGAACAGCCCCAACAGCTTAGGCGAGGCCATGCTGCTGGGCCTGCCCTGCGTCGCCAGCGCCGTGGGCGGTATTCCTTCGATGCTGGCGAACGGCACCGAGGGTCTTTTGTACGGCGATGCGCTGGACGCCGACGCGCTGGCCCGCGCCGTTTTGCAGGTGCTGCACAGCCCCGACGGCGGTACGGCCATGGGCCGGGCGGCCCGTGCCCGCGCACTGCAGACCCATGATGCGGCCCACAACGCCGCTGATTTGCTGCACATCTACGAAAGCATTTTGCAGGAGGAGCACCCGTGAGCATTTCCGTCATCATCCCCTGCTACAGGGCCGCGGCCACGCTGCGCCGCGCGGTGGACAGTGCCCTGACCGGTGCGCCCGCCGATTTGGAGGTCCTGCTCGTCGACGACGGCAGCCCCGACGATACGGGCGCCCTCTGTGACGAATTGGCAGCCGCTGACCCGCGCGTCAGGGCGCTGCATCGTGCAAACGGCGGCGCGGGTGCGGCCCGCAATACCGGGCTGGACGCCGCGCACGGGGACTGGGTGCTGTTTTTGGATGCCGACGATGCGCTTTTACCCGGTCTGTGGGCCGCGCTGGATGCCCTGACCACCGACGCCGACATGATTTTGTTCGGGCTTACGCGGGAAAGCAGCGGTGTGGTCAAGCCCACCGACTACCTGCCCGCTGGGTTCTGCCCGGACTTACAGGCTCTCGGCAGTGCGCTCTCCCCCCTGCTGTTTGACACGGGGCTGCTGGCCGCGCCCTACCCCAAGCTGTTCCGCCGCGCGGCCATCGGGGCGGTGCGGTTTGATGCGCGCCTTGCCATCAACGAGGACGTGCTGTTTAACATACAATTTTTACAGAATACCTCTGCCATTTATTGTCTGGATGGTGTATACTATAAGCAGTATGATACCGAGGTCGGCAGTCTGTCCCGCCGCCTGCGGGGGGACTTGCTGGACGCCGAGCGCGTGACCCGCCCGGCGCTGGCCGATTTGCTGCGGCAAAACGGCATCGACCCGGCCCCCTATGAGGCCGCGAGCCGTCTGCGGGCCTGCCTGAACCAGTACGGCCTGCTGACCGGCTGTAAGGGCACGCTGTCCTATGCAGAGCGCCGCGCGCTGTTTGCTGAAATTTTAGCCGACCCCGCCGCCCGCAAAGCCCTGCGGGAACGCCTGCGGAATGACCCGAACAGGCTTCTGGCCGTGCCGTACCGCATTGGCATGGCGTGCAATTGGCCGGGGCTGCTGGCGGGGTATACGATGGCGAAGCAACGGCTGCTGTAATGCGGGCGGATATGGAATCCGCCCCTACGAATGCCTCCGCGTAGGGGCCGGACATGTCCGGCCCTCCACCTCGCCAAAACGACCATCTTCCGCTGTGCTGCGGGCCGGGCATGCCCGGCCCCTACAAAGTTGCTTTAGAAGGAAAAGCCTATGTCCGACCATCCCAAAATCAGCATTATCTCCACCGTCTACAACACGGGGCCGTACCTGCGCCCGGCTGTGGAGAGCATTCTGGCCCAGACGTTCACCGACTTTGAGCTGCTGCTTGTCGATGACGGCAGCCACGACGGCTCCGCCGCGGTCTGCGACGCACTGGCACAGGAGGATGCCCGCATCCGGGTGTTCCATCAGCCGAACGGCGGCCCGGCCCACGCCCGCAACACCGGGCTGGACAACGCCCGCGGCGACTACATCGGCATGGTCGATTCCGATGATTTGATAGAACCGACCATGTTTGCAACGCTGTACAGCGCCGTGCAGGTCGATGGCGTGCGGCTGGCCGCCTGCGCGGGCGACTGCATCGACGCCGACGGCAAAAAAATCGAAGGCCGCATGGTCACGATCCGTCAGGGCGGCGTGCGCGATGCGCAGGAGCTTTTGCTCGAGGCGTTCCAAACCGGCAGCTTTTACGGACCTTTAAGCTGGAACAAGCTTTTCGACGCGCGCTTGTTTAAGGAAAAGGGCATTCATTACGATGAGACGATGCTTTTCGGTGACGATGCCAGCGTGCTGCACCGTGTATTTGAGGGTGAGCGCTGCAACTGCCTGACTGATGTGCTTTACCATTACCGCACCCGCGCCGGGCAGATCACAACGGCTGGCTTTCCGCCGCGCAAGACCGACGACCTGCGGATGTACTGGGAGTGGCTGCAATACTTCTCGGCCCGTCCCGGGCGCGAGGAGTACTACGACTGGGCCGTTGTGCGGTACTGGAAGATCTTTTACCAGTTCTGGTGCCAGTCCGATGCGGCGGGCAACCTGCCCGAGGTCAGGCCAAAGTTTATGGCGCACAAAAAGCATTTGGATGCCATTTTGCCCGACATACTGGCAAGCAAATACCTGCCGCTAGGCGAGAAGCTGCGGGCTGCCGCGTTCTGCGCCAGCCCCACGCTGACCTACGGCGCGGCGGCTGCCTGGGGACGCCTGCATACGAGGAAGGGGAAATAAATTATGGAACATATCGCGATCAGCGTAATCGTGCCGATCTACAACACGAAGCCCTACCTGGCCGAGTGCATCGAGAGCATTCTGGACCAGAAGATCAATGTGCCCATCGAGGTGCTTCTCATCGACGACGGCTCCACCGACGGCTGCGGAGAGGTCTGCGACAAGTACGCCGCCCGTGATGAGCGCGTGCGGGTCATCCATCAGGAGAACCAGGGCCTGTCCGCCGCGCGCAACGCCGGCATCGACGCCGCCAAGGGCCGCTATTATTCCTTTATTGACTCCGATGATGTCGTTCTGCCGCGCTTTTTGCAGACGCTGTACGACGCCTGCGAGGAGCACGACGCCTATATGTCCCTCTGCTCTGTCGAGGACGTGCAGGAGGACGGCAAGAGCTGCGACCCGGCCTACTTCACACGCCCTACACAGGAGGGTGTTTTCTGCGGCAAGGACCTGCTGAACGAGTTTTACACCCCCTACGGCACGGTCTACACCGTCGCGTGGAACAAGATGTACCGCGCCGAGGTCTGGAAACTGCTGCATTACCCCGAAGGCCGCCTGCATGAGGATGACTTCGTTGCACACCGCCTGTTCTGGCGCTGCGACAAGGTCGTCTGCATCGACAAGCCGCTCTATCACTACCGCCTGCGCAACGGCAGCATCTGCCGCACGAACATACGCCCGGAGGCGTTCGACGCCGTGGACGGTCTGGCGGACCGCTATCGCTTTTATGTTGAGAACCACGCGGACCGCGCGGTCATCGACGCGGCCTATGCGGCCTGCTGGCGGCGGTATCTGTTCCTCTGCGCGAAGGTGCGCCAGTACCCGACGCCCGAGCTGGTCAAGGCCATCAGCAAGGAGCAGTTTTTGATGCAGGGGCTCATCAGCTACCTGCCCAACTGCCG
>ENA-OUQH01002804-OUQH01002804.1-human-gut-metagenome-genome-assembly--contig:-NODE-2804-length-10468-cov-3.198598_pt1 | contig 10468 bp, 8 predicted proteins | sample MGYA00237948_ERZ548828 | MGnify/ENA primary metagenome ERZ548828 (study PRJEB26490, sample SAMN05194711) | human gut metagenome | biome: terrestrial biome; feature: human-associated habitat; material...
TTAGAAGGCAGAGACAACGTAAGTTGTAACTGGCTTCTTAGTACCGCTACCAGCGACACGTAGCGAAAGCGGGTTTTCGAAAATTTTGTTACTTTTGAACAATTTCAAAAAAATTATATAAGTTTTGCAATTGTCAAAGTCTTCATAACATAAAGTATGTTTCGCTCATATTCCCATTATAATAAGGAATCCCCCGGATGTAAACGGAGCGATTTTCCATTTTTTACAGATTTTAGAAAAAGTTTATCGACGTTCATATTGACAAATCCTCTCAAAAGAAGTACTCTAGATATAACATGTATTGTTAATTTTTTATCAATCTATTCAGGAGGGTATTACCATGGGAGAATTCAAAAATTTGAAATTAGAAGTTGAAGATGAGGTTGCAGTCCTTACCATTAGCCGTCCAGCAGCACTGAACGCATTAAACAGTGAGACTTTGGATAAGTTAAATGTTGCTCTCACAGAGATTGAAGAGAGAGATGACATCAAGGTTGTAATTTTAACAGGTGGTCCGGATAAGAAAGACAATGCATTTAAGTCATTTGTTGCTGGAGCTGACATCGCAGAGATGGTTAACTTTACTGCAGCAGAAGCAAGAGCATTTGGTATGAGAGCGTCTGTTCCATTCTTCAAGTTAATGAATATGCGCCAGGTAACAATCGCTGCTGTTAATGGTTTTGCACTTGGCGGTGGATGTGAAATTTGCATGGCATGTGATATCCGTATTGCATCTGACAATGCAATCTTCGGTCAGCCGGAATGTGGACTTGGAATCATTCCTGGATTCGGCGGCACACAGAGACTTGCCCGTTTAGTTGGTATGGGACGTGCCAAAGAAATGATCTTCACATGCGATAACATTGATGCAGCTGAAGCTTACCGTATCGGTTTAGTGAACAAAGTTGTTGCAAAAGAAGAATTAATGGAAACTGCAAAAACTATGGCAGCAAAGATCATCTCCAAAGGAAGCTACGCTGTATCTGTTGCAAAAGCAGCGATCAACAATGGTTACGATATGGATATCAAAAATGCTGTTGAGATGGAAGCAAACCTCTTCGGTGTTGTAAATGATACTCATGACAAAAAAGAAGGAATGGGTGCCTTCTTAGAGAAGAGAAAAGCTGATCTTACAGATTTCTAATCTGCATTTTTTCATAGTTCCGGTTTTATTACATAGGAGTTTCTTCCTATTATATAAACATTAACAAACATTTTATTTCATGTAATGCGTAGTATTTACGCAAATTAATCAGGGAAAGGAAAAAGAACGTAACTCTGATGGTGTACCGGCCATCTTCGTTACGTTCTTTTTCATGTACCTGTCTGCTGTACGATCCTCTTATCCCTCTCATTTTCCTGCAAGTGCTTTCTCTGCTTCCATCCTTTTCATCTGTCTTTCGTGACTTGCAAACATTCCAAATGCCACAATATTTAAAATAAACTGCGTCACAACCGCTGTGATCCAGATGCCATCCAGTCCAAAAATCCGTGGGAGGATCACGATCGTAAGCGGCGTCATAATAAGTGGATCAAAGTAAATCATAAACAGCGAGTATTTATCTTTTCCAACCGAATAGAAAAAGGAATTGGTCACGCGGACAAGTCCTGTAAAAATAAGCTGTGCCGCCGTCACCATGACCGCATGATACCCAAGTTCTGCTACTTCCCCCTCATATCCGTAAATTGCCGGATAAAACCGGGCTGTTGCGATGGTAAAGATAAATAAGAAGAAGCTCACCCCAATCGCTGTGATGACCGCCTTGTTTCTTATCTTCCGGATCGCATGAAAATCATGTGCGCCATAGGCATAACTTGCAAGTGGCTGAATCCCCTCTGCGACACCAATCAGAAGCACACGGTACGAGCCAACGGTGGAACTGATGAGTGCATATGCGTTTACCGCAAGATCGCCGCCAAATTTTAAACACGCAACGTTGTGATATAAAATCAATAAAGAAGGGGTCAGCGATATTCCAAACGGTGAAACTGCTGTCTTAAAAATTTTTTTCCAGTATTCCTTCCTTATCATAAACTGTGAAAGATGGATTGGATCGGTTTTCTTTGTGCAAAGAATCATCAGGCAGCACACAGTCGTAAACAACTGCGCACACAGTGAAGCGCCTGCTGCACCGCCAATCCCCATATGAAAAACATACATAAAAACAAAATCAAGACCAAGGTTAGCAAATAAACCACCCACCATGATCATCATGGCACTGACCGCCCGGTTGTCATTCCGGAGAAGAGGTGTCAGTCCACAGGATAAGATCTGAAGCACGCCGCCTGTGAGCATTACCCTTCCATAAATCTGTGACAGCCTTAAAAGTTCTCCTTCTGCGCCCATTAATTTCAATAGAGGAGTCAGTAAAATAAGAAAAAGAATCGTAACCACAATACTCGATGCCAATAATGCAAGAATGACATTTGCCCGTACAATGTTCGACTCTTCGTTCTTTCCCTCTCCCTGTTTGGTTGACATCATTACGGCTCCGCCGCATCCAACGCCGGTGCCGATTGCAGTTACCACTGCAATGATCGGCCACGCAACATTGACTGCGGATAATGCCGTGTCACCTATCAGATTGCTGACAAATAAACCGTCAATCATAGAGTAGGCACTTTGGAGAAACATGGTGATCATGGAAGCCATGACATATTTTCCAAATTTTTTTTCAACTGCTGTCTGTTCCATATTAGTTGCTTACCGGCTGAGAAGCTACTGCCTGATCCATCATGGCATCTCTATCCTCCTGTGAGAGTCCGGCGAGCACTTCATTGATCTTATCTACTAATTCTGTGTTTCCTTTCTGGCAAGGGATACCAAGGTCTGTCTCTTCGTTGCTGACCTCAAATCCGGTACCGCCCTCAAAATCGATGATCTTTAAATCCGGATTGCTTACTAAAATAGATTTTGCAGAAGGCATATCACAGGTAAATCCATCAATTTTTCCTGCATGGACTGCTGCAACCATAGATGCAAATGTATCAAGCGCTGCATCCTTTGTCGCATAATCCGTGATCTGGTCTAATACATCATACCATACTGTGTTCAGTGTAGAGGTAAGTGTTGCCCCCTCAAAATCTGTAACATTTACTGCATCTGCATAAGATCCGTCAGCCGCAACAACCGCAACAATATTTGCATTGTAATACGGATCCGAGAAATCTACCGACTGGGATCTCTCGCTTGTGATGGACATTCCGGCGATCGCACAGTCAACTTTTCCGGACTGGATGGAAAGGATCAGACCATCCCAGTCAATCTGTGTGATTTCAAGATCCATATCCAGTTTTTCTGCTATGTATTTTGCGACAAGAACATCATAACCATTCATATAGGAACCATTCGATGTCATCACTGCTCCATTGGAATCATCCTCCTGCAGCCAGTCAAACGGTGCATAATCTGCTGACATTGCAACCCGGAGAACTTCTTTTCCGGAAGCGGTTGTTGTTGCGCCCGCCTCTGTCACACTTGCTGTCTCTCCTGTGGATGCCCCTGCCGAAGCTGTGTCACCTGATCCGCCGCAGGCTGTTAATGAAATTGCCATTGCTGCTGTCAAAAGTGCTGCTGTTAATTTTCTTCTCATAATATTGTCCTCCTCTTTCTATGCTAAAAAAACAAATACAATTTGTCTTTTACAAACCTTAACCCTGCATAAACCTGCTTAAAAACTCTCTGGTTCTCGCTTCCTTCGGGTTATTAAATAACTCCTGTGGCGGTGCATCCTCCACAATATATCCTTTATCCATGAAAATGGTTCTTGTGGATACATCTCTTGCAAACGCCATCTCATGCGTTACGATCACCATAGTAAGTCCTTCATTTGCAAGCTGTTTCATAACCGATAAAACTTCTCCGACCATTTCCGGATCCAATGCGGAAGTCGGTTCATCAAAAAGCAATACTTCCGGTTCCATTGCAAGTGCCCTGGCGATCGCCACTCTCTGTTTCATACCACCGGATAACTGGTGTGGTTTTGCTTTTACATAAGGAGCCATACCTACTTTTTCCAGATACTTCATACAGATTTCGGTGGAATATTCCTTGCTTCTTTTTTTCACCTTGTGGACACCAGCCATGCAGTTGTCAAAAACCGTCATATTGTTAAACAGGTTGAACTGCTGGAACACCATTCCCACCTGGGAACGGAAACGGTTGATCGTCTGTGCATCCTTCGTCAATGGATAGCCATGATATAATATCTGACCGCTCGTCGGTGTCTCCAAATGATTGATGCATCTTAATAAGGTAGATTTTCCTGATCCGGAAGATCCGATGATACAGACCACATCGCCCTCAAACAGATCAAAACTGATGTCTTTTAAAACTTCATGTTCCCCGAATTTCTTTTCCAGATTCCTGACACTGATGACCGGGCCACGAAACTGTCTCTTATACACATCCTCTTTTCTTTCCATCTGATCCCCTGATTTATTTTGCGGCTGCCGGATTTAAAACCTCATAACTTTCTTTTCCTGCCATATACTTTTCGATCAGCTTCAGCAAACCGTTAAATAATAAGGTAAGTGTCAGGTAAATCAATGCTGTGATCGTATATGCCTCAAACATTCTGAAATATGTTCCGGCTGCAACTTTTGTGATATAGAAAAGTTCTGTGACTGCGATTACATTTAATACGGAAGTATCTTTGATATTTGCAACAAAAGTATTTCCGATCTGCGGTGCGATAATTTTAAAAGTCTGTGGAAGGATAATATAGATCATCATCGGAACATATCCCATTCCAAGCGCCTTTGCCCCTTCAATCTGTCCGACATCAATGGAATTGATACCGCCGCGGACTGTCTCTGACATATAAGCTCCTGTATTTAACAGGATGATAAAAATCGCTGCATTGAATGGTTTCAGGTCAATTCCGAATACTGTAGATGATCCATAATAGATTACCATTGCCTGAACGATCATTGGTGTTCCACGGAAAATCGTGACATAAATTTTTGCGATCACCCATGGAATACCAAGTAAAATCTTTTTGATCATGTTATCCTGCGCCCGGATGTCCGTTGCCTGGATGATTCCAACCAGAAACCCTAAAAAACATCCACAGATTGTACCTGCGAGGGATGTTTCCAATGTGGTAAGCAGCCCTTGTAAATAGTATCCGTGATACTGCTGTATCAGAAAAATGATACAGCCAAAAAATGTGGTAGGTGTATTCGTCATAACTAATCCTCCTTATTGTTCCGAAGAAACATCCATTTCCTATGAACTAATGAAACAGATTGTTCTTCTGTTTTCTGTAAACAACAGCATCTGTACTCTGCATATATTCTATGTACAGAAAAGGCGCTAAGGATGATTCCCTAGCGCCTTTGCTATATTCAGGTCTGCTGCCTGATTGCCTGCTGTTTTAAATTAAACCTGTTTTATCACACTTTTTGTTTTCCTGTCAACAAAATCCAGCCAATTTTTATAGATTTGTATACTTTTTCCAAAATGCGCATGATTTCTATTATTTTATTGTGGGAAACGTAAAAAATGCGATTTTTTCGTCTGACAACACATATTACACGCTTATATATTAACTATAGAAGAAAGTGTCTCACAATTGTGTTTTATTGTTTAATTTGCAAGAAATTTATACTTGACAAATCAACATTTTTGAACTTATATTAGCAATCATAAACAAATGGAGGTGACAGACAAATGAAAATTGTTGTGATCCAGGAGGAAATTATTCAGACAGATATCACTCCAAAGGAGCTTACAGAACGCTGGAAACGGCTGGAGCAGCTCCCCGGTATTGACGAGGTTGTCATTGAAGTTCCTGCACATTATCCCAATATAGAACAACTTCATACTTATATCGGAGATGCGGACGCTGTATTCGGACTGTGGATCGGTCCGGACAATATGAATGAAGCATTTTTAAGCCAGCATCCGAATTTAAAATATGTTGCCACCTTAGGACACGGATGGGAAAAATTCGATACAGAAATGACCAGAAAACGCGGCATTTCCATTTCCAATACCATCTACGGTTCACAGACGATCGCAGAATACGCTTTCGCTTTATTAATGGATGTCTGCCATCATATCGGCACGCATGACACCCGGATCAAAACGATTGACTGGTCTGTACCGGAAAACCACAATGAATTCTGTAAATCGGTCACCAGACAGATTGAATTATATGACAAAACGATCGGTGTGATCGGTCTTGGTGCGATCGGTTTTGCTTTTGCAAAAATGGCACAGGGATTTGGTATGCATGTGCTCGCATACAGCCGCCACAAAAAAGATGGCGCTGCGTATGAGTTCATTGAACAGGTATCGTTAGATGAGCTGCTTGCCCGAAGCGACTTTATTTCCCTGCATACGCCGCATACTCCGGCAACCGAACACATGATCGATCAGGACACCATCGCCAGAATGAAAGACGGTGTGATCCTGATCAATACCGCCCGCGGTGCCCTCATCGATGAACAGGCACTTGCGGATGCGCTTGCATCCGGAAAAGTATTAGCCGCAGGACTTGATGTTCTGACGGATGAACCGCCGGTTTGCGGCAGTCCGTTGTTAACTGCACCAAACACCGTTATCACCGGACACATTGCATGGCTCACAAGAGAATCCAGAATCCGCGCGATCGATATGGCGATCGACAATTTCCGGTGCTACCTAGAAGGGCATCCGGTTTCCATTATCAACTGAATTTATATAGATAAAAGACAAGGAGATTATGAAGATGAATGTAGAATGTTTATTAAGAGACAGCATGAAAACAAAACCAAAGAGCAACCGTGGTGCACGTCAGAAAACTTCCACCCCGAAGAATGTAACCCGGATGAATTATAATGAAAATCCATACGGTATGTCTGATGAGGTAAAAAAAGCAGTTACGGATGCTTCCCTCAACAGCTATATGTATCAGGATTTCTATGCAGTCGATCTCAAAAAGCAGCTGGCTGATCTCTATGGTCTTACCGTAGATCATGTCTGTATCGGTGCCGGTTCCTCTGCGATCATCGATATGCTTGGTGAAGTATTTATCAATTATGGGGACAAAGTTGTGTACTGTGCTCCAACTTATGAAGCTTTCCCGGATATGGTCAGCGATAACGGAGGTGTCCGTGTCGTTCTCCCACTGACTGATGATTACTGTTACGACCTCGACGCAATGCTTGCAGCCATTACAGACAAAACGAAAATGGTGATCGTCTGCAATCCAAACAACCCGACCGGAACTTATGTAAACTCTGCAAAAGTCGAAGAATTCATCCGTAAACTCCCGGATCATGTCATTCCGGTGGTAGATGAAGCTTATTTCGAATACGTGGAAGATCCTACTCACTACAGCCTCATCAAAATGATTCAGGAAGGCTACGACAGACCGCTCTTTGTACTGCGTACTTTCTCCAAAATTTATGGCATGGCTGGTCTCCGCATCGGCTACACCTTTGCTGATCCATCGCTGATCGATGAACTAATGAAAGCCTGTCAGGCATGGAATGTCAGCTACAATGCACTTGCTGCCGCACAGGCTGCCTTGAAAGATCAGGAATACATCAAAAAAATCAAGGCTCTCACCACTGCAGGGCGCGAATATCTTGAGGAGGAACTGACAAAATTAGGCTGCACTCTTGCAAAACCATGCGCAAACTTCATCTACTTCGACACACACCATGATCCAAAAGAAATCCGTGCTGCCCTTGCGGAGCGGAAAATTATGATCAGTGCATTTGGTTTTAACCGTGTCAGTGTCGGTACAGAAGAACAGAATAAAGCATTTATCGCCGCCTTAAAAGAAATTCTGGCAGCCTACTAATTTTTTAAATAAAAACAAAGTATATATCAACTATAGTTTGTTATTTTTTCCTCCCCTTTACGGGCTGGAATACTGTAAAATGTAATGATTTTTTAGTTACTGTTCACTCAGCAGTAAAACACTTGCTGTTTTGCTGTGTAAGAAAGTGATTCAGGAGTGAGCAGACTCCTTTTGCAAAACAAAAACTTTAAATGAGTCTGCGAATCGTTACTGGAACGAAATACGAGTGAACAGTAACATTTTTTACAGTATTCCAGCCCTAATTATGTCTAAAAGGTTGACCTTTCAGAACAAATGAACTAGGATGAAAGAAAATACAGGACACAAACAAGGAGGATATATGATAGATAAGATTATCGGTTTCATTGGAGCTGGAAATATGGGAAGTGCCATGATCGGCGGTATTGTACACTCAGAGTTAGTGACAACCAGTCAGATCATTGCCAGCGCCCATTCCGCAGCTACCTTAGAAAAACTGCAGAGTACATATTCCATTGAGACAACCCTGTCCAATGAAACGGTTGCAGAACGCAGTGATATTTTATTTCTTGCTGTAAAACCAAATAAATTTGATGAAGTAATCCCACAGATTTCCTCTCATGTAAAATCAGGATGTGTGATCGTATCCATTGCCGCCGGAAAAACAATTGCCACCATCGAGGACTCCTTTGGCAAACCAGTCAAGCTTGTACGTGCCATGCCAAATACCCCAGCCTTAGTCGGTGAGGCAATGAGTGCATTGTGCGTCAACCAAAATGTGACCCTGGAAGAATTAAAAGAAGTTCAGGCACTCTTCAACTCCTTCGGCAAATCGGAAGTGATCAGTGAATCTCTTATGGACGCTGTCATCGGGGTTTCCGGTTCTTCTCCGGCTTATGTATACATGTTTATCGAAGCTATGGCGGATGCCGCTGTCGCAGATGGGATGCCGCGGGCACAGGCCTATAAATTTGCCGCCCAGTCTGTCTATGGCTCCGCGAAAATGGTTTTGGAAACCAGAAAGCACCCGGGCGAATTAAAGGACGCCGTCTGCTCCCCTGCCGGAACAACCATCGAGGCTGTTGCTGCACTGGAAGCCGGAGGTTTCCGCAACACTGTGATTTCTGCCCAGCGCGCCTGCTCACAGAAATCGCGCGATATGAGCAGTAAATAGATGCAACATTTTTATATTCTGTATGCAAAATGTGCAGATTTACTGAATCATTACTTCTGCACCATTAATATTTTGAAATAATTTGGAGGCTTTAATATGTGGGCTTATGAAAACGTATTTTATCAAATTTATCCACTTGGATTCTGTGGAGCACCTTTTGAAAATGACGGAGTGTTAGAACATCGCATTTTAAAAGTAAATGACTGGATTCCTCATATTGAAAAACTTGGGGCAAATGCCATTTATTTTTCACCGGTATTCGAATCTGACACGCACGGCTATAACACCAGAGATTACACCAAAATTGATACCCGTCTCGGCACGAATGAGGACTTTCAATCTGTCTGTAAAAACCTTCACAAAGCAGGTATCAAGGTTGTTTTAGATGGTGTATTCAACCATGTTGGAAGAGGTTTCTGGGCATTTCAGGACGTTTTGGAGAAACGATGGGATTCCCCATACAAAGACTGGTTTCATATCAGTTTTGACGGTAATTCAAACTACAATGACGGTCTCTGGTATGAAGGCTGGGAAGGCAATTATGATCTTGTAAAACTGAATTTACGAAATGAAGATGTCATCCAGCATATTTTTTCCTGCATCAAAGGCTGGGTTGAGGAATTTGACATTGACGGCTTACGGCTCGATGTTGCATACTGTCTGGATCACGATTTTCTCAGACGGCTCCGCTCTTTCTGCGATGGATTAAAACCGGATTTTTTCCTTGTCGGAGAGACACTTCACGGTGATTATAACCAGTGGATGAATGATTCCATGTTACATTCTGTCACAAACTACGAGTGTTACAAGGGATTGTATTCCAGTTTTAACAGCATGAATATGTTTGAGATCAACCACTCCCTGCTCCGTCAGTTTGGCCCGGATAACTGGACTTTATACAAAGGAAAACATCTGCTTTCTTTCGTCGATAACCATGATGTCACCAGAGTTGCAAGCATTTTATCAAACGAAAATCATCTGCCTTTGATCTATGCTCTCGCCTTTGGTATGCCGGGTATCCCATGCGTTTATTATGGCAGTGAATGGGGTGCAAAAGCCCGCAAAGAAGAGGGCGATCCTGCACTGCGTGCCTGCTTTGAGAAACCGGAATGGAATGATCTCACAACTTTTATTTCCAAACTGGCAGAGGCAAAAAAACATTCCAATGCATTGAATTACGGTGATTTCCGTTCCGTTCTTCTGACCAACCGCCAGTGTATTTTCGAGCGAAAAACAGATTCTGAACGTGTTCTTGTAGCAATCAATGCGGATGATCAGCCTTTTATGGCACATTTTGACGCCGGATGCGGCACTGCGATAGATCTGATTACAGGAGAAACACACGATTTTGGCGGTGGCAGTGAACTTGCACCTTACAGTGCGGCTTACTGGAAAATGGAACGTTAGAATGTGATTTTGCAGATTTTGTGGTGCCTTTATAGGGTGTGAGGGGGCAGATATAAACGCCCTCTCACAAGGCAGTCACTTTATGTAATGAAAAAGAAAAACGGTACAGACG
>ENA-OUQH01002808-OUQH01002808.1-human-gut-metagenome-genome-assembly--contig:-NODE-2808-length-10465-cov-4.197887_pt1 | contig 10465 bp, 10 predicted proteins | sample MGYA00237948_ERZ548828 | MGnify/ENA primary metagenome ERZ548828 (study PRJEB26490, sample SAMN05194711) | human gut metagenome | biome: terrestrial biome; feature: human-associated habitat; material...
GGCAATAATAGTCTCATCCATCGTCAGAATCAGACGGTCCTCTTCCGGAAATTCCATGTCCGCCGTCCGCAACAGATTGTATTCGAGCACACTGTAGGCATTCAGTTCATCTAAAATACTGTCCTTATACACCTCTATCAGAGACTTCGGGGTATACTGTTCGGAAAGCTCATAAGACTCTATGATCTTTACCTGTATGGCCCGGTTCTGAAAAATCTGTTCGGTAATCGCTTTTTCAAGTTTCCATATGTTTTTTTTGAAAATAAGTCTTTTTGCACGCAAATAAATGCGAATATGAGTATGTTCATGATTCGCACTTATTTTTGTCACTTCAGTTGTATCTAACAGCCCTTCGAGTTCTTCCTCCAGTTTCAGTGTCGGAAAGGCTTCACGAAATGCTTTTGACATCAGTCTTCACTCCAATGTTCCAATTCATAACGCAGTGCCGGCAGAAGTTCTGCTTCCGGTACCTTTTTGTAAATTTCTCCATGTTTGATAATCAGACCCTCGCCGACACCTCCGGCAATCCCGATATCGGCTTCCTTTGCCTCTCCCGGTCCGTTTACCACACATCCCATTACCGCCACTTTGATATCAAGCGGAAATTCCGAAACCATCGTTTCTACTTGATTGGCAAGCCCGATCAGATCAATGCGGGTTCTTCCGCAGGTCGGACAGGAAACCACTTCCACGCCCCCTTTGCGAAGTCCGAGGGTACGAAGAATCAGTTTTGCGGATTTAATCTCTTCCAACGGGTCCCCGGTCAGAGAAACACGGATGGTATCCCCGATTCCCTGGTTTAAAATCAGTCCCAGACCGATTGCGGATTTGATATTCCCGCTGATCAGTGTTCCCGCCTCTGTGATTCCCACATGCAGCGGATGATCCGTCTGTTTTGCGATCAGCTCATGTGCTTTGACACACATCATGACATCCGAGGATTTGATACTGATCACAAGATTATCATAGCCCATATCTTCGATCAGTTTCACTTTATCCATTGCGCTCTCCACAATTCCCTCTGCGGTCACACCATGGTATTTTTCCACGAGACCCTTCTCTAAAGATCCGCTGTTGACGCCCACACGAATAGGAATCCGGCGCTCTTTTGCCACATCCACAACCGCTTTTACACGCTCACGACTTCCAATGTTTCCGGGATTGATACGAATTTTATCTGCACCGTGCTCCATGGCTGCAATCGCAAGCCGGTAATCAAAATGGATATCCGCAACCAGCGGGATGGTAATCTGTTTTTTGATTTCCGTCAGCGCCGCAGCTGCCTCCTGGGTGGGAACCGCGCAGCGGATAATTTCACAACCGACTTTTGTCAGCTGCTTAATCTGTGCCACCGTTGCCGCAACATCCTCTGTCTTTGTATTTGTCATAGACTGAATCGCAATCGGATGATTTCCTCCAATCCATCTGTTTCCAATCTGTACTTCCTTTGTGATATGTCTCTCCATCATAACGCCTCTAGCCTCTTAGATAAATAGTTTTCGAATGTCATTGAACATAACAATAAACATCAGTCCAAACAACAATACAATACCAACCAGATTTACCATGCCTTCTTTGTTTGGATCAATCCGCTTTCTGCGGATCGCCTCAATAATCAGAAATAACAGCCGGCCTCCGTCCAGTGCCGGAAGCGGCAGCAGATTCATAACGCCCAGATTCGCAGATAAAAGAATCGTCCAGTTGAGCATATTCAAAAGTGCATAGTAATACCCGTCATTTTTTACAGACTGCTGATAGGTGTCTCCGATTGATTTTACGATACCGACCGGTCCGCTCAGTTCGTTTGGAGATACCTGACGTGTCACAAGCATTTTCAGACTCTGGATAGTGGTATAAATCCAGTATCGCACCTCGTAAAAACTGTTTTTTAAGTTTGTGAGCACGTTTCCCTTTACCCGGACATTTCCCATGGTCTGAAATCCGTACAGATATCTTCCGGTCTCTTTATCCAGTTTCGGAACCAGTGTTGTCGTATGTTTCTGCCCATCCCTTGCATAAGTGACTTTAATGGTTTCCCCGGAATGAAATGTTCCGTATGCAGTGATTTCTCTGCTGAAATGAACCGAAAAATGATTCATCCGGATAATCTCATCCCCTTCCTGAAGACCTGCCTCTTCTGCGGCATATCCTTCCATTACCCCGGAAAGAACCGGCTTATCATATCCCACACAGCTCATCAGGATAAACGCGAAAATAAATGCAAGAATAAAGTTAAAAAAAGGTCCTGCAAATACGACGCTCATACGTCCCCATACCGGCTTTTTACCAAATGCACGATTGTCCGTCGAATCTTCGTCTTCCCCTTCCATCATGCAGGCTCCTCCAAACGGAAATGCCTTAATGCAGTATTTGGTTTCGCCTTTTTGTATCCCACAGATAGTCGGTCCAAGGCCGAAACAAAATTCATTTACCCGGATTCCGTTTGCCTTTGCAAGCAAAAAATGCCCCAGTTCATGAAATAAAATTACAATACTAAATATTACAAATGCGATAAGAAATGATACAATTTTCATTTTTTTTACCACCTGCCCCCTATATATTCATATGTTGCCTGCTCTGTCTCTAAGATCTGCTCTAAATCCGGATGTGCGATATAGCTGACTTCTTCCATTGCAGCTTCAATCATTTCCGTAATTTCCGGATAAGCGATTTTTCTGTCCAGAAACATTGCCACTGCCTTTTCATTTGCGGCATTAAAAACCGTTGGGATATTTCCTCCCCGTCTGGCAGCATCATATGCCAGGGAAAGCCCACGGAAGGTATCCGTATCCGGGCGCTCAAACGTAAGGTCACGAAGAGCAAAAAGATCCAGACGCTTCCCGGATAAATGTTTCCGCTTTGGGTAATACAGTGCATACTGAATCGGCAGACGCATATCCGGCGTTCCAAGCTGCGCAATCACTGCACCATCCTCATATTCCACAGCAGAATGAATGACACTCTGCGGATGCACGACAACTTCAATCTGTTCGAGTTGTACGCCAAACAGCCATTTTGCTTCCATAACCTCAAGCCCTTTGTTCACAAGTGTCGAAGAATCAATGGTCACCTTGTGTCCCATGGACCAGTTCGGATGCTTTAATGCATCTTCCACCTGTATATGGAGCAGATCCTGCTTCTTTCTGCCCCGGAACGGTCCTCCGGATGCGGTAAGAAGGATTTTACTGATCGGATTTTCTTCGTTTCCCTGCAAAGACTGAAAAATGGCACTATGTTCACTGTCTACCGGAAGAATGGACACTCCATACTCCGCTGCAAGCGGAATAATCAGATGTCCTGCCGTAACTAACGTTTCTTTGTTTGCCAGGGCAATCGTTTTCTTTGCCTTTATGGCTGCAATGGTCGGCCGGATTCCGAGCATCCCGACAATCGCCGTCACCAGAATTTCCGACTCTTCATAAGTTGCAACCGCAAGTAATCCATCCATTCCGGTTTCCACAGGAATGCCCAGATCCGCCGTGCGGACCCGAAGGGAAGCTGCTGCCTCTTTGCTCCACACAGCAACAAGCTTTGGGCGAAATTTCCGCATTTGTTCTTCCAGCAGACGGATATTGTTTCCACAGGCAAGTGCGGTCACTTCAAAATCATCTGCATGTTCTTCAATCACAGAAAGTGTCTGTGTTCCAATGGACCCTGTCGATCCCAAAATTGCTATCTTTTTCATCGTTCACCTCTTACAGCATATGAAGCGCCAGGAAATAAATGATTGGTGCAGTAATAATCATGCTGTCAAACCGGTCGAGAATTCCTCCATGACCTGGAATCAACTTTCCGTAATCCTTGATATCATAATTTCTTTTGATGGCAGAAGCTGTCAGATCCCCTACCATGGAAATCAGTCCGGCAATTGCCGCAATCACAGCAAGAATTACAATTTCTCCACGTTCCAGATGCATCGGGCTACGGAAAATAAAACAATATAAAGCGGTCAGAAGCGCAGCACCTGCCACACCTCCCACTGCACCCTCTACCGATTTTTTCGGACTGAGTTTCGGCGACATCTTGTGCTTTCCGATCAGCATTCCGACGCAATATGCACAGGTATCGCATCCCCACGAACATAAAAATACAAGAAAGGCAAGATATAACCCTCTCTCAAGCGTACGGATCTGATATACATAAGAAAGCATGACCGCTACATAGAAGAATCCAAAAAATGCTGCCATCACCTGATCTGCATGAAATTTCGGATATGCAAATACAAATACAAACATTAACAGAATCAAAAATGCCATAAATAAAATCATAAGATCCGGCAGAAACTTCCACTGTAAATTACAGTAATAAACGATTGCCGCCAGATATCCAACGCCTGCCAGAACGGTCTTTTCCATCTTGAACACGCGATATAATTCAAACATTCCGATACAGGAAATGGCAAGTGTTGCAAATAATAAAATTTCATGGCCTGAAATAATCAAAAACAGAGCCAGAATTACCAGCACGATTCCGCTTAACAGTCTCGTTTTAAACATCCTATTCTTCCTCCTTAAGTCCGCCAAAGCGTCTGTCTCGTTTATTATACGCTTCCACAGCTAATTCCAATTCTTTTTTATGAAAATCCGGCCACGGAACATCCGTAAAATAAAATTCGCTATACGCAAGCTGCCACAGCAGATAATTGGAAAGCCGCTGCTCTCCACTTGTACGAATCAGTAAATCCGGGTCTGGAAGTTCCCTTGTATCCAGATATCCGGAAAAGGTTTTCTCATTGATTTCCTCCTCCGTGATTCTGCCATTCTTTATATCAGTAAACATATGCTTCATGGCCCGAAGCATCTCATCCCGGCTTCCATAATTGATGGCAATGGTCAGATTCAGTCCCGTATTTGCCGCGGAAACTTCTTCCAGTTCCTGAATCTTTTTCTGAAAACTTTCGGATAATCTGGAAAGTTCCCCAATCACACGTACCCGCATATTATTTTTATTTGCCGTGCGGATACAGTTTTTCAAATAACTCTCCAGCAGTTTCATCAGTGCAGCCACTTCGCTGTCCGGACGATTCCAGTTTTCCGTGGAAAATGCATACAGTGTCAGGTACTCAATTCCAAGCTCATCTGCAGCCTGACAAACCGTTTCTACATTCTTTGCGCCAACGGTATGTCCGTAATTGCGTGGCATACCCTTGCTTTTTGCCCATCTTCCATTCCCATCGAGTATAATCGCCACATGTTTTGGAATTTTCATCAATCTTGTTCCCCTCTTTCCTGCAAGTGAAAAAGGGACATAGCCACAGGCTTATGTCCCTTAAACATCTTATACTGTAAGAATTTCATCCGACTTGGCATCCACAGCCTTGTCAATCTGTGCAACATACTGATCGGTCAGTTTCTGGATTCCGTCTTCGAGATCCTTGATCTCGTCCTCGGAAATATCCTCCGCCTTGCCTACTTTTTTGAAATGATCCATCGCATCTCTGCGGATATTTCTCACAGCGACCTTGGCACCCTCACCTTTTTTCTTAATATCTTTTGCCAGCTCTTTTCTTCGCTCTTCGGTCAGTTCCGGAAATACCAGACGAATCAGTTTTCCGTCATTCGTCGGGTTAATTCCCAGATCCGAACTGAGAATGGCTTTTTCAATTTCTTTTACCATAGATGCTTCCCATGGCTGAATCTGAATCATTCTCGGCTCCGGAACACTGACATTTGCAACGCTCTGAATCGGAGACGGTGTTCCGTAATAATCAACACGAAGTTTGTCCAACACATGCGGATTCGCACGTCCTGCACGGATTCCCGCGAACTCCTCATTTAAATTGGCAAGGGATTTCTCCATTTTATCCTGAAAAATCTGTAATCTCTCGTCCATATACTATATCCTCCTAGTCCACAGTAACGACGGTTCCGTTGAACTGGCCGTTTACCGCGTTTACAATGCTGTTCGTTTCACCAAGTCCGAATACATACATTGGAATGTGGTTTTCCATGCACATTACGGATGCTGTCAGATCAACGACCGCAAGTTTTTTATCAATGACTTCCTGAATGGAAACCTGATCATATTTTTTAGCGGATGGATTTACTTTCGGATCGCTGTCATATACACCATCGATTGCCTTGGCAAGATAAATTCCATCTGCTTCAATCTCTACCGCACGAAGTACCGTTGCCGTATCTGTTGAGAAATATGGATGTCCGGTACCACCTGCAAAAAATACAACCATGTTATGTGCAAAATATTTATTTGCACGATCCTTGGAATATAACTTTGTGATAGATCCGCACTCAAACGGAGTAAGCACGGAAGTCATCATTCCAACGGAACGGAAAATTTCTGACACATAAATACAGTTCATAACCGTAGCAAGCATACCGATCTGATCGGCTTTTGTACGGTCGATCGTCTCACTGGTACGTCCTCTCCAGAAGTTGCCTCCTCCGATGACAATACCAACCTGTACACCTGCATCTACCAATTGCTTTACCTGCTTTGCAACAACCGTAACTGTCGGCTCATCAAATCCATGATGCTTGTCCCCGGCCAATGCCTCTCCACTGAGTTTTAATAAAATACGTTTCATCGTATCTGTCTCCTATGATTGATTTTACTTTCCGTCAAAAAGTCCCTGCACATCAATATCAGCATAGCACTGAGAGCAGAAACCTTCGATTACTGCACCGTTATTAATCTGTACGGAACGGGATTTGATGTTACCCATAACAACAGCGGATGTATCGACAACAACAGGTCCCTGAACATCAATATCTCCTTTGATTGCTCCTGCAATAACTGCAGATGAAGATGTTACATTACCAATGATCACAGAGCCAAGTCCGATCTTAACAGTACCTGTGCTTACGACTTCTCCCTCAATCTTAGCTGCATCAGCAAAAAATTCAGAAGAATTGCTGTTACCTGTTACTGTACCTGTTACAACAAGTTTTCCGTTACATCCAATGTCTCCCTGAACGTTTCCTCTGATGTCTAAAGATCCGTTGGATACGATATCTCCTTTGATGATCGTTCCCTCTGTAATTACAGATACCTCATCTGATACTGGTTTTGTTTCATTGACAACTGGTGTTATATTGTCTGCCATTTTTCTTTCCTCCTGAGTGTTTTTCACATGATTTTCCGGGATCACCGGCTGTTCGATTTTTGTTTCACCTGCTGGCTTTGGCTGCGGTGCGGACGGAACTGGCTGATTCTGCACTGAAGTCTGCTGTTTTGCAGTCTGTGAAGTCACCTGCTCTAAAAGACCGTCTAATTTGGAAAGTTCAGATTCAACATCAACTTCATTTTCCAAAGTGTTCACAACTAAATCTTCATTTGCTGCGCCATCTTCTAAATTGTCCTCACCCGGCATCAGTTCATTCACTGCCTGTGAAAAATCATCTTTAAAATCTTTAAAAAATCCCATAATCTTCCTCCATTTATATTTAGTTAGTCAATACTGTCTGCCTTCACATATTGAATAACTGATGTATCTTCATCAATCGGCAGGATCTCAGCGCCCATTTCATTCAATGCCTCGATCAATGGTGCTAAAGCCTCTACCGTTGCTGACTTATCCGATGCGTCATGTAACAAAACAACTGACGTTTTATATTTTACTACATCATCCATCACATTCGCAACTATTTCCTCGGATGAATATGCATTCGATGCTGCATCTCCCGCAGAAACGTTCCAGTCATAATAAATAACTCCCTGTTCATTCAGGTAATGGATAAAATCACTCATTGGTACGTTACTGATCTGGTTACTGCTTCCACCCGGGAAACGATAGTAAATACTGTTCACTCCTGTGACCTGATACAATTCATCACGTAAGCGTTCAAAATCTTCTTCAAATGCCTCATCTGACTGATAGATCTGGCTGTATTTGTTGGAATAAGAATGCATGCCGAGCGTATGTCCCTCATCTGCGATTCTCTGATACAGTGCCTGGGATTCTTCATCCTCTTTCCCGACCACAAAAAAAGTTGCCTTCACATCATATTGAGCCAATATGTCCAGAATCTCTCCGGTATGATCAGAAGGCCCGTCTTCGAAAGTCAGGTAAACCTTATGTATATCGCCATCCCCGGCAAGATTCTCTTCCTCTGAAATGCCGGTAGCCGGCGGTGTCACAGACTCATAGGTTTTTGGTGTCTCTGTTGCTTCAGTGACATCGGTATAAACAGACTCCCCGGCACTTTCCGGTTTCTGCGCATTTTCCTGCTGAACCTGTTCCTTCGAACTGACTGTCACAATATTATCCAGTTTATGCTGAATCTTTATTACCTGCACAAATAAAACAATGATCAGTATCATCGACAGGATGATCCATCCGGCAATCGTCATTATAATACCATTCCGAATCCGTCCGATTCTTTTTCTTCGTTTTCTTTGATTATTTATTGCCTCTGTATCTTTATCCTGCATGGAATAACCCCCAAGCTTATCATTTGTCTCCTATCTATTGTAACACATTTTTTGATTTTTCAAAGCAGAAAACAGCATATAATCGTATGATTTTTTCAAATTATTGCAATTATTGTCAGAATTTTCCTATTTTAAAAGGGGCAAGCCGTCAAAACAGCTCTGCCCCTCCGCATCCAATTACAAATCTGTTACTCTAATGTAAATTTAGTAACAATATCTCTCAGTTCATCTACACACTGATAACATTCTTTTACTTTATCTGTTGCGGATGATGTCTTCTCTACCATGCCGGAAGTTTTTTCTGCAATATCCGTAACACCCACAGAGGATTCACCCACCGTATCGTTGATGCCGCTCAAAGCACTTGCGATCTGCTCGATCGAGCCTGCGAGCTGCGCCATGGATGTCTTGATTCCCTCCATGCTGTTCTTAAATACATTCGCATCATCCTTATATTGTTCACTTACCTGTTCAAATTCTTTGTAATCAGCAGATACGCTCTTCTCAAGGAACTCTGTTGTCTCTTCCAGACATTCCGACATATTGCCGACTGCCTCGTTTACTTCTTTTACAATCGCACTGATATTGGCAATTGCCTGGGAAGTCTGGTCTGCAAGGCTTCCAATTTCAGTCGCAACTACAGCAAATCCCTTTCCTGCTTCTCCTGCTCTTGCCGCCTCAATGGATGCGTTCAAAGCCAGAAGACCTGTCTGGGAAGAAATCTCCATGATAGTTCCTGTCAGTTCATTGATCTTCTCAACTGCTTTGGAGCCTTCAATTGCTTTTTCAGCTTTCTCCTTGACAGAATTATAAATATCCATTGTCTTATTGCTTGCGGTGACAGTCTTGGTACGAAGCTGTAAAGCACGATCCATAACAGTTTCAGAATTCTTTGCACCCTCCTCTGCCATGGCATTGATATTTTCAGCTTCTCCCTTGATCTGGGACACGTTCTCATTGATCGTGACAGTTGTCGCTGCTGTCTCCTGCATACCGGCAGCAAGCTGCTGGCTGGTTGCCGAGTTGTCGGAACACATCTGGTTTACCGTATCCGTAACCTCATTTAACTCAGACACATTCTCATTGATCTTCTGTCCTGCATCCTGGATACTGGCAACCATATCACGCAGATTTTTGCGCATAATATGCATTTCAGCTGCCATAATCCCGATCTCATCTTTTCTGCTGTATAATCGTCTGCTGTTAGCATTATGGGTAAAGTCAAAATTAGCTGTTCTCGTAATAATATAAGTCAGCTGGTGAATTGGTTTTGTGATCATGTTTGTCAAAACCAATGCAGCCAGACAGCAGATGATCAGACAGACACCCATAGTAATCTGCATTAACCTTACCATATTGGTGATTGGTTCCATGATCTCACCTTTATCTGCAGACATCACAACAATCTTGTGGTCAGATGTCAGTGCATATGCAGCATATTTGACTGTTCCGTTAAAATTATAGGTTACAACCGCATCCTGTGGGATATTGCCTGATTGAAGCTGGCTCACAACGCCCTTTACAACCTCATTTTCCACAGATTTTCCAATTTTATCTGCAGTCGGATGATAAAGCATCGTGCCGTCAGAATCTACAAGATATCCATAGGCAGACGACACACCCTCCATGCGCATATCCTGCATGACAGCTGCACACTGGGTGGAAAAATCTACCTCTGCCGGAATCTTGTCCAATGTTTTTGCCGCTGATTCCGTAAGGCTCAAAATAAAATTCTCGTTGACATTGTTGACTGTCGCCGAAGCCCTTACATTTGCGATAGAAATACACGCCATAAGCGATAAAGACACCATCACAACCACCATTAACATGATCTTTGCTGTGATGGAGTGGATAAATGATACTTTTTCTTTTGCTTCCATGACTATAACACTCCTTCTTATTTTCTGGTAGTGTAACATCAGCACTACGTTTGTAATAGTTATGTTAACTTTTCTATTAATACCATGATAAGATACTTTCCAATATTTAGCAAGGTTTTTTCAACAATATTTTACAGCCATTTTTATAAATTACCGACAAAAAATGCCCTGAAAACATAATCGTCCTCAGGGCA
>ENA-OUQH01002809-OUQH01002809.1-human-gut-metagenome-genome-assembly--contig:-NODE-2809-length-10464-cov-34.881737_pt1 | contig 10464 bp, 8 predicted proteins | sample MGYA00237948_ERZ548828 | MGnify/ENA primary metagenome ERZ548828 (study PRJEB26490, sample SAMN05194711) | human gut metagenome | biome: terrestrial biome; feature: human-associated habitat; material...
CCGACCAGTCGGCTGTCACCGCAATCTTCCCGTAGTCGGGATGCGGCGTGTCATAAAGCGTGTCCTTCACGCAGGAAGAGAGCAGCACGGCGGCTGCCATTCCCATCATATTTATATATTGTCTTGCTTTCATATTCTATTCCTCCGTGTTAGAATAACTTCCATACCAATGTCACACCGGCATTGATGGGACCATACCAATCTTTTGTTTCGTTGCCGCGGCGTACACGTACACCGTCGATGACTTCATATTTTTCGAAATCGGCATTCAGGTAGCCCAAACCGAGGTTGAAATCAAGAGCCAGTGCCTTGTTCAGCCGCAGCTGATAGCCGGCGGTGATGCCGCCACCCATCAGGTCGCCCTGCTTGCCTGTTTCGGAGAGCTTGTAGTTGAACTGTCCGGCCTTGAACATCGCGCCCAGATACCAGGCTTTCTTCTCACCCATATAGTAACGCACTTCCGGAGCCACTTCCCAGAGTGCATAGCGGCGGTCTTTGTCGCTCCAGCTCCAAGAAGTCCACGAGCCGTTTACGGCAATGCCCCACGACGGGCAGATGCGCCATTCCACGCCAAGATCTGGTGTCAGGGTAGCCCAGCGCAGCAGGTTGGAACGCAGGGAGAGATGATAATCAGTTGTGATTTTGGTTTCCGACGGCGTGTCGGTAAGTTTATTTTGTTGAGCTGCTTTCTCAGCTTCTGCCTTTTCAGCGGCAAGCCGGGCTTCTTCCGCCTTGCGCTGCTTTTCGGCAAGCCGTTCCTGTTCGGCACGCTTCTCGGTTGCCAGTCGTTCGGCTTCCGCCTTGCGTCGTGCTTCCGCATCCGTCACGGCTGTTTCCTTTACCTGTACCGTCAGGCGCACGGTAACAAAATCACCCTCAGTCGCATGGTTGCGGGTAATGAAATTCTCCTCTTTTATTTCCGCGCGTGTAATCAGTTCTGATTTTACACGGTTGGCACGGATCTTCGCTGTTGCAAGGTTCTTGACTTCACAGCTCTGCGAATTGCAGTATCCGTCAACCAATAGCGGCAGTTTGCCGTCAAGAATTGTTGCTTTGTTGTTTTCGATACATTCCAATAGGCGGGCAAGTTCCGTGTCATTGCCATTCCAAGGAACGTAGAACATGTCCTTCTGCGGAACGAACCGGAAGGTGTAGGTCGTGTCTGCTTTCTGCTGCGCAATGACAGGAAAAGTTACCGTCATCAGCCACAGAAACAGGGTAAGAAAAGTGATTTTTCTGCGCATATAAACTTGAATTTATTATCTTCGTATTCTCCCAAAAATAATAAATGCCATTCAGCGCACAAAAACTTTTTTCGTTAAAATACAGTGTTTTATGGAAACTGTCGTTTGAGCACTTTTCAAATTGTCGTTTGAGCACTTTTTTGTCGAATCAGCACTTTTTGATGTTCTTTCAAACCGTGACGTGATGCCCTGCTTATACGGTTCTTTGCTCTCGTCATCCAGAAGTGACATATCAATCATGTCAAGGAATTTCGGCAGGAGTTTTCTGTACATGCTATAGCCGTAAGCGTCTCCGCGGTTACGTATTGACCGGACTTTATTCTCTGAGGCACCGTCCGGCATGTCCACGCCACAATTATTTTCGACCCTCTTGACATTTGTCTGCCTTGGCTTTTACCGCTATAATATATTGTCTGCTAGCATATTACATGCCAGCATAGAGCCAGACGCTCCTGCCAAGACCCCATTTCATTGCTACCTCTTGGCTCTCTTTTAATCAGCTAACTTTCTGATAGTCAACACGTAACGTCGGATTGCGGTTGTCAAGAGGGTCGAAAATCAAAAGACCTTGTCCCGACGACGTAAACAACTCAGCGGTTCCTTGATGACTTGTCTTGCAATCGCGATTCCGTTTGTCGAGTGACATCGTAATTTGCCGCAGTACCATTCGGCATTTTTTTTGTTTTGGTCAATGCCATATTGGCGTGGTCAGTCACGGAAATAATTCATCATCCAAACATGGCTGGCCGACAGGGGCCTTCGGAGCGGTACGCCCCGTTGGGGCTATCCTTCCCACCGCTACCGCGGCGGGCTGGCGGGCCGGCGGGACGCAGCCACGTTTGATTTTTGGAGGTGCTGATTCTCAATGAGTTATAAAATACAGCGTGGAAACGCGACCCAAAAAAGCCTGCGTTTCCACGCTGTATCTAAAATGGATTCTGATTATCAGTGAGTTACAAAACACTCCGTGGCCGCGTCCCGCCAACGCTCACATTGGTGTTTTGTAAAAGAAACTCTTCCGCCGCCCTGTCAGAGCTCAATTGCGACTGTCGCCTTCGTATAGACCCTTCCGCTGCGGATGCTGAGTGGCCACGTGCCGGTCTCGTATGACATCGGGGCGTTTGTCAATGTTAATGTCAATGTCTTACCTTTGGTGGAGCAGGTCAGAGGTGTCTTGTCATTGATAATAACCTCAATGTCCTCCGAAGGCAACTTTACGCTGATTGAATTGGACTTATGGCTGACCAGATCGAAGGCGAGCGTTCCGAGGTCGCTGTCCATTTCCGGCATCTGCCCGCGTTCCAGAGGGCTGCTGAGCAGGAAATAGACATTGGCCCCGACATTCTTTCCGTCAGTCTGAATCCATGAATCGACATATACCCTGTACATGAGCGCATCCTCACGGATTGCCTGTTTTCTCGACGGGAATTCCTTGACGTTGTCAGAATCGCAGATGACGTAGCCGTGTCTGGGTATCACAGCGACTTCAGGCGCCATGTTAGTGAAATCCGGCAGACCGATGTCTCCTATTCCGCTCTTCTTCCCGCAGTCGAGAATCGGCAGATTATTGCTCTTGAAGTTTCCGGAAGATGTCATATAGACTTTGGAATTGCCCAATGTGGTGCATCCGTTGTCCTCATCCATCATCTTTATCATTGACGTTCCCTCAGGAAACCGTTCAATCTTGTCTGATTTTCCGCATGACGACATTGTCATCGCGATGACGGAGCAGGCGATAGCTCCGAATAATTTATGCTTCTTCATCATGTCATTTTGTTAATAAGTGGCAAATGTATGATTTTTTCATTTATTGGGAATTACTTTTTTTCGTAATATGTTAAATTTGCCCCGAAATTGTTGTCTGACATGATGCATGAAAATATGGTACACGTAAAAAAGTTCGTATTGGTTCCGATGATCTCGGGACTCCTGGTCTCATTGATGTCATTTACCCCGGCCCGACATCATCATCGTTTATCTGAAGTTCAGGACTCTTCTGAAGTGACGGTCCAGGATGACAGCATTCTTCCGGTTATCGCTTGGTTCAGCAAGCGGGACACCATGACCTACTGGATACATGACAACCAATGGGAGGTCAACGGCAAAGACACGGTGATGACACTCGGCGCCGCCGCCAAAGTGATGCTTACGGTTACGGATTCCACCAGGAAAGGGTATGACATGGAATATACTTTCCTTGAATTTGTTTCCGACGACCAAATCAAATCGGAGACCCAAAATCTTATCGGACAGGTAATGGATATTCTCAATGATGCCACAGTAGGCACCACTATAAGATTCCGTACCGACCAGTGCGGCAAGATTATCAAATACTACAATCTGAAGGATATTAGGAAACAGGCGAAAGAGGTCCTGACGAAGGCGATCAGTAAAATGCCATATGCGGATTCCCTGCGCGCTGTCGGGCTTGATTCGGATAAATTGATGTCAATGATTGATTCCGACGATCTGGTCGACGGATATACAGAAGAGATAGAACTGCTGTTCAATTATCATGGAGACCAATACAAGATAGGCGAAACGGAAAGCCATGAAGATGCGACTGAAAACGAATACGCCTCTGATACCAAAACTGAAATCTGGCTTGATCCTGACACGTATGAATACGGCATATCCGCAGATGTCTATTCGTATATTCCAAGAGAGGACATAAAGGCGCTGCTCGGAAATCTCATAGAGTATTTCACTGATGAGGAGTCCGCAAAGGATGTTCGGGAAGGTCTTGATACCGAATTTGACAGTCAGGTGACTACGGACGGGGTGTACAACTCATATGTCCGCATAAGTTATTTCAATGACGGATGGCCGCAGGAGGTGGTCAGTCAGGACAACATAAGCCTGGGTGACCGCCAGAAGCTGACACAGAAATACATCACGTGGGATTACCGCAGCGTGGGACATTCGGAGTGATATGACTGACGTAATTCTGATACGAGAATGATGATTACGGCTCTCTATTGATAACCTGGATTTTGTTTTAACCCTTTGTTTAAATCCAGGCATCTTTGTGGTATCGGGAAAACAGTTGTGAACCCGGTGAACTCGTTTTCCAGTGGAGTCCTCTGGTCGTATGCTTTGGTGTATTCGCCAAAGCGGATGAGATCTTGACGTCTCCAACCTTCCCATACCAATTCCAACAGCCGCTCTTTAAGTATATTGCTCAAATTGGCCTTTACATGCGGCATGCCTGCTCTGTCCCTAATTGCATTCAATTCTTTTGAACCATCTTCTCCATTACGGACTTTAGCCTCGGCCTTCATCAATATGGCATCGGCGTATCTGAATAAAACTATATCGTTGTCAACTTGTCTGCCGTCCGAATATGCAGTCCTGTCAACTTCATATTTGCCGGCACGGGCACCTGCTGTCTGCTTATACGGACTGTCACTAAGATTCAGCTTCAATTCCATTGGCATATATACCAATGGCTTTCCGTTGTCCAGATATATCTTCTTGCCGTCAACAAAAACGGTGTCTGCATAGAAGTTTGTCTTGAATCTATTGTCAACATGGTCTGTGCCGTAACCGAAAGCCTTGACGGTTGAGATAGTCGCACATGTTCCATTTTCGGATGAACCGCCATAGGCCCCGCCATGTTTGTAGTGGCGTGAGCGGAAAAGATAGTGGTATTCGTTCAAATATAAGTTCTTGTCCAGTGGTATGGTGAAAATGTTCTCCATGGAGTATTCGTTGTGAACAGCGAAGTTCGAGGCGTAATCGCTTTCCAGCTGATACCCTTCTTTGTCAAGTTGCCCGCAATACCAAATGCAGGTACTCCAAGCGTTCATCTTCTCTCCATTCACATTAAAGAAGATGTCATTGCCATCAAAGCGCTTTCCGTCTGTCCAGTTGTCATAGGTGTATATTTCAGCATTAAGCGCAAGTTTTGCAAGCAAAAAGTTGACTACAGGCCGTGTCACTCGTCCGTAGTAGTCTCCCTCCCTGTTGGAATGTTCGTCAGCAAGCAACGTCGCTACATCCTGCAGTTCATTGAAAATAAAATCGAAGACTTCGCGTCTCTCGCTTTGCGTTACCTGCTCCAATTTCATGTCGTATGATGTAACGATAGGAACACGCCCGAACATATCCATCGCATAGTAGTAGAACAAGGCCCGTACAGCTCTTACCTCTGCCGTGAAGTCACGGACCTGTTCGGCCGAAAGCAGACTCTTGTGGTTATCAATGACAGAAAGCGACTGGTTGGATACGACTATTACCTTGAAGAGATATTTCCATACATTATATAAGTTGATATCATTGGCGTTCCAGTTGTGCTGATACATGTTTTCCCACAGGCCGCCATCGTACCAGTCTCCTCCACGGATCGGAATCATTGCCTCATCTGTTGTCAACGTATTGTAGTCGTAGATGCCCCTACAGGTTCCTTGAAGTCCTTCGGACTCCTGATTGCTCCCAATGTAGTTGTACAGGGAAGCTACTGCATTTTTGTATATATTATCTGCGTTGTTGTAAATTTCCTCTTGGTCCAGCTGGTCTTTTGGATGTTCATCCAGACAGCTGCAGAAGCAAAGCATCAACGGTACTGCCAATATGTATTCAATAATCTTCTTCATGCTTTTTCCGTATTAAAACTGTATGCTCAACCCCAACGAATATGTGCGGAACAGTGGATAGTTACGTTTGTCATCAATACCCATAGTGCTGTTCACCACGTAGCTGTTTATCATTGGCGTCAAACCTCTGTAGCCCGTAATTGTTCCAAGGTTGCTTACGTTGCCGGATATGCGCAATGAACGTAACGTCTTGCTTTTCAAGGGCACGTTATATCCTAATGTCAAATGCTCAAAGTTCAGATAGTCACCTTTTTCAAGCCAATAGTCGGAGACTCTCTGATCTACGATGTTCTTCTGAGGAGCATCCTTAAGCACATTGTAGTCCGGGAAGCAAGCCATACTTGTAAATGATAATCCCGTTCCATTGAAGATCTTGTGCCCGAATGCTCCATTCATCTGTATGGAGACATAGAAATTCTTGTATCTGAAACTGATGTTTGAGCCGAGGATTACCTTTGGTGTGGCTTGTCCTGCGACGTACCGGTCGCCGCCGTCGCTTATATCTACCTTGCCGTTATGATCCAGATCCTCTATGTCGTAGAAATAACTGCCGTTCTCATTTTTTACGAGTCCCTTGCAATGTGGCAGATAGAAAACGCCAAGTGGCTGTCCGACTATCTGATAAACCACATTGTTGTCGCCGCCGTTCTGTCCCGCTCCGTCCAAGGCCCCGATGGCGGTGACATTCGCCGCGGACATGCTCATTCCCTTGTACTTTCCACTCAGCGAGATCAGTCTGTTGCTTTGAAACGACAGGTTCATATTAACGTTAAGTTCTATGTCTTTCTTTCTTATCGGCTGCCCGGACAGGCCGAATTCCAATCCGCTGTTTGACATGGAACCGATGTTTGCGAGCAATGTGTTGTATGCAAATGGCGGAACCGGGACTTCGTAGGCATAGAGCATGTCGGTAGTCTTGGAAAAGTAATACTCCGCCGTAAGTATAAGACCGTTGGCAAAGAGCCCCATGTCCGCACCGATGTTGAATGTCGTCTTCGTTTCCCACTTTAAATCGGGATTGTTGTTTCTCACCATGCCAAGTGTTACTGTCGGCGAACTATTGATAGGGACAATGCCGGTCTGCCTTACGGTGTTCATGGTGGTATATGCAGAGATGCCTCCAAGGTTGCCTGCCTGTCCTGCGCCAGCACGAAGTTTGAGCATGGACAGCGGCTTTACATTGATGAGAAACCTTTCCTTTTTCAAATCCCATGTAAATGATATGGAAGGGAAGAATCCCCATGTATTGCTGTCACCTACCATAGACGATCCGTCACCGCGTGCATTCAACGCCAAAGTGTATCTGTCAAGCAGACTATATGTGATGCTCCCCATTAACGAAGCCAGAGATTGGTCTTCATAAGTGCTTTCCGTTCCACCATATGGTCTGACAGCAGCCGCGCCCAGATTGTCGTAATGAAAGTTGTTTGTGGGTATGCCCTTGGCATATACCCAGAAAGCCGTCTTTCGCAGCTTGCGGTATTCGCCGCTTACTCCGGCAGAGACCTTATGTGAGCCGAACTGCTTAATGAAATCCAGAGATACATTGCCGAGCCACTCCTCTTTCTTGAACTCGCCACGGTACACGTTGCCTTGTGCCCATACCCATGTCGGGCAGAATTGCCCGTTCTCGGTAGAACCGTAGAGGTAGGAACCGAAGGCTGATACCCGCCAGTCAGCATTGATATCGTAGCTCAGCTTGATGTGGGCATCAAAGTTCAAATCCTTGGAGTCGTTTTTCTCTTCAAGCACTATTCCTGGCGGGTTGATGTGCGTTGCAGATTCGTTTTTTAGCCAGTTCCCATGTTCGTCAGTTCCGGCAGGGAAAGTTGGATTCTGGCATGCTGCAGAATAGAACAGCATCTGTGTGTCAAAGATATCATGGTTCTTGAACGACGACCCGAATACTCCGAACTCTCCAGTAAGTCTATTGTTGAAGGCTTTCTGGGTCACGTCAACTTTTGCGACAAAAACGCCATAGTCCATCTTCTTGATGATTGTGTTGTGGTCCATCAAGCCGAATGAGGCACGATAGTTTGATTGAGGCGTGCCCCCGCTGAATGCGAGATAGTGATTATTCACAAGTCCTGTGCGGGTAATGACCTTATAAGTGTTCGTGTTGAACCCTCCGTTATTGCAATAGACGCCCAAAGCCTTTGCGGTGGCAACATATTCTGTGGAATTGAGCATTTCCAGATGTTTGTACATCCGCTCGAAACCTACATTTCCTTCATAGGATATCTGAAAACCACGTCCTGTTCCTTTTTTCGTTTTGACTTCAATCACACCTGACGCTCCACGTGAACCGTACATTGCTGTCTCCGCGGCATTCTTCAATATCCGGAAACTCTCGATGTCTGCAGGGTAGATGGTTGAAAGGGTGAGCACGTCAGAAGTGACTCCGTCAATCAGCACCAAAGGATCATTGCCACCGATAATGGATGTCGTACCACGCACCCGCACGCTATTGAGCATAGCCATCCGGTCCAGACCGTTGGATGTCACGTTGACACCGGCTGCCTGACCGCTCAATATGTCAAGGGCGTTATTGACCGCTCCTTTGCTGGAGTGATTTCCAACTATCTTTATGATGTCGCTTCCGCTCTCAGTGGAATCTCTCAGTTCTGCAGAAACTTGCTTTTGTGCGTGAGCCATTGAACAGCAGAGAGTCGCAAGGAGAAGTAGTATAAAGTCTATTTTGCTCTTTGCCATGATCTTTTTCTGTTGTTTTGGTTATGGATGCTTTCCAATAAGCAAAGATATGTTTTTATTGCTGAACAACAATAGGTCAGATGATAGGTCCGGGCAGCATTAGGAGCCTGTCGCAAGTTAAATTATGCCCACGATGAAGAAGATTTGGTGGATAACGACAAATGCCAGAATAATTTCTGGTATCTGTATCCGGATATAAATTTTGTGATTGATGGAACGAAATGGGATTTCTTTCGAGCGAAAGATGACTGTCCTGTGGCATTGACAAAAATGAAGATTATTCCCGCTTCTAGTTGTATCGAGCCGTCAATGATCAACCTGACCAATTGTATGTAGGTATACTTGCAGTTCACCGATTATTTGTCTATTTTTGTTCATAGCTAAAGTGTTCTATTTTTGTTGTTTTGCTTTTACAATATACTGACAATCGGTAAATTATCAGATACTTTAGCCCTTTTTATTTCATAAAATATTCACTTGCGAAACTTGAGTATTTTTTATGAAAATTATTGGAGCAATATTATCAATAGCGTTAATATGCTCATGTAGTTCTAGGCCAGATATAAAAACTGGAACGGAATTGCATGCTAATTTTTCTTATCGATACGACAAAAATAGTGGAGTGACTCATATTCAGTTGAATGCTGAGATTGACAGTATTTTCTTAAATGCTTTGCTTGACACAGGTTGTCCAGGATTGGTGGTTGATAAAAGAATAGCGTCGAAGTTCCCGAAACTTGACTCAATACGTCTTTCTGGCGGCATGACAGTAGAAGATGTGTTTTATTCATACTCAAAAAGAAAAGTCAGATGGAAACTGTTTCACGATAGTATTGATGTTTGTTTCGCTGGAGATACCATTAGATATGATAAGTTTTTTGTGGCAGATTTGCAAAAAGAATATGGTGTTGACGTAATTATTAATATTCCGGATTCTGACACTCATATATGGTATTTCGATTTTGAGAATTGCCGTCTTGATCTAAAAGACGGATATAGAGAACTTATATGCGCTGAAAACTTTGACCTGACAGCAGATGTCTATTACAATGATGGGTATTTATGTCTTAAAGGTTTTCCTTTTGTTTTTCGTGGAAATAATGATGTCACTTTGTCGCAATGTTTTGATTTACTAATAGATACGGGAACATATGGTATTTCTCTGGCAATGATAGGTAATCCAGAAAACCACAAGGAAGAAAAATCATTTTTTGAAGATAATTCGATTCTTCATTATGAAGAAATCACTTCCACTAAAACATATCATATTACAGATTCTGGAATAGTCAAAGACACACTTATAATCTCTTTTATAACATCAGATTATGGGTTTGATGAAGTTGTTGCCGGTCTAGGATTATTATCTAAATTCAACATCATCTTTGATTTAAATGAACGTAAGGCATATTTTAAAAAAAACAGTGTGGAAGAGAATTTTTATGAATACGTCCAGAACCATGGGGCATCTTATTCCGGCATAAATATGATACCTTTCAAAAACGACTCGGCAGCAGTTGCCATTGATGTCGGTCGCAATATGCCAACATACAAAGCGGGTCTGCGCAATTATGATATCGTGACACACATAGGTGACAATCAATTCACGGATTCATATGCCAGTAGATATTTCTATGAACATAAAGACAGTTTGATGCGACTTGAAATAAAGCGATTCGGAGAAAAAAAGGATATCGAGTTCTTTTGGAAATTTGAGCACATCCCCGAAGGTTGCGGAACTTAATACAAATCCAGAAAGGTCTCCCCGAAACGACGCGGACGCCCTGCAAAGGCAAAGACTGTCAAACTTGATAGTTATTATACAAAAATATGTAATGAAAAAGAATCTAATCTTGCTGTCTATTTGCATATATGCATCCATTAGCAATGTGATGGCTGCGGATGTATCCCATTAT
>ENA-OUQH01002811-OUQH01002811.1-human-gut-metagenome-genome-assembly--contig:-NODE-2811-length-10457-cov-5.256201_pt1 | contig 10457 bp, 8 predicted proteins | sample MGYA00237948_ERZ548828 | MGnify/ENA primary metagenome ERZ548828 (study PRJEB26490, sample SAMN05194711) | human gut metagenome | biome: terrestrial biome; feature: human-associated habitat; material...
TCTGTTTCAATAAAAAAATGAAACCGTAAAATTTTACCCCGACCTTTCGTGTCAAAGGTGTGATTTATTTTTAGTTAATGGATTTTGAACAAAGCCATTCAGCTTAACAATTGAAAGCCCATAATAACAATGCCGAGAACAACGAGAACTACACCTGTTGCACGGTTAAGTGTTTTAGGCTGCGCCTTATTGGCAAATACCGCAGCTATCTGAGCCCACAAAAGCGTAAATACAATGCACAGTACCCATGTTAAAACATCCGGCAATCCGCCTATTGTAAAATGTGACACCGCACCCGTCAACGCGGTAAAGGTCATAATGAATACACTTGTACCTACGGCAGTTTTTAATTCATAACCCATTACGCTCGTTAAAATCAACAGCATCATCATACCGCCGCCCGCACCGATAAATCCACAGATAAAACCAATCATCACACCGCAGATTATCGACTGAATTGCCCGCTTTTTTGCTGAAGTTTTTCCCATACTTTCCTTGGTTGTCATAACGGGGCGCACGATGAATTTAATTCCGAGCAGAAATGTCATAAACACCGAAAAGCCGCCCATCGTTGCCGCCGGCACAAAGCTTGCTATATAACTTCCGACAATGGTAAACGCTAACACACTGACCATCATAATCAAGCCGTTCTTCACATCCAGATTTTTGTTTTTATGATAGGTGTATGCCGAAACCGCGCTGGCAAGCACATCGGAAGAAAGTACGATTCCCACCGCCATATAAGGATCCATTCCCAAAAAGGTTATCAGCATCGGACTGATTACGGCAGCGGCGCTCATTCCCGCAAAGCCTGTGCCGAGACCTGCGCCCATACCTGCAAAAAATGTTATCAAAACGGTTAATGCAATACTCATAATTTATTTTCCGCCTCCAAAATCTCATTCAGATTTTTCTCAATAATATCCGTTGCCTCCGAAAACGCTTTACGAAGATCGTCATCCATATTCAAGAACATTCTCTCTGTAAAGGCTTTCTGAAGTTTTCGCCCGCGCTCAATAATCGGCTTTGCTTTATCGGTACATATAAGGCCCGTTTTACGCCGATCTCCTTCCACCTGCTTTCTGAGAAGATACCCTTCTCGGACAAGCCTTTCAACATTTACCGATACAAGATTTGCCTTAATCCGCCGTATTTCCACTATTTCGCCGGCAGTGTTATAGTTCGGGTTGTTGCCGAGAAACATCAGAATGTCAAACGCTGTCTGCGACAGTTCTAACTCTTTGCATAGTGGCTTGCACATCGCATTGTATGCCCGGGAAATCTTTCTTGAAACTTCTATGCTTAAATTCACACTCTGTCACCTCATACTTCATATTTGAATTGTTCATTTTTGAAGTATTGTATCACAATTTATATGAATTGTCAAGAGCGTATCGATAAATGACAATTTTTTAATTTGCGTAATTAAGCTATATTTCTTAATTTCAATGCCGTTATAAGCCGCAATTGCAAGTAAACACCTTTCATAGCGGCAATGTGCAGGCAAAAAAGAACCCCACAGATGCACCGTTTTGGTTTCTCTGTGGGGTTCTTGTTTATACAATAGACCACTTGATTTCTGTTCCGCCTTTGAACTTAAAAACGATATGTTCTTTGGAGTATATCGTCATTGATTCTATCACCGTATTCCAAAGTCCGGTATAAAAATCCGTAATCAAGTGCTCCTGCTTTAAGGGGGTTTTTGATAAAAAACTCTTTAAATGCTTCGGCGTTTGCCTCCGCTTCCGTCAGCCCCGCCTTTATAAGCTCTCTTATATATGCGCTGTATTCGGATTGTTCCCCCACTACAAAGCCGTCCGAAATTCTTTGCGCAACCTCCGTTAAAGCCTCCTCCGTGAATTCGCTGCCCGCTCTTTTCATCGCTTCTTTAATAACTCTTGAAACAGTGCCTCTCGGTTTTCCAAAAGCGCAAACCATTTTTTGCTACCGAGACACTCGGCAAGCACCTCCGCCGCTTTTTATACAAAAAGCCGATATAAAGCTTGAAAAGTTTTCAAACCTTATATCGGCTAAAATTTTTATTTGCTTGTTTTAGGTTGATGTATTTAAAAAATCAACCTACTATCTCATCCGGATCATCATATGCGGTTCTGGCAGGAATGACCCAAATCATCTGAGTATTGTTATCCCACTCAACGCGGCAATCCAGTGCGTCTGTTATATCGCGAAGCTTAAAATAGTTGTTTCCTTCAATATTATAGCAGGTTGCCTTAATCGGCACACCGTCAAGCGTTAAAAATGCCGATGATGAAAAAGCGGTTCTTTCAACGCCGTCACCCGGTGTTAATTCACCGCCTGCCGATGTGTAATCATAAAAGCTCAGCATATCAATAGAATTTGTTGCGCCGTCATACTTAATGTCAAAAGATTTAATGGTTCCGTCAAGGATTTTTGCAATATCTCTGAGCTTAAAGTAGTTGTTGTCATCAATGTTGTATGCGACGGTATTATATTTGAGGCCGTCCAGGCAAACAGTCTGCGTTTTTGCAACGGAGTTTTTGCTGAATCCGTTTCCGGGATAATAGGTAAATGTATCTTGCTTATCATCCTCGTGAACAAGATAGCGAATCTCACCGTTATAGAAAATAGTGTAGATTTTTCCCGTTATAATCCATGGATCTATATCGGCAGGATTTACTCCGGGGATATCCAGCATATCCGCGTCACGGTCAAAGGAAAATTCCTCAATACCGTATACATTTACCCATTCTCTGTCGTGTATTTTATTGATATCACCGTTGTTTGAAAGAACCCACTTGCTGTACTCTGTCATCTTATCCATATCAGCGTTGATATATCCGTAACGGTAATTTTTCAGCTTTGCAATTCCTTCCGCCGAATAGGTCAGTGCGCCCCATTCGCCCCAAGGCGTATCTACGGACAGAACGCCGATAGGTGCACCGAGCGCTGCCGTATCCGCTGCGGACAGGGTTTTTGTGAATTCATCGAGATTGCTTGTCGGAATGTAACATATCTTTGAATTAAACCAGATTTTTGAGTTTGTTCCGTCATAGTCTTTCTCGATAACGTCGATTGCCGCACCTTTTTTAATTGAGCCGACAACGTAAGTTCCGTCAGAAATATCACAGTCAACGGCCGCTATTGCTTTATACTGAGTTGTCGGTTTTTCGGTGTTTGCAAGCTGCATATTCACATACTTTGAGTTAACATAATAAAGACCTTTTTTATAGTAAATCTTATAATGGCCGTTCTGCGGAGCGGCATCTGCAATCTGAACCGACTGGTTGATTTTAATAATGCCCGATTTTACATAATCCTTATCATCGGGAGTGGTCTTAACCATCAAAAGACCTGTTGCCTTGCCTACACCCTCGATTTTCGGAGGCGTTGTTACCTGATTGTTAATATCTAAAATATAACAATTTTTTCTCGGCAGAAAATATACGGCAGGCTTCCAGCTTGTGAAGGCAGTACCGTCTTTCTCGCCGCACTGTCTGATTGTGCCGCGGGATTCGTCAACGCCGCCCTCGCTCCATATGGCAACCCAATCCTCGTTATAGGCAACAACTTCAAATTCATTCGTTGTTGTAGCATAAAACGCTGTGTTAGCGTTTGCTTCCGTTCTGCTCTTTTCAGCAAACGGAGGGTCATACCCTATCGCTTTGAGCTCATCAAGTCTTCTGGAATGATAGTTAATCGGAGGATTGCCGGGATAAAACGAGGCTTTTACCGAACCGATTTTTCCATTATCACCTATATGTACAATAGCCATTCCCACAAGCGGCAATGACGCGGGACGGTCGTGTCTTACCCATTCCGTCGGCACCTTAGCATAAAAATTTCTTTCTTTGCCCTCGGTTGTTTTACTTCCGCCGTATATGTAATCGGAAAGAAATGTCATTTCTATCGCGTGCTGATACTTGTCGGTATCGGAAGACGCCCATTGTTTGTTTAACTCTTTTTCGGCAGTCTTGCCGGCTTCAAGTATCGGTGTTGTTTCCCGGGACGTTGTATAAGCCAAGATATATCCGACTGTGCCGTCCGAAAGCTGGATTTTATGAAATTTTCTGTTGTCCTCTCCGACTACATAGGCCTCCAAAACCGTCACTCTGGTTCCTTTGCTGACTTCGGTTATGCCCCCTGAATAAGCGGGGGTTTTAGTAACATTTACAGTACCGCCGTATACAACATAGGCAGTATCGCCCGCCTTAAGTTCGGCTGCAAACGCCGTTAAACCGGTTGCCGTAAGCAGCATACAGAGCAATACGCATAAAACTTTTCTTCTCATGCTGAAATCTCCTCACATTCCATATTTTTTATATATTTATTATATACCGTACACCAATGTACGATGCAATACATTTTGGAATTTTTTCTTATAAAATTAAAACAAAGGCTTGCTGCAAAACTATTATTTTTGTGCAAGCCTTTTTGTTTCATTTTTTTATCATTATCTGATTTGCATTTTCCTTTCTCACCGCTATTACACTTCCGCGCACAGCGTACGCTGTAAGTCCGCCGCCAATACTTCTGAAAAGCGGCACAACATAAGTGTTTTCCGCCATTCCCAGATCGAGCAAACGGCGTTTATATTCCCGCTCACAAAGAATTTGCGAAATCTTCGCTTTTCGACCGAGCGGTACCTCCGAAAGAGGAGTATACAAAAGGCTCATATTTTCAGCTCCTTCCGTATATAATATGTGTCTCCGCCGAAATCTGTTAAGAAAAGAACTACTCCAATGACCTTAACAATTCCTTTTCAATTATAAGGCGCAGCGCAAATACGCGCTCCGTATAGCCGAATTTAATATGAATATTTTCTTTTGTCACATTTGTCACCGTTCCTTCGCCGAACTCATTATGAAAAACATGTTCACCGCATGAAAACGGGCATGAAACATTCTCGCTTCCCGAGATTTCTCCGAGAAAGCTCTGCCTTTTTCCTCCGACTTTAAAAACCGTCAGATTGTTCCGCGCCCTTGTCATTCCCACATAGAAAAGCCGCCGTTCTTCTTCGTAATCTTTGTAAGATTCCGTTTCTGCAGGTAAAATTCCGTCAAATACATCAATTAAAAAAACATTGTCATATTCAAGTCCTTTGCTTGAATGAATTGTTGAAATCCAAAAGGGACTTTTGTTCTCAAAGCCGGCATCAATATATTTTTTCAGAAAACGAAGCCTTTCTATCAATTCGCCGATACTTTTTTCTCTTTTCGAAAGCATCATAAGAATTTCAGCCTTGTTTTTTTCTGCCGGCAAATTTTTAATATACTCAGAATATCCGCTACCGTATATAATCGAGGAAACGGCGTCCCCGGCACTTCTGAATTTAAGCGATTCGCAAAGCCTTGCAAATGCGCTTATTCTCTTGCGCGTTTCGTAATTTAAATCACCCGTTTTCAAAAGTGTTTTAAATATATCTCCGCCGTCCGCCGTCAGCACGGCGTTCATCGCATCTTCCTTTTTCACATACATATTAAGCTTGTAGTAAACACGCTTAAAACTTTTTCCGTCACACGGATTTAAAATAAGCTTCAGAATTGAAATTATATCCAAAACAGTTTTATTTGTAAAAAAAGATGTGTCTGTTCTTCTGCATTAAAACGGAATATTTTCGCGCAGTAAAATATCTATAAGCGGCAACGCACTGTCATTGTCGCGATACAAAACACCCGTGCGCACAGTGCATATTTCAGCTTCATGCGCCAGATACAAAAACTGATCATATCTCGATTTTGCATTTATTATTTCAAATCCGCCGCCTTCTTTTCTTGACGAAATCAGCCTTTTTGCGTGCCGCAATTTATTTTTTATGATGAAACTTTCGGCACGTTCAACAATAGTCGGAACAGAACGAAAATTTGTTTCCATTTTAAAAACTCGTGCACCGCTGTATCTTTTCTCAAACTCCGTCAGCGCATCCGGGTAAGCGCCGCGAAAAGCATATATACTTTGGTCTTCATCTCCGACCATAAAAATTTTGTCCGCATTTTGTGCCAGCAGCACAATAATCTCATGCTGAATAAAAGACGTATCCTGCGCCTCATCTACAAGAATATTTTTATATTTGCTTGTAAACGCACGCAGTACAGAAGGGTATTTTTTTAAAATTTTCAGCGCGTATACCATCTGATCATTGTAGTCCATAAGCCTGTTTTGAATCAGAATTTCATTATAGCGTCCAAATGCCGAATAGAGATCTGCCCCGTAATATTTTTGCTTTTTTATTTCATCTGTGTCAAGATTCATATTCTTAGCATATGAAATTGCGGTTTCCAGTTCACCTATTGCATTTTCGGAAGGATATTCATATCCCGGGTTAAGCTCTCTGTAAATGTCCGCTAAAATCCGGGCTTTCTTTTTTCCGTCCGAAAGAACACTAAAGGCTTTTCTGCCGCTTTGCCGCTCATACTCCATAATAATTTTCTGGGCAATGCCGTTTATTGTTCTGAATTCAGCATGTCCTGCCAATTCATCGCCGAAAAATTTTGCAAATCTCCGTTTCATATCCGCTGCCGCAGCCACAGTATATGTAAGCACCAATATGCTCTCCGGACGCACACCGAGTTCTAAAATCATATAGCCTATCCGCGCCGTTAAAACAGTTGTTTTTCCGCTTCCGGGCACAGCAAGCAAAAGTGCTGTTCTTCCGTTATACTCAACCGCACTTTTTTGCGAATCATTCAAATCAATCGGTAGTTTTTCAAAAAAATTTTCCATTTATTACTTCTTTTTTCCACGCTCCGCTGACATAAAATATTACAGCGCACAAAAGCGATGCCGCTGACGCCACGGGCGCGCCGATACCTATGCCGCACATTCCCATACCTTCATGCATTCTGAAAAAATATGCCGCCGGCACGCGTACTATTATCGAAGAGATCATTCCGTTTACCATTGAAAACATCGTATGTCCGGCACCCAGATTCTGCGCCGCCATAGCAGACACCGCCGAACTTATCGCCACAGCCGGCATTATTGTAAATCCGTTTAAATTAAGAATCCGCATCAAGACTTCCGATATGCAAAGCCTTATATATCGGTTTTATATTTCCCATGCCTTCAAAGGCAAATGCTTTGATTTCGGTCTGCTTCGTCAAATCCTTTTCCGTTACAGTGACGGCGTCTGTTTTGAGTATATCATATGTCTCTTTCTCTTCGGATACGGCAAGCGCTTCAAGCGCTCCGTTTACATACTTTGCAATGACAACTGCCGCTGTTTTCCGTTCTTTGGTCAAAACAAGTCTCGCCTTATACGCACCCGCCTTTAATATTTTATCGGCAGGCGTGCCGTTTTCATCCGTAATAGCAAAGGGCGTATCCGGAGTGAATGTCCACACGCCCGTAAACCTTACAACAGCGCCGTCCGCTTTGCCCGTCCAGCCGCTGAAGGTCCACTTGCCCGTAAGACTGCCCTTGTTTGCGTATGATACGGACTGATTTGTATATTCGGTATCCATTGCCGCAAGCGCATCGGCTTCACTTTGGTAGGTCATATTGTCGTGCGGCAGAGTCTCGCCGTCCGGGAACTCCTCTCCCCAGTCATACTCCGTTTTAAATCCGGCGGGCGGCACCGGCTTTTCCTTATAATAATATGTAATCGTAAGACCGTCTGCGCCGACTGTTTCGCCGAGATTTACAGCTTCGGAAAATATGCAGCCGTTCAGCGTTTCAAGCGGCTGATAATCCGCTTTGGCGCCGACAACAGCGGGAATTTCTGTCGGCACGGTGTTAGGGACATTGCCTCCGTCCTCCAATTTATATTCGATGGTAACGCTTGTATATACCGCGTTTTCCGTACCGTCATCCGCAAGTGTTCTGCCCGTTTCATCCACCACCGCAAAGCCGACTGTATCGCCGTTTCGCAAAACGGCATTATCGGGAATTTTATAGACAAGTGAACAGTTTACAAGTCCCGAATCAAAGTCGCTGCCGTAGTAATCAAAAGCTTTTTTCGGCCAGAATTTGGGCTTCTCGCTCCAGACGGGAACGGTGAAGCGTTTCTCCGCCGAAATCTCCGTGCCGTCCGCCGCGGTCGCTTTCGTACCGTCGGCGTGCTTTATCCAAAGCCGCAGCGTAACCTCCTTCTCCTTTGTATCGGAGAGATTCTGCACTATGGTGCGCAGCTCAATCTCCCTGCCCTTCATGTCTGGCATAAATCGGCTTTTGCCCGTTCCGCTCAAAAGGCGGCTGCTGCGGTCGGCTTCAAATTGCGAATAACCGCTGCTGTTTGCAGCCTCAAAGGCAGATGAGTCCTCGGAAGGGTTTCTGTATTTCCCCGTATACTCCTTCACCTCGGGGACGGCAAGGTACAAATCATCCGGATTTGCAACCAGCTGACTCATGCGTTTTGTGCCCTGAAGCTTGCACACCTCGCACAATTGATTTCTTGTATTCTCACGCATAAGACACATACGGCTTGAATTGAAGGAGTATGAATTGTCCGCGTGCGGACATGAATATGTAGAGCGAAAGCCGAGCATATTTTTCCATTTTACCAAGCCGGGATTGCCCGTGTGCGACATATTGAGCGATGAACGGTATGCTTCCTCGGATATAGGGCTGTAGCTTGTTGCGTACTCGTCGCCCAAATGTAAAATTCCGTGCCCGAGCTCGTGCCTTAAGATAAACGGCGAGTAATTGCTGTCCGACGGCGCAACAATATAATGTATGCCGCTTTTAATATTGTCATGAGAGCCCCCGAAATAATCTCCGCTGTTTGCAAGCACAATAAATTGATTTATGTGTTCGTAGACATAGTGATACGGAGCGTATTCATCTCCCCATATAAACTCGTTGGGATTTGTTGTTTCCGGAATATGAGCGTCATGTATCTTTTCAATAAAAGCAGGACCTATGCAGCGTTCAAATAAATGATTTTTCAAGCTGCCGTTTATGTTGGTTGACACGCGTGAATCAACTACGCTGAAAAATGTGCTGCTTCCGCCGTAGCCGTCAATTGACGCCGTGCAGAGTGCGTATACGTTAAAGCGGTCCGACATGCTGCGATAAGGCTCATTGCGCAGCACCTCTCTCCACAGCCGCCGTACATCGCCGACAAACTTTGCCTGCTGACTTTTTGTGTAGCCCTCGCCGCAGAATAAAACCACCATGTTTTCCGTGTCCCTGCGGGGCTTTTGAATTACATACACGGGAATTGTAGGGTTGGCGTATTTACCGTCCTCGGAATAGAACCCTCCGAGCGTAAGCTGAATATTTTGGTCTGTATCTACATCCCAGTTTCCGTCACCGGTTACTCTCTCCGCACCCGAAATTGCAATGCCGTCATCGGGTTTGTCCGGCGCGGAGCCGATGTAGGGATTCTGCGCCGTGCCGCTGCCGGATAAAACGGTATAATACTCCGCGTCAAGATAAAACGCGGGCCGAACGCCGTAATAGCCTTTATAGGGAGCGTCGCGCAAAATGTTTCCGTGCGTATCGACATAACGCATATCATGGTTGCAGTCCGTAACGGGAGTCCTAAGCCAGCAGTTCCAATTAAATCCGTTTTTGTTCTTTGCTATATAATAGCTCCCCAAATTCTTATAAACGCTGTTCAGCTGCCTGACATCAAGCAAAAACACCTTGTCGGTAATGTTTTCATAATAAGCTCTGTCAAATCCGTCGGCAACCGTCCGGATATCTGTATTATAAGGCAAATCCGTCCCCGGCGCGTCAATATAGCCTGCGCTGTATTCGGGATGAGAAACAACCGAGCGCTGTGTTACCGTTTTGATTGCGGAAAGCTCATCCTTATTAAATCCGCTTAAAAAGCCTGCCTTATTGTCATACGAATTTCCGTCGGTTACATAACCGGCTTTCGGCGGATTGCCGCAAAGCCACGTTACCGTCTGTTCCGCGGAGTTTAGCCATGAGCGCATATTACTGTCGCGCCAGTGGTTTGAGCCGTATTTGCTGCGATAGCCGTTGCGCCTGTGAGAACACGTTGCGGAATTATCGTTTGTCTGTGCGTCATAAGGCAGATAGTCGCAAATCACTCTGTCCGACAGCATCAGAGGGCCATTGTCGTCAATATCCGCGCAGCGCCACAAAACCGACTCGTTCTCATATGTGCCGAGACGAATATAGTCTCCGATTTTAATGTTTGCCCCGGCTCTCTCCGCCGAAGACGGCAACGGCATCATGCAGCATACCATTACCGCAAAAAGCAATACCGACACAGTTACGTTGTTTGCTTTTCGTTTCATAGTCACTCTCCTTGTATTTAAGTTTCTTTACGCAGCTGAAATATATTACTTTTGTTACTGTAATTATACCGTTTATTTTTGCATATGTCAATAAGATAAGTGATTTTGATAGCTTGTTTCAATTGCATATCCGACCGCAACGACCGCCGATGCGCAAAAAAAGAACAGACCTCACGTTTTCGGTGAAATCCGTTCTGTAAAAACTTTTAATTATTTATACCGCAAAAATGATTTTAATCAAAAAGCTGCTCCCACTCGGATATAAGC
>ENA-OUQH01002817-OUQH01002817.1-human-gut-metagenome-genome-assembly--contig:-NODE-2817-length-10444-cov-3.835114_pt1 | contig 10444 bp, 12 predicted proteins | sample MGYA00237948_ERZ548828 | MGnify/ENA primary metagenome ERZ548828 (study PRJEB26490, sample SAMN05194711) | human gut metagenome | biome: terrestrial biome; feature: human-associated habitat; material...
GATTTCTGCCTGTCTCGTGGGCTCGGAGATGTGTATAAGAGACAGAGCCGCAGGTGCTCGCGGACGATCACGGCGAACATGTCCTCGCGGGCGTAGAAGCTCTTCATGCTGTTTTTCGCACGTCCATGCCGAGCACATACAGCTGCTCCGGGTTTTCAAAGCCCTTGTCGCGCAGGATCGACGCCGGGCGCTCGCGCTCCGTGCCGATGAACAGCGTCGGCATTACGACGCCGCCGGTCCTCTCCGCCGCGCACCTAGCCAGCGACTGCGCCAGCAGCGCGTCCGTGCCGTAGGTGTCGATGATCTCCAGCGGGTCGATACCATTTCCCAGAGACTTACTCATCTTCGCCTTACCGTCAATTCCCGGGAGACGAAGGCATGCTTCATTCTCCGGAAGAAGAATCTTCGGATCGATCAGTGTATCTCCATAAACGGAATTAAATTTGTGTACAATCTCCTTTGTCTGCTCAAGCATCGGGAGCTGATCTTCTCCTACCGGTACAACAGTAGCCTTGAATGCTGTAATATCTGCTGCCTGGCTGATCGGATATGTGAAGAATCCAACCGGGATACTTGCCTCAAAATTTCTCATCTTGATCTCATTCTTTACAGTAGGATTTCTCTGCAGTCTTGAGACTGTCACAAGATTCATGTAATAGAATGATAACTCTGTCAGTTCCGGTACCTGTGACTGGATAAACAGAGTAGACTTCTCCGGATCCAATCCACAAGCCATGTAGTCTAATGCTACTTCGATAATATTCTGACGTACCTTTTCCGGGTTATCAGCATTATCAGTCAATGCCTGTGCATCTGCGATCATAATAAAAATGTCATCAAAATCTCCTGTATTCTGTAATTCAACACGACGACGCAGGGAACCCACATAATGTCCTACGTGTAATCTTCCTGTCGGTCTGTCACCAGTAAGCATAACCTTCTTCATGCTCTAGTCCTCCTAAATCTCATGTAATACTTTATTCGTAACTGTCAGGCTAATCTGCCCACAGTAATTCACTGGCTTTTATTATAACATTTCCCCAGATGCTTTTCTATAGAAACTTCAGTATATTAGGAAAGGAATAAAGAATGTGCCTTGGCACATTCTGGCGCCTGCGGCGGTCGCTTGCGACATCTACATTGTACGCCGCAGTGCGCATCCTTAGCGGAGCGTTTTTAATATATTAGGAAAGGACTTTCCTAATATATTAAAAAGTGCCCCTGACCTCATCAGCCAAAAGCACTTCCTGTAATTCTTTTTCTAACTCTTACTTATTCTGAAATACCGGACGCTTTGAATATCCCGGAACTTTCTTCGTCTCTTCTGCATATACCCACTGATACAACAGATAAGCCATAATAAATGCTCCTGTCACATCAAGTACGGAATGCTGCTTCAAGAACATGGTCGCCATTATGATCAATGCTCCAAGCACATATGCTCCGATACAAACAGCTTTGTGTTTCTTAAGTGCCTGACTCTTACGGATTGCAATACATGCGCACAGAGTATTAAACACATGAAGACTTGGAAATACATTCGTACACGTATCTGTCCGATACAGCATCCGAACTGCATCTACAAAAATGTTATCCCGTTCAAACACAACCGGTCGCAAATCCTGACCATTCGGAAATACGGAACAAATAATAAGGAAAATTGTCATTCCTGCAAACGAAATCTTCGCCAGTTTGTAAAATCCCTGTACATCTGTAACGAAAAAGTACAAAAATGTAGCTGCGATAAATACAAACCATAACATATACGGTACAATAAAATATTCAATAAAAGGAATTTCTTCATCTAATGCGGTCTGCACCACATGATAATTCATCGTCACATGTTTCTCAAGAAATAAAAACCACGGCATATAGATTAACGCATATAAAAACACCCATGCATGCTTATATCTTTTCATTGTCTCTATGAACTTTGTCTTCCATTTCATATCTGACACTCCTCCGCTTTTCATCAAACCGATACAGCACTTGCTACTTCTACGCTATTCTCATTTAACGTTCTTTTTTGATAGGCTTGATTATAGCACTTTTAAAACACAATCTCAACCGACTTCATAAGTTTTTAACATTTCTTTTCTTTTTCTTATGAATTATCAACATCTGTCTCTTCTTTAACTCATCTCAAAAATATACATATCAAAGCTTCTTCTTGCCGCCTTAACATCTTTTTCTCCATGCAGTGTCCATGCCGCTGCCGGCGTTTTAAAAAGAACCCTGTTCAGCCATAATCCCGGATTCTTTCTGTCCGACCACCGGTAAGAAATAAAATCCGGTCTGCACATACAGTTACTCAAAAGATATTTTACACAAAATCTCAAGAGATAATGCGTTGTTCTGTCGTTTTTCGTCAGATTCTCAGATAATTGTCCTCTTGGGATTTCATTCCGATATTTCTTCATCCAGCGAAGTACCAGGCTGTTAAAGGATTGGATCATGTATTCGCCATGATATTTTCGCAGTTCTTCATCCAATTTTCTGCAAATCTTTGTATCTGTGTTAGGAAGTTTCACCTCGATCAGAAGTGGTACCTTTCCATCTACCAACTGCAGTACTTCTGACAATAGTGGAATCCTCTCTTTTGTCTCCGCAAGTCTGTACTTCTGCATCTCTTCATATGAAGTATCTTCCACTCTGCCCCGTCTTCCACAGATTCTTTCAAATGTATCATCATGAAAAACCACCAACTGTCCATCCTTTGTCAGATGAACATCCAGTTCTATTCCATCTCCGGCTTCGATTGCCGCACGAAATGCCGGAAATGAATTTTCCGGAATCCCACGCTTCTTATCATGAAGTCCTCTATGCGCCCACTTTACGCCAAGAAACGGATGCACTCTTTTTCTGCCCGACAGTCTTGGAGCCAGCAAAAAAATTAAGAAAGCTGGTATTCCTATTACAATACATAACCCAATTGCTAAAACAATCCCTATATGCATCCTGTTTCATCACCTTTCTTCTATTCAACGATCACATTAAGTTTTTCTTTTTCCAGTGAGACTTCTATCTCCTTTGATAAAAAGGAAGGTTCTCCATCTGTATGTAACGGCAGTGCACGATCTGTCACTACCTTTACACTACGACATTTTAATATCGTCACCCCTTTAAATCTTGTATGCTTTCCTGAAAAAGCGGTCGGAAGCAGACACAGAATCTTGAGCTTCGACAGATCCGACACAACCATAATATCAAGAAATCCATCACTTCCGGAAGCGTCCGGACAAAACTTAAAGCCTCCTCCTTCATAAGGAAGATTCATAAATGCTGCAAAATAAGTCCTCTCAAACACTTTCATGCTTCCATCATCCAGTGTCAGTTCAAGTTTCACCGGCCGATCCTTTATAATACGATCCATTGCCACAACCGCATAACTCAGCTTACCGATTTTCAGAAGGTTCAATACACGTTTCCATTTTGAAACACATACTTCATGACAGACTGCAGCATCAAATCCAATACCGGCACTCACTGCAAATCTTCTTCCTTTCCCTTCCCTTTTTAGCACACCTATATCCATCTTTTCAACCCTTTTGGGTGAAAGAATTGTGTCCAATGCTTTAAAAGGATCTCCCGGAATTCCTGTTCCTCTTGCAAAATCATTACTTGACCCAATCGGAATATATCCCAACGTCACTTTCTCCAGTGATTTAATTCCGCTTAGTACTTCATTGAGTGTACCGTCGCCTCCAAGAACAACAAACATGTGCTCCTGGCCATCTTCCGTAATCTCTGATGCAATCTTTCCTGCATCCTTTTTCTTTGTTGTCAGATGAATCTGATAATCGATTCTTTTTCTGCACAACTCAGGTTCCAGCTGTTTCCACAGCATCTCGCCAAGCCCTGAACGAGCCCGCGGATTCACAATAAAGTGATAAATCATCAACCTTCCTCCAGTGTACTGTCCAGATACCGCCTTAAAGAACGACTCATGTTGCCCTCGAAATCAGCATTTCCCTCTCTCAGACACCATTCAAATACATTTCCGATCACGATCATCCGGATATCTGTTGTAAATTCGTCAATACTCTCTCTAATGTTAATAATCCCATCCTTCGCAGCCTGCTCTACATAAGCCTGTACTGTCACGATCGGATATGGACGTTCTGTTCTTATCGCCGGATTCAATGCCTGATTCTTTGTATCATAATACCCTGCCATAAATTCTACACCAAGCTCACGGCAATAAGCTACATAATTCAAATAAACACGGACAATTCCATCCTTTACATCTTCCAGACTTTTCGGTGTCTCCAGCAGATCCGGTCCCATCGTAGGCTGGTCTTCTATATAATAAGACAGCAAATCATCTTTTGTCTTAAAGTGATGATAGAAACTTCCGTTCGACACGCCTGCTTCTTCACAGATATTCTTGATTGACAATTTTTCATATCCGCTCTTCTGAAGAATCTTCTTCGCTGCCTGAAAGATTTTTTCCTTTGTTTCCTGTGATTTTTTCTGCTGCTTCGATAATTCTGTTTTTGTACTCATTTCTGCTAAAACTCTCCCGTATGCATTTTAAACTATAAGAGATATTATAACATATTTCGCCCTTTTTTTCAATAAAACAGAGTGGACTCTATTTTAAGTGCTCTATTTTTATTTTCCGGATTTTCAGCTACCACAGTATTCTCATCCTCTTCATTTATAGATATGCAGAAAATGCACTCGGAATTGCATAATTTTTCTCCAGGTCCTTCTTTCCTGCAAATATGATCTCAGGATTCTGAAATTCTTTTTCCAACTCATCCACCAAAATCTCATATCCGGTCATATGCCATTCCACATGACTGAAAATGTGCTTCGCCTTTGGCAGCTTCTTCACGCGCACCGGCGTAAGACCTGACTCTTTTGCATATTCTATAACTTCTTTTTGTGTTAAATGTCCCTCTACATTAGGAAATTCATACAATCCCGCAAGGAGTCCTTTTCCCGGCCTTTTGCGAATCGCAATTTCCTCATTATCACAGAATCTTAGAATCGTTCTTTTCTCGATTCTTCGCTCTTTCGCCTTTTTCTTGACCGGATAGTCCATCTGACATTCATCCTGATATGCAAGACAAAATTCCCTTATCGGACAGCTCTCACACTTTGGTTCTCCATTCGGCAGACAGACGATTGCCCCAAGTTCGATCAATCCTTGATTAAAATCTCCCGGTGCCTCTGCCGGAATCACCTGTTCAAGCATACGTTCTATCTTTGTCCTTGTACTTGCTTTCATAATGTCATCACTGTCTTCCAGAATTCTTGTAACCACGCGAAAAACATTGCCATCTACCGCTGGTTTCTGCTGATGATAAACAAAAGAGCTGATCGCACCGGCTGTATAACTGCCAATTCCCTTCAACTTTTTTATCTCTTCAAATGTATCCGGGAATACACCATTATATTCTTCCATTACCTGTTGTGCTGCTGCCTTTAAATTCCTCGCCCTGTTGTAGTAGCCAAGTCCTTCCCACAGCTTAAGCAGTCTGTCTTCCGGCACTTCAGCCAGCGCTTTGATATCCGGCAGTTCTTCCAGGAATCGTGTGTAATAAGATTTAACTGCTTCCACTCTCGTCTGCTGCAGCATAATCTCTGAAATCCAGACCCGATACGCATTCACATGCTTCCGCCATGGAAGATCTCTCTGATTCTCCCGAAACCATTCAACAAGTGGTTCTACTGTCTCTTGCAGCCTCTCACATGCCAAAGCATCTGCTTCGTATTTTTTCTTTCTATTACATTTCATTCAATACCATTTCCTTATATATAAAAATATCTGTTCAATATTGTAACACAATACCAAACAGATATTCTATAGATTAAAAATTAAATATTTTTTCGTAACTGTTCAGAGCCAACCTCCAAAATGCTACGCATTTTCTTTTACAGGATCTTTGAAAGGAACTCCTGAAGTCTTGGATCTTTCGGATGTTCAAAGAATTCTGCCGGGGCAGCTTCTTCCTTAATCTGACCGTCATCAATGAAAAGAACTCTTGAAGCAACCTCACGAGCAAATCCCATCTCATGAGTAACAACAACCATTGTCATTCCCTCTTTTGCCAGATCTTTCATCAGTTCAAGTACTTCTCCTACCATTTCCGGGTCAAGTGCTGAAGTCGGCTCATCAAAAAGAATTACATCAGGATTCATAGCCATGGAACGGATAATCGCGACACGCTGTTTCTGTCCACCGGAAAGTGTAGACGGATACACATCCGCTTTGTCTTCCAGGCCGATTCTCTTCAAAAGAGCCATTGCCTGCTCTTTTACTTCTTTCTTAATCTGATCCTTTGTCTCAGTGATTGGAATTAACTCTTCCTTCTTGTCACTTCCACGGAACATATTTTTAAATTTGATCATACGATTCTTTTTCTTTGCCTTATCAATGTCCTTACATTTTAGATATGCAGGTGCCATCATGACATTCTGAAGAACTGTCTTATTATTATAAAGATTGAAATGCTGGAAAACCATTCCCATATGGCGGCGATGCTGATTAATATCAACCTTCATATCTGCGATATCAACACCATTGAAGATAATACTTCCGCCTGTCGGGTCTTCCATACAGTTCAAGCATCGTAAAAATGTACTTTTACCAGAGCCGGATGGTCCGAGCACCGCAACGATATCGCCTTTATTGATCGTAACATTGATTCCCTTCAGAATCTCTTTGTCCCCAAAGCTTTTTTGCAGATTAATTACGTCTATCACTCTTCTTCAGGCTCCTTTCCATCAATTTTATCAGTAAGGAAATAATCAATACCAGTGCAATATAAATCAGTGCCATTACCAGGTACGGAACCATGAATTCATAGCTATTCGTTCCAATGTAATTAAATGCAACATAAAGATCTGCTGCTCCGACAAAGCTGACTACTGATGTCTCCTTGATCAGGGAAATAAACTCATTTCCAAGAGTCGGGAGAATATTCTTTACTGCCTGTGGGATAACGATCTTCATCATACTTGTCCCAAAGCTTAAACCAACTGCTCGTCCTGCTTCCATCTGTCCGGAATCTACGGACTGAATTCCACTTCGCATAATCTCTGATATATATGCACCACTGTTGAGTCCGAATACAAGCATGGCTACCTGTACTCCTGTAATTTTCAGTCCGATGATCGGAAAAAGTACATAATAAAATACCAACAGCTGAACTACCATAGGTGTTCCACGAAACAGTGCTACATAAAAGCTGCAGATGCCATTCAATACTTTTGGCAATGTTTTATACTTTGGAAGTACACGCACTGTTGCAATCAAAGTTCCAACAATGATACCAATGATCAAACCTGTCACTGCAATTAACAGTGTATTCTGCAGACCCTGAATTACTTTTGCATAACCATTTTGTTCCACAAAAATCTCTATAAACTTATTTACTTTCTGATCAAAATTACCCATAATCTCTCTCTTCTTCTAATCCATCACTTGAGAATTACTGCATCTCGTTGATAGATTTTGTAATAGCTGATGCAGGTGCTGCATCGATGATTACATATGTGATGTTTCCATTGAGCATATCCTGAACTGCAAGGGAACCACTCTTATATGTTACACACTCTGCAGGAAGTCCAGGGAAATCCCAGTCCTCGCTTCCTTCTACATAATACTGACCTGTTGTTCCGGCCTGAACACCAATCTTGTCAGATTTCTCTGTCTTAGCCAGAAGTGCTGCTACATCGTCTGCGCTCTTGCAGTCATCAAATGTAGTGTTGTCGCTTGGTACGATCAGTCTCTGTGATGCTGAATAGTAAGAATCTGTAAATGTTACATACTCTTCTCTCTCTTCATTGATTGTAAGACCTGCCATAGCAATATCACATTTCTGCTGGCTTACAGACAGACATACTGCATCGAAATCCATGTTCTCAATTACAAGCTCTTTTCCAAGCTCATCAGCGAGAAGCTTAGCGATCTCCATATCGATTCCGTAGTAGCTGTCTCCCTTTGTATACTCAAATGGTTCAAATGCTGCATTTGTAGCAACTACAAGCTGATCTTTGGAGCTGTCGAGTTTTGCAGATTCAACTGCCTCTGGCTCTCCGCTTCCAAAATATTTGTCACAGATTTTATCTAATGTTCCGTCACCTTTAATTTTCTCAATAAATGCATTTGTCTTCTCAAGAAGCTCTGGCTGAGTCTTATCTACTCCGAATGCATACTCTTCATTTGTAAGGTCAATATCGATAACCTTTGCTGTTTTTGATGATGAACCGCCCTTGGAGCTGTCCTTTTTGTCTCCTGATCCGCCACATGCTACTAATGAAAGCGCACATGCTGCAACCAAAATTACGCTGGTTAATTTTTTCATTTTCATAACCCTGTCCTCCTAAAATTTTATTCTGCATGATTATACATATTTATTGCATAATACATATTTTAACACGTTTCAGCTAAAACTCAAGTCCATTTTTATCCAAGTAGCATCTTAAATAGTGCTACCAGAATAATCAGTGCACCTAATATAATTCGATAATATCCAAATACTTTGAAATCATTCTTCTTGATATAGTTCATCAGGAACTTAATCGCAATAACAGACATTCCAAAAGAAACTACACAGCCAAGCATCAGGAATCCGAATTCTGCTGCTGTAAAGTGGAATCCGAATTTGATAAGCTTCAGTGCACTTGCTCCGAACATGACCGGAATTGCCAGGAAAAATGTGAACTCAGCTGCCACTTCTCTGGATACTCCGATGATCAGCGCGCCGACAATTGTTGCACCTGATCTTGATGTTCCTGGTATCAGTGCCAGCATCTGGAAAGCACCGATCCACAACAGCATCTTAATATCCAGTTCAGAGATTCTGCGGACAGCCGGTTTTCTTCCTTCATTACGGTTTTCTACTATAATAAATAGTACACCATATACAATCAGCATCACAGCTACCGGAAGCGGCTTATAAAAAATCTTATCCAGAATATCATCGAAAAGCAATCCCACTACAGCGGCCGGTACACAGGCAATCAATACTTTGATCCACATCTGCCAGGTCAAAAGCTTCTGTTTTTGAGTCTTCTTTGGTGAAAACGGATTCAACTTGTGAAAATACAGAACAACGACCGCCATAATAGCACCAAGCTGGATGACTACGTTGAACATCTCCATAAAAGCATCACTGAGTCCCGGTTTTAAAACATTCCCCACCAGAATCAGATGTCCTGTACTGCTGACCGGAAGCCACTCCGTGATTCCTTCCACGATTCCGAGCAAAATGACTTTCAATACGTCTAACATTAGTTACCCTCCTATTCAGTTTTTAATATGTATTTTTCTATGAATCTTGCCACGCCTTCTTCATCATTGGAATCTGCCAATCTGTCTGCTGCTTTCTTCACTTCCGGCATTGCATTCGCCATAGCGACTCCCATTCCGACTGTCTTAAGCATCATCGTATCATTGGATCCATCACCAAATGCCGCAATTTTCTCCCGACTGATCCCGAATATCTCGCCCAGTTTCAAAAGAGCCATCCCTTTATGGACACCTTCTGCATTGACCTCAATATTATTCTCCAATGCTCCGGTTGCTTCCACTCCTGTCACTTTACGGATACGCTTCCATGCTTCTTCCTTGTCAGTCTTGTATCGGAACAAAGCCTGTACTTTATCTGTCCCTCGATTCTCTGTCTCAAACTTCTCTTCTACACTTTCAACAGGGACACGAGTATTAAGAATATATTCGCCCATGGCCTTCGTCATGACATAGTCCTGAATATGGACAAGCTTCTCTTTCTCTGAGTAACCGATTCCATCGTAATACACATCTCGTAGTGTATCATAATCTGAGAAAATATCCAATATTTCGCGCGCTTTTTCTACCGAAATTAACATTTCTGATAAAACTTGTTCTGTTTTTGTCTCCAAAATTCTGGCACCATTGGCTGTCACTGCATATTTTATAAACGGAAGCTCCAGAAGTTCCTTTGGAAGTCCACATAATGGCCGTCCCGTCGCCGGTACCAGAATCACTCCCTGATCTGCCGCTGCCTCCAATGCTTTCTTCGTTCTCTCCGTCAGAATCTTGTCCGTTGTCAGAAGTGTTCCATCCAGGTCAAAACCAATCATCCTGATGTTCATCTCTTTTCGTCTCCCTTACTTTTTCAGCACTTTCATCATCTGTTTCTTTGATGGTACCTGTCCCGAAATAACAAGCTTTCCGTCAATCATGACAGACGGCGCTGTCATAACTCCAAGCTTTACAATCTCTACTAGATCTGCAACACGCTCAATCTCCGCGTCAATCCCAAGCTCTTCTACACACTCTGCTACAATTGCATTCGTCTTATCACAGTTCTCACAGCCACTACCAATTACTTTTATATTCATATCTGACTCCTTATCTCATCACATTCACTAAAAAAGGTCCACCGGACCTTTTTGTCGTATGCTTGGCAACTAAAAAAAATCCACCAGACCTTTTTGTCGTATGCCT
>ENA-OUQH01002822-OUQH01002822.1-human-gut-metagenome-genome-assembly--contig:-NODE-2822-length-10435-cov-3.869075_pt1 | contig 10435 bp, 9 predicted proteins | sample MGYA00237948_ERZ548828 | MGnify/ENA primary metagenome ERZ548828 (study PRJEB26490, sample SAMN05194711) | human gut metagenome | biome: terrestrial biome; feature: human-associated habitat; material...
AGTAAAAACGAAATACCCTGGTGTCATTCTTTCCTGTCACCGCCGGGAACGCCAGTGCCGCATTATCCAGTTTTCTCCACTGTGCATATTCGTTCTTCATGATGTTTTCCTTCTTCCTGCGAGATATTTACTGTCCATTATCCGGGACTTTTCTGAGATTTCTGTTTCCTGTCCGCAGACATTTTGCCCTTTCACAACTGCTCCTGCTCTTCTGTTTCCAGAAAACGGTTCACATACGTAAAGCTCTCCTGCACATGCAGAAATTTGATTCCCAGTGCAAAGTACCCGTGAAACGCACCCGCGATCCTGTGTACTTCCACTCGATTCCCTGCGGCTTTTAAGCGTTCACCAAATGCCTCTCCTTCATCCCGAAGAGGATCAAACTCAGCGGTAAGGATCAGTGTATCCGGCATATTTCGGAGATCTTTCTCCAAGATCGGCGCAAAATACGGATTCTTTCTGTCTTCCGGGCAGCTCTCATAAAGCTTCAGATAATCTTCCATCTTCTCTGCTGTGAGAAGATAACCGGTCCCGTTTGTTTTTACAGATTCAAAAGGCGATTCTTCTGTATAACAGTTGTTCAGTGCCGGATAGATCAGGATCTGTCTTTTTGGCATGAATTCCCCGCGGTCTCTTGCCATCAAAGATAGTGCTGCGCAGAGATTTCCCCCGGCACTGTCTCCGATCAAAGTAATGTTTTCTGGTCTTATATTTAACATAAAATCTCCAAAATATACCGCTTTTGCAACAGCATAACAATCTTCCAGACCTGCCGGGAATTTATCTTCCGGTGCCAGTCTGTATTCAACTGCAACTACATATTGTCCGGTTGCATTAGCAAGCCGGGCACAAATTCTTTCATAATTATCGATACTCTCTGTAACCCAGCCGCCGCCATGTATAAACAAAAGCATCTTTTTATCTTGAATATTATGTTTCTTTTCTTCACTCTCACGAAAACTTTTTTCAGTTGGAAAGAAAATACGAATCGGGACTGCATGACTCCCGTTATATATTTTCTCATCTATTTTTTTATAAAAAATCTTCATCGGATCCAATCGTTTTAAATCCGCCATATGACGAAATGCTTCCACTTCTACTCCATCAAAAGATAATGCTTTCAAAATTTTCTTTGCTGTCTGATTGATCAATAGTACATTCTCCTTATATCCGTTCTTATGTCTGTAAAAGACTACGAGTCCATTATATCATAAAGTGCTCTGAAAAATAAATTTAATGTTGAAAAAAGCACCAGCCAACTGAATGACTGGTGCTTTTAACATCAATATACTTTATTTTGTATAAACTGTATTCCCTTTTGCAATTACTTCAACAAGCTGAAGTTCCTGGTCAAGAATACAAAGATCAGCATCATAGCCTTCTTCAACCTTACCTTTTCCTTTGAGATGGAGAATATCTGCTGGATTAGATGTAATTGTAGAAATAGCTATTTCTAAAGGAATTTCTGTTTTAAATACACATTCCTTTACTTCCTTCAGAAGGCAGCTGGACTGTCCAACGCCCATTCCAAGGAATTCACCATCACTATTGTACATCGGAAGGCTTCCCTGTCCATCAGAAGAAATCGTCATGCGGTCCGGATTTACTCCTGCATCTAGCATTCGTTTGATACCATTACATACACGTACCTCATCACAGATAGTTTCCCAATAGTCAATATCTTCATTTCCGGTAAAGTCTACTGCTCCGCCTTTCAGCGCATACTCAATCGACTTGCCAAAAAGCATCTCATTTCGATTGATATGTGTTGGCAGTATTTGAGAAGCCGGTATCTCTGTCTCATCTACCACTCGTTCAATAAGATCTAAGCATCTCGGACTGTCGCCAAGATGAACATTTACAATACCAGCTTTCCCGGAAAGAACACCACCAAGTCTTGTATCCGCAACGACACGTGCAAATTCGTCAAAAGTCGGCTGTGAAGAACGATGATCAGAGATCGCGATTTCTCCAGTTCCGATGATTTCTTGAATCATCATAATATCTTTCACAATACTGTCAGTCAACGTGCGAACCGGAATCTGATAACTGCCTGTATAACAGTATGCAGACATTCCCTGCTCATTCAATCCTTTTGTCTTTGCAACCAGTGCACATATATCACGACCGATTCCATCTGTTCCAAGGCAGCCAACAACTGTTGTTACTCCAAACTTCGTAAGTCCTTCCATAGTTGCTTCCGGAGTACGATTGGCGAATCCACCTTCGCCACCGCCTCCGAGTACATGAACATGACTATCAATGAATCCCGGAGTTAAAAGTAACCCCTCTCCATTGATCATTTCTGCCTCAGAAAGAAATCCGTCTGCGGATATAGAACCTGCATCTTTAATCTTGACAATCTTATCATTGATTGTAAGTACATCTTTTTTCCCCAGATGCTGTGGGGCATAAACATCAATATTCTGAATTAATTTCATCATAAATCACTCTCAATTATCAAATGTATGTTTTAGAATCCAATTCCAACTGCAATAAGAACTGTAATGATTGCACCAATCATTAATACGCCAAGGAATTTCCACATGAATTTAATCCAGTTAGACCACTCAATCTTTGCAATTGCAAGAGATCCGATCAGACATCCGGATGTAGGAACAATCAGGTTTGTAAATGCATCACCAAGCTGGAATGCAACTACAGCTGTCTGACGTGAAACACCTAACAGGTCTGACAGTGGAGCCATGATCGGCATTGTGATCGCAGCCTGTCCTGTTCCGGATACAACGAAGAAGTTGAATACGGACTGGAACAGATACATAAGTACTGCTGCAACTGCTCCGGAAACTCCAGACAGTGCATTTGAAATATTATACATAATTGTATTGATAACTGTAGGTGTTGTCGGATCGGATCCACCAAGAACCTGCATGATACCCTGGGCCATAGCAACAACAAGTGCTGCACCGATCAAGTCTTTTGCTCCATCTTTGAATGATATTGCAATATCATTCAGTTTCATATCGTTCAGTTTAAAGAAAACGCCAATCACACCGGAAACAATTCCCATAATGAAGAACTGTGTAGCAATCTCTGGCATATAGTATCCTTGAGTCATAACTCCCCAAATTACCCATACTACTGTAGCAGCCAGTGTCAGAAGAACTAAAATGTGTCCAAGACCAAATGAATGTCCTTCGTCAATTCCTGTTTTTTCATTCTGCTCACGGAAATATGAATCAGTCTTATATGCGATTGAGATTGTCGGAGTCTTTTTGATCTTTGATGCATAGAACATAGTCATTCCACAGCCGAGTGCTGTAAATACTACCCACATTACCATACGGAATCCTGCTCCGGAGAATACGTCAATACCTGCAATACCCTGTGCAATACCTACAGAGAATGGATTCATCCAAGATGAACCGAAACCAATCTGTGTTGCAACATAAGTAACAAGAACTGCGATAACGGAGTCATATCCAACTGCTACAAATAATGGACAAAGAATCATAGTAAATGGAAGTGCTTCTTCTCCCATTCCGAAAACTGCTCCACCAAGAGAAAACAGTACGAAAAGTACTGGAATCAACAGTTTTTCGGCTCCCTTTGCCTTACGGATCAATCCAATCAATCCGGATTCAATCGCTCCTGTACGGATCATGATACCGAATGCACCACCTACTACCATAAGAAATGCGATAATCTCGATTGCAGAACTATTTACGATTCCGTTATACATATAGTTGAAGAATCCTGTTCCACCATCTCCACTAAAGAGTGCTACTCCTTCTGTTACTACATTTCCTGCATCATCTGTCAGATACTGGAAACTTCCGTCTTTGATTACTGTACGGGTTTTCTCAACACCATTGATCATGTACGAAATATCCTGTGTTTCGTAAAATCCCTTTGGTACAAGGAAAGTCAGAAGTGCAGCGACAACAACTACTAGAAAGATAATAATGTAGGTGTCAGGCACTTGAAATCCCTTGTTAAAAGACTTTAACCCTTTTCCTTCTTTTTTGCTCATTTTTGAGTCTCCTCCCACATTTTTTGATATACTATGTTAGTGTACCATAGAATGCAGGAAAAGTAACTAAAAATTTATATATTATATCAATTTTTTTGTCATTTTTTGTATTTTTATACATTTTAACCGCAAATAAATCTGTGATAATGCAAAAAATTAACGCTTCTGCCATAAAAACAAAAGCGTTATGATATAAAACCAATTATTACGAGTATGAAATTACAAATGTCCAATCAGACTATGATTATGCTTTCCATAATCCATTAAGATTACAATAAGCATAAACTTTCACTTCGCTCTTTTCGAATACTTGTGCTATCTCAACATTCAACAGCTACTTTTATAACACCATCTCTCTTATTCTCAAAGAGATCATAAGCCTCTTCAATCTTACTGAGAGGATAGGTATGTGTGATAAGGGGTTCGGTATTGATTTTTCCTTCAGCAATCAGTTTTAACGTCTCTTCGCAGTCACATCCGTCTACTCCACCGGTTTTGAAGATGAGATTCTTGCCATACATGTCTGGAAGTGGTAAGCTTTGTGCTTTATCGTAAAGTGCAACAACTGTCACAATCGCATTCGGTCTTGCGCATTCCCAGGCTAAACGGAATGTAGACTCTGCACCTGCAACTTCCAGGACAACATCTGCACCGCCGTGGTCACTTGTATTCTTAACAAAAGTCTCACATTCTTCCGGAGAAATAGTAAGTACATCTGGGTAATGTTCATTGATAAAATGTATACGTTCCTCATCTTTTTCACACATAATAATGTGTTTCGGATGCTTCAGCATAACACAAAGTAATGTACAGATACCAGTCGGTCCTGCACCGATGATCAACACCGTATCATCTTCTGTGATTTCAGAGATACGAGTTGCCCAGTAACCCGTAGCCAGTACATCTCCTACGAATAATGCCTGTCGATCGGTAACTTCATCCGGAATCTTGTTTAATCCCTGATCCGCGAACGGTACACGCACATACTCAGCCTGACCGCCATCAATACGACACCCAAGAGCCCATCCGCCGTTTTGATCTGTACAATTGTTCACATAACCTTTTTTACAGAAATAACATTCTCCACAAAATGTCTCAACATTTACAGTTACTCTGTCTCCCGGCTTCACATGAGTTACAGCTTCGCCAACTTCTTCAACAATTCCAACCATCTCATGACCAACTGTAATTCCTGGAACTGCACGAGGAACACTTCCATGCTTAATATGTAAATCACTGGAACAAATACTGGCAAGTGTAACCTTTACAATCGCATCCCTTTCATGCATAATCACCGGTTTAGGTTTTTCTGTTAATTCAAATTTTCCTTTTGAAACATATGTATATGTCTGCATCGTTTTCCCCCATCATCTTCAAAATAATATAGAGTTGCTTATTCTTTTGGATTATCTCCATCACGATAAGGTACAGTAGCTGCCGGAACAACCGTTGAAGCCGGTTCGGTATGTATATCCTGATCATCAAAGAATATATGCGCTCCAAATGCTGCAAGTACTTCTGTCTTGCTGACACCGCCTAAGAAGAACGCTTCATTGATTGATACGCCCCAGTTGCGGAGTGTTTTGACTGCGCGTTCATGTGCCGGAGCATTTCTAGAAGTAACCAGTGCGGTTCGGATTGGCTGAATATCCTTTTCTTTAAACAGCTGTTGTACATAAGACAGCTTTGTCAGGAAGTTAGCAAACGGACCTTTTGCCATCGGCGTGTTCGCATTCGCTTTCTCATGTTCTTCAAATGCCTGTATTCCGTTCTTCTGAAAAATCTTTTCAGATTCGGCTGAAAAGAGAACTGCATCTCCATCAAAAGCAATACGGATCTGATCTATCTTTTGCTTTGCATCCGCATGTGCCGCTCCAGTTAAAATAAGACCTGCTGCAATTCCATCGTTAATAGCCGATTGTACATCAACAGAATTTGCTGACAAAAACAAGTCTGTCTTAAAGGCTTTTAAATAGGGAGCAATTTCCGCTCCACTTGTCAAAGTCGCTCTTGTAATATCCAAGCCATAATACTGTATAGAATTAAAGATACGAAGACATGTGTTTGCATTGTTCCGTGACATAATGATCACTTCCACCAGTCTTCCCAACCCTGTGTTATTCAGTTTCAGAAAAGCTTTAATTAATTGGAAAGCAGCACCCTTCTGAAGAATCTCATTCTCATGTGTTACCTGGTAAGCCTCATATGCTTCAACGCCTTGTTCTTCAAATATTTTATTTTCCTGTTCAAGATTAAATAAAGCTCTCGAACTAATTCCTATTACAAGAGGTTTTGATAAATCATATGACATATATTATCGCCTCCGATCAAGAAAAAGAATCACCTATCAATCACATCTTTCCTACATTATACGTTTCAGTCTTATGAGATACAAGTGAAAACATATAAGAAAAGCTTATATCTTTGTTAAATCTTGATATAATATCAACATAACAGTTCCGTCTATTTTTTGAATTCTACTGCATGTTTTCTTTTCCATAGCGGAAATAAGTTTCGCTGACATACATAATTCTTTCGTTCATCTATCACAATCGCGTGAAAAAATGTCTTCCACATATCCGTATACTCATCTTTGTACTCTTCTGTCTTTCTTAATGTCTGAAATTCTTCATCTGTCAGATAGCGAAGATAGTTCTCACCATCTTTCGGATGAACACAAGCTGTTTTGCGATTATCATCTATGATCATCCACTGTTCTGAAGGCATGCGGTCTGCAAAATGTCTGCCAACCAACATAATAACATCACTTTTTGGCTCCAGATGGCTGACATAGACGTTACTTGAATTCAATCGTTCAAATCGTGCGAACTCTCTGAAATGATGACTTTCGTTAGACACTTTACGACGCAATTCTAATATCCGCATCACACGTGGATTCGCATATTGCTGTAGTACACTCTCTCCAATTTTGAATCCGACACGAAGGAAATTATAAATTGCCTGCAGTGCATCTTCCTCGACAGATAAAGTCACCAAATAGATATTCAGATATGCTTCATCCGAAATATCTCTCCGAATCGAGCGAATTACTTTTTCTGCTTTGGAAAGATCTTGGTTTACATGAATATATTCATCAAATATCGTTTGCTGAAATACAGGTTCTTTTTTTAATTGTATCTGGTCATGACCAATTTGCAAGGCTTCAGACCACGCATCATAGATGCAGGTCATAATATCTTCCAGACGGTCTTTACAAGTAAAAATTTTCATTAGCATACTCCAAAATCTGTCAATGTCATCTGGGTAAATGATTCATTCGCGTGTTGTGTGTTCCATAGATCTTTCTTGTCTACACTTATTAGTTGTCGCGTAATATAAGATGCCTCAATAGGAGTATGGTACATCTGTTTTCCACCACACGTGATGAAATAATGCGCACGCTTTAATACTACTCCCATCTTCTTCAGGCTTGCATAATCAAGTCTGCCATAACGTCTTGCATAAGTGATACGACTTGCTGATTTCGGTCCGATTCCCGGAACACGAAGCAGTGTTGCATAACTCGCTTTCTCTACTTCTACTGGGAACTGCTCCATATGGCGTAATGCCCAATCACACTTTGGATCAATCATTTCATTAAAATTCGGCTGTTCTGAAGATAATAGTTCTCCTGCCTGAAATCCATAGAACCGCAATAGCCAATCAGCCTGATACAGTCTGTGTTCACGTAAAAGCGGTGGTGGCGTTCCTATCTCCGGCAACACATTATCTTCGTTCAATGGAATATATGCTGAATAGAAGACACGCTTCAGATCAAAGCCTTGATACAATTCCTGTGTCGTCTGCAATAATGTATAATCACTCTCACCGGTCGCACCAATGATCATCTGCGTGCTTTGTCCTGCCGGAGCAAAACTACGCTTCAATCGGGACATATCACGAGGTGCCAACTGGTTCGCATTCTCCCAGGTAAGTGCATGATCCAGTGACGTGTATTTTTTATAAGATTCTAATCGATTCATCTGAGAATTCTGAGAAATGGCTTTATCCTTCTTCTGAACATTCAAGCACTCAGAAAAATGTTTTTTCGAAGCATCAGAAAAAATACCTGCATTCAAAAACTTATTCCCGCCACTTCGCTCCATATAAGCTGACTTTCCGATTGCCATTCTGTGAGATGCAATCGTACTCTGCACCTTACCCATAGGATTCAGAATGTTCTGCATGGTCTTGTTTGGAGCCAATGTATGCAATCCTTCTTCCGTGGGCAATTCAAGGTTGACACTGATACGATCCGCAAGATATCCTGCTGCCGCAAGTAGCTCGTCGGATGCTCCCGGAATCGTCTTAATATGAATATAACCGTTAAAATGGTATTTTGTTCGAAGCAGCAATAATGTCTCGCACATCTTCTCCATCGTATACGTCGGATTCCTTAAGATTCCGGAACTCAAAAACAGACCCTCAATATAATTACGCTTATAAAACTCTACTGTTAAGTCACAGATTTCTTCCGGAGTAAAAGTAGCCCGCTTTACGTCATTGCTTCTGCGATTGATACAATACTTGCAATCATAAGCACAATGGTTCGTCATCAAAATCTTAAGCAGAGAAATACATCTTCCGTCTGCTGCAAAGCTATGACAAATGCCGCATGCCTCTGCATTGCCGAGCTCTCCTTTCTTTCCCCGTCGGCTGGATCCACTTGAAGTGCATGCAACGTCATATTTTGCTGCGTCAGCAAGAATCTGCAGCTTTTCCTGTGTTGTATAATTACTATTTCTAATTTCTGTATTCATATTTTTATTATACAAACATTTGTTCGATAATGCAAGTATTATTTCGAACAGGTGTTCTTTTTGTGACTGCTCAATATGTTTTGAGCATTCTTAAAGTACCTGAAAAATCAAGATTTTTTCTCTATTATCCTCACCCGGAAACAGATCTGAAGTATTAATCTCATCATAAAAAATCAACTGTTCCTGAGTCATTAAAATACTGATATATTCTTCTGAAGGATAATAGAAAAATAATAATATCTCTCTCGGATTTTCATAATAAGATTCATAGATTTTTGCTAAAACAGACTGCAAAATTTCTACTGAAAAGGGATTAAAAAAATAACAGCAATCTACATCCGACGGAACTTCATAATTTTCTGCACTGCATAATACAAACTCTGTGCGTGATGCGGAAACGGATACTTCTTTATTATCTGCTGCTCCTTTATAAATCCGTTCATCATACTCTACGCCTATTGTCTTGCATCTTGTTTGATACGAAAGATAAAAACATACCCGCCCTTTTCCGGTTCCATAGTCAATTAGAGTATTATTTTTCCTGATCAGTCCACTGTTTGCCAGGCGCTCCAATACCATATAAGACGTTGGTTCATAAGGATATCGATACTGATCTGAGTGAGAATCATCCCGCCCGGTTGTCTTTATCTTCAGGAGTTTATCCCATTGTGTTTCATTTTGGTTCATAAAATCATTTCCAATCCTTCCATATATCCGGCTGATATCCGAGCGTAGACTGCTTTCCATTTCTGACCACCGGTGTCTTGATCACCTGCGGATTCTCAAGTACCTTTTCCAGTTTATCCTCATTGGCAATATATTTAATCAATGCAAGCATATCTTTGTCCTTGCATTCCCAGTTAATCATATTTTCAAGACCACCGTTTGCCTGTGCAACAGAAGTAAATTCACCCTTACTCATGCCTTTTTCTTTCATATCGATGAACTGGTATTTGATACCGCGCTCCTTGAAGAAACGCTCGGCCTTGAGCACATCCGGGTTTTTCTTGGCGGCATAGATTTGAATGTTCACGCTTTTGCTCCTCCCAGTTTGCGGCGCACGTCGTCTCCGCTCAGCGTCAGCTTGCGCCAGCGGGTGGAATCTGTCAGCCGGGAGGCGATGCGCTCAGTGTAGCGTTCCTTCAGTTCGGGAATGTCCAGATTGGTGGAGATCACCGTGTGCAGCCCGGCCAGCTGGCGCTCGTTGAGCAGGTTGAAAAGCTGCGTGATGGTGATGTTCTGCATCAGCGGCTCCGTACCCAGATCGTCGATCAGCAGAAGGGGTGCGTTCAGCAGGGGAGACAGGGGCGCGGAGCTGTTTTCCATGTACCCCTTCCTCGCCAGCTCCAGAAAATGATAAGCGCTGGTGTAGACCGGCAGTACGCCCCGATCCGCCAGCCGGTGGGCGATGCAGCACAGCAGATAGGTCTTGCCGAGACCGCTTTTGCCCGTCAGCAGTAGATTGTCGGGCGAAGTGTTGGGAAAGCTGTCCGCATAGGCCTGACAGACGTTGCGGGCCAGCAGCGCCGTCTGCCGGGGGGAAACGCCGTTGCGTCCCGGCACGTCGCTGAAAATTTCCTCCCGGAAATTCTCGAAGGTCTGCCGGTCGTCCTGCAGCCCGGCCTCCCCCAGAATGCGCCGGTTCAGCTCCCGCTCCATGCAGGTGCACACATTGCGGGAC
>ENA-OUQH01002823-OUQH01002823.1-human-gut-metagenome-genome-assembly--contig:-NODE-2823-length-10434-cov-19.787455_pt1 | contig 10434 bp, 11 predicted proteins | sample MGYA00237948_ERZ548828 | MGnify/ENA primary metagenome ERZ548828 (study PRJEB26490, sample SAMN05194711) | human gut metagenome | biome: terrestrial biome; feature: human-associated habitat...
CCAGTATATCAACCCGATGGACATCAACAGCAACTACTCGGAGGAGGACAACCCGTTGGCTTTGAAAGCCGACTTTGTGCTGTCCCTGTGCGAACTGGTGGTCGGCGGCAAAGAGGGCTTGCAGCCGGTGGAAAAGACGGTCATTGACCGCTGCATCCATGTGGTCTACCGCAAGTATTTCGAGAACCCCATCCCGGAAAATATGCCGCTGCTGGAAGACCTCTACAATGCACTGTTGACGCAAGACGAACCGGAAGCCCGCCATGTGGCGGCTGCGCTGGAAATCTATGTCAAGGGCAGTTTGAACATTTTCAATCACCACACCAACGTAGATATCAATAACCGCATCGTCTGCTTTGACATCAAACAGCTTGGCAAACAGCTGAAAAAACTCGGTATGCTCATCGTGCAGGATGCTGTGTGGGGGCGTGTGACAGCCAACCGCAGTGCCGGAAAATCCACCCGGTACTATGCAGACGAGTTCCACCTTTTGCTGAAAGAGGAACAGACTGCGGCGTACAGCGTTGAAATTTGGAAGCGTTTTCGTAAGTGGGGCGGCATCCCGACAGCCCTGACGCAGAACGTCAAAGATCTGCTGGCAAGTCCCGAAGTATCAAATATTTTTGAGAATTCGGACTTCGTTTATATGCTCAATCAGGCGAACGGTGATCGGCAAATCCTCGCAAAGCAGCTCAATATCAGCCCGCATCAGCTTTCCTACGTTACCCACTCCGGCGAAGGTGAAGGGCTGCTGTTTTTCGGTAACGTGATCCTGCCCTTTGTTGACCACTTCCCGAAAGACCTTGAACTCTACCGCATCCTCACGACCAAGCTCAACGAGATCTCGGAGGGCGCACAGAAATGAGTGAACCGAAACTGATCATCAAAGAGGAATCGTCCGCAAAAAAGACCCGTTCTCCCCCGAAGAAACCCAAGGTGGAGCAGTCGGTGCCCAGAAAGAAAAAGCTGAAAACCGATGCAGATAAGGCTGCGGAAAGGGCGCAGCACCTGCGTTTTGGCAAAGCCGAGATCACCCCGGATGAAGCATCCCGCATGACAAAGCAGCAGAAACGTGCTATGTATGCCGCTGCTGCCGCCCGGTCTGCGGTGCATCGGGAGGTTGACCAGTACAAGGACGATAATGTGGGCACGCAGGCTTTAAGCGAGGGCGAAAAAGCTGCCGAGACTACCCACGATATTTCCAAGAGCCGTTACGCCAGAAAGCTGAAAAAGAAAGCCAAGATGCAGGGCAAGAAAGGGGTCCGAACCGCAAAATCTTCCGTGCAGAAGCCGCCTGCGGCACAAGATGCAGGCGCATCCGGCACCGGCGATGGCAGTTCTAACTGGCTTTCACGCTGGAAACAGCGGCAAGAAATCCGTAAAAGTCACTATGCCGCCGCCCATTCGGGTACAGCGGCACAGACCGCAGGCGGCAAAGCGGTATCCAATGGCACCACTGCTGCGAAGTCTGGCATGGAACAGGTCATCGACAAAGGAAAATCGGTGGTCAGTACCGCAGTCAACGGCATTGCCAATTTTGCAAAAAGCAACGCGCACGTTCTTTTGATCGTGGGCGTTTTTCTTTTGCTCCTGCTGCTGGTCATGTCGGCATTTTCGTCCTGTTCCATTCTGTTTTCCGGCACCACGCAGGTATCCGGGCAGACCATTTACACCGCAGAGGACCGGGACATCCGGGGAGCCGAAACCGACTACAAGAAGCTGGAAAAGGAGCTGGACAAAAAGATCAAGCGCACCCCCACCGACCACCCCGGCTACAACGAGTACCAGTATCACCTTGACCCCATCGAGCATGACCCGTGGCAGCTAACTTCGTTCCTGACCACCTTGTATGACGATTACACTCGGTCAGAGGTGCAGGGCAAATTGAAAGAGACCTTCAAAAAGCAGTACAAGCTGACCACATGGGTAGAGGTGCAGATACGGTATAAGACCGTCTGGGTCATCAGCCCGGCAGGAATCCCGGTACCCACGCAGGTGCCCTATGAGTACCGCATCTTCCACACCAAATTGGTGAACAAAGAGCTGGAAGTGGTCATCCGGGAGGAACTAAACAACGACCAATGGAAACGCTACGAGATCTTTCAGGACACGCTGGGCGGTCGGCCCTACCTGTTCAACGGCGGTCTGCCGCCCGGTGGCTCCGATGGCTCCGGCACACCGGGCATCGACTATCAGGTTCCTGTAGAAGCCCTGACGGATGAGGAGTTCGCCGCCATCTACAAAGAAGCCCAAAAGTATGTGGGCACGCCCTATGTGTGGGGCGGTTCTACCCCGGAAACCGGGTTCGATTGCAGCGGTTATGTTTGCTGGGTCTACAACCAGAACGGCTACGATGTAGGGCGTACCACCGCAAACGGCTTGTGGAACAAAAGTCAGCATATTTCCGAAGCCGAAGCAAAGCCCGGCGACCTTGTTTTCTTCGATGGAACGTATGATACGCCCGGGAAAAGCCATGTTGGAATCTACCTCGGCAACGGAATGATGGTGTCCGCCGGCGACCCCATCAAGTATGCAAACATTCACTCGTCCTACTGGGAGAAACATCTCGCCGGGTTCGGACGGCTTTCAAAATGATTGGAGGAGTTTTATGAGCGAGAAATCGGATAAGCTGCGGGCGATGCTGGAAAAAGAGAAGGAGCGCCGCATCAAACTGAACAACCGCATCGAGATTCTGGAACGGCGCATTCAGGAGGAGGATTCCGCCGAGGTCAACGAGATGGTGCGGACTGCAAAGGTCACGCCGGAACAGCTTGCTGCTCTGCTGCGGCAGTCGGCTACCGCCACCCCGAACCCGGCTGCGCTGTCTACCGTGGGTGCAACTTTTGAGAAGGAGGTCAATGCAGATGAAGATTAAGAAACTGGGTGCACTGCTGGTATCGGCGGCACTGTGCGTTGGCATGGCGGCTCCCGCCTTTGCCTTTGGGGGCGAAGCTGCCCCGGTGGAGCAGCCGGTTCTGCCGGAAGTTGTGGAGGAAGATGTTGTCACCGTGACCGATGAGGAAACCGGTGCTCTGACCCCGGAGGGCAATCTGACGCTGGTAGACGACTACCACACCGACTATTCCGATGGCAGCGGACAGCAGTTTATTACGCTGGTGTCGAAGTCCGGCAACACCTTCTATCTGGTCATCGACCGCAACGCCAAGGGGCAGCAGACCGTCCACTTTATGAACCTTGTGGACGAAGCGGACCTGTTGGCGCTGATGGAGGAAGAAGATGCAGACGCTTATACCGCTGAAAAAGAAGCGGCGGCGCAGGCGGAACAGGACAGGCTGAAAGCCGAGGAAGAAGCCAAGAAAGCCGCAGAAGAAGCGGCGGCATCTGGCACGGAACAGCCCAAGGAAAACAAGGTCACAAAGATCGCATCCGGCTTTCTGGGCGTGGTCGTACTGATTGCGCTGGCGGCAGGCGGTGGCTTCTACGCTTTCACAAAGCAGAAGCAGAAAAAGCAAGCCGAAAAAGAAGCCCTCGACCCCGATGCAAACTACACCGAGGACAAGGGCGATTTTGCGATTCCTACCGAGGATGAGCCGGAAGAAGCCGTTGAGGAGGATACAGCAAAAGAATAATTCTATTGGCGGCGTTTGCCGCCTTACATATCAGATGACCCAAATCGGAACAACGTAATTATCCCGATCCACCACACCGACTTTTGGCTTCATGCAGACAATAGCGCCTTTCCCGCGGGGAACAGATGCTTTATCCAGCAGGGAAAATACCTTTGTCAGTTCAGTACCTGGATTTGAAGTCTTTTTGATCTCGATGGGGTTCAGCACACCATCCTGTTCCAAAACAATGTCGATTTCCTTGGCATCTTTATCGCGGTAGTAATACAAGAACGGCTCTCTGCCGGTATTCAGATAGGTCTTTGCAATTTCGGAAACAACGTAGTTTTCAAGAATCGCACCGTTCATGGCGCCGCATTCCAGAACCTCTGCACTGCTCCACTTGGTCAGGTAACACACAAGCCCGGTGTCGTAGAAATAGAGTTTCGGGGTCTTTACCAGACGTTTCAGTAGGTTGTTAGAATAGGGGTGCAGGTAGAAGATGATGCCCAAGGTTTCCAGAATGTGCAGCCAGTCTTTTGCTTGCTTTTGATTGATGTCCGCATCCTGTGCGATCTCAGAAACATTCAGCATCTGCGAGCAGCGGGCGGCAACGGCAGTCATAAAACGCAGAAATTTCAGCGCATCAATGGCATCGGAAAGCTCTTTTACGTCACGTTCAATATAGGTAGAAAGGTAGCTGCTGTAAAAAATCTGGCTGTTGGTATTTTTTCCGCTTGCAATAGCGGGCATGGAGCCCCGATAGATACGCTCAAAGATATCTTTGGTATCTGCGGGCACAGCTTTTTTCTCTCGCTTCAGCAGAGCGTCCAAATCCACACGGAAAGGCTCGGTATCTGCACCGTTTATTTCTGACTGCGAAAGAGAAGTCATTGACAGCACAGCAACACGCCCGGCAAGGGATTCTTGTACCCCGTGCATCAGCTTGAACACCTGCGAACCGGTCAGCCAGAAGGCACCCGGCTCGTGGTGAGTATCTGCATAGACCTTGATATAGGTGAACAGCTCCGGTGCATACTGCACCTCGTCGATCAGAACCGGTGGCTTATGCAGCTGCAAAAACAATTCGGGATCGTTTTTTGCGAGCGCACGTTCGTTCAGATCGTCCAGCGAAACATAACCACGGGAAGTCCCCTCCATGAGTTTTTGCAGCATGGTCGTCTTTCCTACTTGTCGAGGTCCAGTTACAAGTACAACCGGATATTCCTGCGTGACCTGCTGCACGACTTTCTCAAGACTTCTGGTAATATAGCTCACGTTCGTCACCTACTTTCAATTATTTCGGCTGATTTTTCATCTAGTTACATTTTAGCCGAAGCAATATGCTTTTTCAAGTGAATTTTGCGAAAAAATCAAGAAGAAATGGAGGAATGCTTATTGTCTTATCAACTTGTGGTCAGCGAGAAACCATCAACGGCACAGGCTTACGCCAAAGTCCTCGGTGCCACCAACCGTCAGGACGGCTACCTTGAGGGCAACGGTTATCTCGTCAGCTGGTGCATCGGGCATCTGGTAGAACTGGCTCCGCCCAATGTCTACGATGCCAAATACGTTAAGTGGAGCATCGCAGATCTGCCTATACTGCCGCAAAAGTGGCAGTATCTGGTGTCTGCCAGCACTAAAAAGCAGTTTGGCATCCTGCAAAAACTCATGCACCGCCCAGATGTGGACAGCCTCGTGAACAGTTGCGATGCAGGGCAGTGCGGTTGGGTGACTTAAGAGAAAGAAAAAAGAGACCTCATATCGTTGAAAATCAAATTTTAAAATCATTAAAGGAGCTATTTAAATGAAACGAAATCAGAATTTCGACCCTAATCACTCTCAAAAAGTGCTTTCCTGCCACTACAACATGGACACCAACCGGGTGGAAGCCCGGTTCGCAGATGGCACTACCCTTGCCATTGACTGCATCGCCATCGAGGACGAGTACGGCAACACTCCGGCACAGCAGGCGGAGTTTGATTGGCTACTATACAACAAGCCCTTGGAGTGCGTCCAGCTTGTGCTGAGTGGTGAGATTGAGCATTATCTCTCACTTGGCTGTGACCATGGCAAACTGAAAGACTAACCTCTAAATAGGCCAAACAACCCGCTACTTGCAGTCGCTGCAAATGGCGGGTTGTTTGCTTATTTTAAGTTTTTCCTTTGCTCATAGTAGTGCAAAATCAATGTAGTGCAAAATCAATGGCCCAACGGTCAAAGAAATCACAAATATCAGGCAAATCTACTGGTTTCTTATAAATGTCATTCTAAAATTCAATGGATTTTGCTATTTCTAGCACTTGTTTTTTCGACACGAAAGTCGATTTAACCCTATATTTTATGTATCTCTCGATGATTTCAAGTTTGCCATTTTGGGGGCTTGATTATTGAGAAAATTCTAAATTCCAAAAAGGTCTATCATTTTCATCAATCGCATCGTTATTGAGAATAAGCACTGCACCACCACTTAACAGAGGAGGCAGCTGTAAATAGCTTATATTATTTATTGAGAAAATGAAACGCTATTGCAACAGTTGAATACTGTATATTTTATCAAATTGATACGGATCTGATAGCAACACCTTACCGTTTGATATCACAAGAATGCTTTCGCCTTCTTTAAGATACGACAACTGAAGATTTCCTTTCAAGTAGTTTGATACGCCATAAATTATATAATTGTCATCCGTATCATATAATTGATTTTTTGCAGTCGCATAAATACAATTGTTCTTCAGGTCAACTTCTTCAATTATAAGTTCCGATTTTTTTCTTCCGAATGTATTCGATTGAAATAGAATGCAGAGAACCACTGCCACAAATGCTATGCCAACCATAATCTTCCGTTTGCATTTCATTTTATCAACCTCTGTATGAAAGGAACAGCGTATAAAGCGATTGTGTTATTCTCAATGCCCCTGTATAAGAAGTTGGATATGAAGAACCATCAATTGTGCTTCCATCTTTATGGATTCCGATAGCTACATACCCAGCTCCAGAAATATATTCTACAAGAGGACCACCACTAAAGCCACCTGTCAAATCCCAATCGCCCTTGAGATATTTTGAAGTCTGACTTCTAATATACCCAGAAGATTTACACATCCGATATCTCGCATCGGCACCATTTATTTGGCTCGGATAGCCATAAGCATACACCAACTGTGATGATGAATAATTGCTAGACTGCCAATGTAACCCAAGCCATCCCGTTTTCGTTCCTAAATTATTCTTGAGCGTAATAATCGCCCAATCCTCCGAACTTGTTCCAGCAAGATAAGAATCACTAACAATCATCGAACTTGCCGATACATTTTCGCTTCCAAAAGGTTTACTATTATCAGATCGAGCAGGTGCGACATTTACCGACTTAACGTAGGCTTTTTCCTTTATACTGTATAGATTATGTGCTGCTGTTGCAAGTGCATTAGGCCCAATCATAAATCCAGAACCATAATTTGTCCCTCCATTATTGGTCGTTATCTGTAGGCATACCGTACTACAATATGGTGTTGCCGTTGGATTATCAACAACAGTGATATCATTGCTTCCGATAATCGCATACAGATCGGATAGATCAATATCCGAAATCTTTCCATTTGGAAAATAGCCTGCAGTTGTCTCTCCATCCGTGAAGGAATTGGTTTCAACTATAATTTCCTCTATAGATTCTTCTTTTGTATCAAAATCGTATCTATGGTATCTCTCGATATGAGATTTGCTTCCATCACTTTGATTATCTGCAAAAGCAGTCAGCCCAGAGTTAAGCTCCATTGAAGAAAGAGCCACAATCCCACTTGCTTTCAAAAAAATTCTACGAGATATTTTTTCACTAGCTATTTTAATTTTCCTTCTTTACTTTTAGAGTATACACAAGATTTCTTATACATCAGTTGCTCTGCATTGGAAACACCTCCGTAAAATTTTTCATACGTTAGAGCCATCCTTATTTTAGATTTCAACTTTTACTTTCGCAAAAAAATAAATACCACTGATTTTTTATCCAATAGCCGTGCTAAGATTTATCTCTATGGGATTCAACACATGCGTCTGCTGGCACAACCAAGCCCAATTGTTCACTGTAGTAGTAAACAAGTCGTCATAGTTGTTGTCATATGCAAAATCAAATGTGTCATGAACGGTAATCAAGTAATACATTATAGAATTACCAATCATGAAGCCTGTTCCAGAGGTGCTTACCCTATGCAATGCATAGAATAAATCTGCATTATCAGACTTTTGAATTGTAAAAGACCAACTTCCTCCACTAAAATCTTTCAAGCCACTATTAAGTACTTTGTTTTTATAATTATTAAAAACTGTTGTCGTGTTTAACTTGTCAAGCAATGGCGTCGAAGAATCCGTCACACTCTCAGAATAGTCAATATTATATACAGAGAATTCAACCATAAGAGCCGCACATTCATATCCCTTATCCCGTGCAATTTGCGCAGCTGCCAACCATGCAAGCTGTGTATTATTTAACAAATTTCCAGATGCACGTGTTTGATCTTCATCTTTCATCTTATCGATAAACTTATTTAATTCATCTATCGACATTCCCGAAAAATCAACATGATACTTATCATTCATGCTTTGAATAACAGGATTGCTAGCTTTACGGCTGCTTATGTTAGCAGCATAAGACACAGTATTTATCGAAAACAAAAAACACACTGAAAGAATTAATGATACGAACCTCTTCATAACGAACCTCCTTAAATTCTGTACTCTACTATATAAATTGTGTGCTTCTCATCATCCCAGACAACGAGACTAAAATTCACATCTTCAGAATGTAAAAGCAATGTATTCATTTCGGCTTCCGAGCGTAGTTCCTTATGCTGACTATTATCATAAAGAAAAAAATTTCCACTTGCAATTTCAGGAATCACAAAATCTAATCCAAAATATGACGACACATTTTTTAATATAGAAGATATGGTTGGAGAATCATTAATTTTCTCCCATGAATCGAGTTGATGAATAATTTTGGCTGCATCCACATCGTAGTATACCGCTAACATTATCCCATCATTTTGCAATCCGCCATAAGCCTCATATATCAACGATTCAGAGTATGTTGCTTTTCCAATTTTGAATTGTTTCAAATAATCTCGTTTTTCATATTTGCTTTTTCTTCCAAGCATAAAGCCCAAAAGCAAGCACAGTGCGACTATAGCTAGGTATCGGATAACTCGCGTTGGTCTCGCCTTTATAATTACCTCACACCTTTCTAACTTGCTGAAATATATAACAAACTCCACTTATCTACTGGTACTTCCGGTAATGGTTTCGCTCCGTCCATCGGAATAGCTAAAGGTCGCAGAATACTCAAGCCTATAAGATTTTCCGGGCTTAGTGTTAAAGCTACTGCTCACCATGCAGGTTGAGGTCGTGCTGCTGTTTGAGCAGCTACTTACTTTTTGCCATGTTCCAATTGTCCCCTTTTCATAGAGAACGCCTGAAACGCTGATTTTCTTTACTCCAGTTCGAGTCTGGGCATCAACCTGATAGTATGTTTGGTAAATAGATCCGTTGACCGTACTATCGCCTACATACCGTTCAGACTTTTCAGCGGCCATTGCGGTGCAGGCAAAGCTCAAGAGAATCACCGCTGAAACAACAATGGACAACAAACGCTTTTTGGACATAAGACATAACCTCCATTTTGTGTACTCCAACAGGAACTTTTGCTTAGTCAACGTAGTTCACATTGCGTTTGTGACAACTTTTTTGAAAAAATTTCAAGGTCTTGTCAACTTTGGACGTTTCAACAAAAAAGTGCCCACACATTTGTAAGCAATTACAAGTGTGTGGGCAAAAATTTAGCCAGTCAGGAAATGCTCTCTGCAATTTTTAGAATCTCTTCACGCGGTATCTTTCCAATAATCGTATGTGAAATGCCATCTTTCTCCCATACTAGCACATATCCTGTACGTCCTCCGCTATTGTTCGTTCCGAGTGTTGCATCGGCTGTTCCAACTTTAATGCGCTCATAAACCGTGTGCTCATTGTCGAAAGTTTCGACTTGTCCATAGTCTTGAATTACGGAACAGTCCACATAATAAAAGATGTTCTTATCATTGACATCAACATAGGCATGAAGAAAGGATATTTCGTTATCATATCCTTGTTCATAATCTCGTTCAAAGCCATCCGGCACATAATGGTCGCTGTATCCATTCGGAAGCTGTTCCAACGGTTCGCCGTCCACTTGATACGTCAGCTGCATCTCAATGGGCAGGAACTTCTGAATCATCGTATAGACCGCCTTGCGGAAGTCTGCACTTACTGCAAGCGCACCGAGGGTCAGAATTATCAGCGTCAGGGCCGCAACAAGCACTCGCTTCAGCACCGGGCGGCGTTTATGCAATGCCGCTTTCAGGCGAGCATCCCATCGGGAAGTGTCCGGGTAGCATTCCTTAAGCTGTGCCGGAGTTGGCAGCTCGTCCAGTTCTTTCTGTGCATCTGCACGGAGTGCCATCATCAAAGCTGCATCAAAAGAGATCTCTGTCCGCTCACTCACGGCTGTTCAGCTCCTTCCACAATAGTTTTCTTCCACGGAAAAGCCGCATCCGAACCACTTCATCCGTCAGTCCAAGCGATTCGGCAATCTCCCTGTTGGTGTAGCCCATTGCCAAAAGGCGCAGCGGATCACGGTACATCGGTTTCATCTGTCCGATCAGTTCTGTCAGATATTGGATGTTATCGGTGCTGACTGCTGCATCATCCGGCACCGGGGCATCATCTGGTGCGTCCGGGACTTCTTCCAGCGGTTCTTCTCGCTGCTTGCGAAGCATATCGTAAGCACGGCTTCTACTACAACTAACGAGATAAGCAGCGAGTTCGTGACAGTTTTCTC
>ENA-OUQH01002824-OUQH01002824.1-human-gut-metagenome-genome-assembly--contig:-NODE-2824-length-10434-cov-3.387706_pt1 | contig 10434 bp, 6 predicted proteins | sample MGYA00237948_ERZ548828 | MGnify/ENA primary metagenome ERZ548828 (study PRJEB26490, sample SAMN05194711) | human gut metagenome | biome: terrestrial biome; feature: human-associated habitat; material...
ATTGAACGTCGAGCGTGCCGGTTTGCATCGCGCACTTTCGAGCGACACCATTTCGAGCCTTATTACGGCAATTGGCACGAATATCGGCGAAGATTACAACGGCGACGCGGCCCGCTACCATCGCATCATCATCATGACCGATGCCGATGTCGACGGTGCGCATATTCGCATTCTGCTGTTGACGTTCTTCTATCGCTATATGCCCGACCTCATCAATCGTGGCTATATCTATATCGCGCAGCCCCCGCTATACGGTTTGAAGAAGAAGAACTCCAAGTCGGGCAAGATTTTGAAGTACATCTACAACGACGAAGCCAAAGACAAGCTCATGGCCGAACTCGATGATCCCGACAAGTACGACATTCAGCGTTACAAAGGTTTGGGCGAGATGGACCCCGAGCAGTTGTGGGAAACCACCATGGAGCCCGAGACGCGTACGCTTCTGCAAGTGACCATCGAAGATGCCGCCGCGGCCGAGCTGGCGGTTTCCGAGCTCATGGGCGATCAGGTTGAGCCGCGTAAGGAATTCATCCAGAAGCACGCGCTCGACGTTCGTTTCCTGGACATTTAAGTTTGCGCCGGCCTGACGGCCGGCGCAAATACCCGACGCTGCGCAGCAACCGGGCGGCGAATTTCGGGCTCAGCCTTTGGCTCGCGTACCGAAGTTTGGGTGAGCGCCGTTCTGGCGAACGACGCTCACCGCCGCTGCTGCGCAGGGTTTTATGCGGCACCTTGGCCATCAATCGCAGCTCGCGTACCGAAGTACGCTTTGCTTCTCTTTCTGGCCAATCTGCTCGCCTAAAACCCATGCTCGCTGGCATTCGCTTCGAAAGCATCCGGGGAATATCCCACATCCGGGATATTCCCCAACTTAAGATTTAGCCGTTCTTACGAAAGGACAAAAGTGGCTGATCAGGATATTATTGCAAGCTCTGATTCGGGGGCTTCGGGCATCAAATTGGCCGAACTTGGCCACGAGATGCGCTCGTCGTTCCTCGAATACTCGATGAGCGTTATCGTCGCCCGTGCGCTGCCCGATGTGCGCGACGGCTTGAAGCCGGTTCACCGCCGCATTCTGTATGCAATGTACGACAGCGGCATTACTCCCAATCGCCCGCACAGCAAGTCTGCACGTACGGTTGGCGACGTTATTGGTAAATACCACCCGCATGGCGACTCTGCGGTGTACGACACCATGGTTCGCATGGCTCAGGACTTCTCGATGCGCGTGCCTCTGGTCGACGGCCACGGCAACTTCGGCTCCATCGATGGCGACTCGGCCGCAGCTATGCGTTATACCGAGGCTCGTTTGGCTAAGCCTGCCATGGAATTGCTGCGCGACCTTGAAAAGGAAACGGTCGACTGGAATCCCAACTACGACGAAAGCTTGCAGGAGCCTTCCGTGCTTCCCGCGCGCTTCCCTAACCTGTTGGTGAATGGTTCGAACGGCATTGCTGTGGGCATGGCGACGAACATTCCGCCCCATAACTTGGGCGAAACTATCGACGCGACGTGCATGATGCTCGACAACCCCGATTGCACGACTGAAGAGCTCATGACCGTGCTGCCCGGCCCTGACTTTCCGACCGGTGGCGTCATCATGGGCAAAAAGGGTATTCTCGATGCGTACGAGACTGGTCGTGGCAATCTCACGATTCGTTCGAAGCACGAGATCATCGAGGGCAAGAACGGCAAGCATTCCATCGTGATTACCGAGATTCCCTATCAGGTGAATCGTACGAACCTCATGCAGAAGCTTGGCGAGCTCATTCGCGACAAGAAGCTGCCCGAGATTTCGAATGTGCACGACGGTGCCGACCGCAATTCGCCGGTCGACATTATTATCGAGCTCAAACAGAACGCGATTCCCCAGGTCGTGCTCAATAAGCTCTATAAGCATACCCAGCTGCAGGTCGGTTGGGGCGTTATCATGTTGGCCTTGGTCGATGGCGTGCCCCGTACGCTTTCCTTGAAGGAAATGCTGCATTACTACATCCTCCATCAGGAAGACGTCGTCACGCGTCGCACCAAGTACGAACTGCGCAAGGCCGAAGAGCGTGCCCATATTCTTGAAGGCTTGCTCGTTGCCTTGGACAACATCGACGAAGTTATCCAAATTATTCGCAGCAGCGAGACCGACAAAGAGGCGTCTGCTCGCCTTACCGAGCGCTTTGGCCTTACCGACGCTCAAACGCAGGCCATTTTGGAAATGCGCCTGCGCCGCCTCACTGGTTTGGAGCGTCACAAGCTCGAGGCCGAGTTGAAGGAGCTCAAAGAGAAGATTGATTACTTCAAGCGCATTCTTGCCGACGAGAACCTCATGCGTCAGGTTATCAAGGAAGAGCTGCTCGAAATCAAAGCGAAGTACAATACGCCTCGCCGCACGCAGCTTTCCGCCGCCGCCAAAGATATCGATGTCGAAGACCTCATCGCTGAGGAAGACATGGTTATCACGGTGACGAAGGCCGGATACGTGAAGCGCCTGCCTGTCGCGACCTATCGCCAGCAAAAACGTGGCGGCAAGGGTATGCAAGGCGTGAGCTTGAAAGACAACGACTTCGTTGAGCACCTGTTCATCGCGTCGACTCATAGCTACATGCTGTTCTTCTCGACGCGTGGTAAGGTCTACCGCCTGAAGGTTTATGAGATTCCCGAAGCGAGCCGCCAAGCTCGCGGCACGGCGATCGTGAATCTGCTGCCGCTCGAGAAGGGCGAGACCATCTCGGCGATTATCGCGACGAAAGACTTCCCCGAAGATGAATACCTCATGTTCGGTACCGAACAAGGCATGGTGAAGAAGACCTCCATGAGCCTGTACGATCGCAGCCGCCGCGATGGCCTTATTGCCATCAACCTGAAGGAAGACGATAACCTCATCGCCGTGCGCCGTGTGAAGCAAGGCGAGCGCGTGATGATGGTTTCGAGCGCCGGCAAAGCGATTACCTGGGACGAATCTGAGGTTCGCTCGATGGGTCGCGATACCATGGGCGTGCGCGGCATGACGGTTCCTGCTGGCGTGCGCGTGCTTGGCATGGAAATCGCCCGTCCGGGCACTGAGCTGTTCGTAATCACCGAGAAAGGTTATGGCAAGCGCACCCCCGTTGCCGACTATCCGCTGCACCACCGCGGCGGCCAGGGCGTGTTCACCATTACCATGACGGCGAAGAAGGGCCAGCTTACGGCTATGAAGGTCGTCGAGGAAAGCGATGAGCTCATGATTATCTCGGAGGAAGGCGTCGTGATTCGCACTTCCGTCGAGAGCATTAGCCAGCTGGGACGTTCCGCCCAGGGCGTGCGCGTGATGAACGTCGCCGATTCCGACAAGGTGTGCACTTGCGCCATCGCGACCGAGGACAAGAAGAAAGACGGCGACGAAGACGACGATGCGGACGATTTCGATGAAAACGAAACCGCTGACTTGAACGACGTCGACGACACCGGGGTTGAAGCCGACGTCGATGTTGAAGATGAGGCTGATGAAGCCGAAGACGAGTTCGACGAAGCCGAAGACGACGAATAATCGCTCGTGAGAATGGTGGCCGATCGGGGCAAACCCGGTCGGCCACTAGTTTTCGAAAAATTTTTTCAAAAACTCGTTGACTTCTAAGCTGTATGGGTTATTATTATCGAGCTGCTTATGAAGTGCGCCGTTACCTCAGCTGGATAGAGGGACTGACTACGAATCAGTACGTCGGGGGTTCGAATCCCTCACGGCGCACCACTTTCTCGCCGATTGCAAAATCGGATTAAAATTAGCCGATAAGCAGTTGCGCCGCGAGAGCGGCTTTTTTATTGTCTAGGAGAAAAGGGCCATTTTGAAGGTTCGAAAACACATAGTTCGCTAACCTTGAGGTCCTCCGCTTTCCTTCGTGGGCCTCAGGCCGCATTGTTCGAGGGGAGGCAAGCTTTGCTCTACTTGTCCAACATGCTGGGTAATCCCGTATACGATTCGACGGGAGAAAAGCTCGGCGTTGTGTCTGATCTCGCTATTTCCACGGGCGAGATGTTTCCACGCATTACTTCTTTGGCGTTTAAAGGCCCTGGTCGCACGCCGTTCATGATTAGTTGGCGTAAATACGTCGACAGTTTTTCGGAAGACGAAGTTCGTCTTAATACCGAGTCGTACAACATTCGCTTCAGTTATCTGCAGCCTGACGAAGTCTTGCTTGCCCGCGATTTGCTCGACCAGCAAATCGTCGACACGCAAGGCCTCAAGCTCGTGCGCGTTAACGACTTGAAGCTCTCCCCTTCTGGCACGCAGCTGCGTCTTCTGGGCGCAGAGGTTGGCGTGCGCGGTATTCTGCGCGGCTTGCATCCGCTTCTCGAGAAAGCTGTTGTGAGCGCGGCGAAACTCTTCGGCAAGAAAATCGACGAAAAGATTATTGCCTGGAACTATATGGACCTGCTCGATCGCGACTTGTCCAAGGTGCAGCTTTCCGTGACGCACCGCCGCTTGAACGAGATGCACCCTGCCGACGTCGCAGACATTCTGGAGCAGCTCGACCCCAAGCAGCGCGCCGAGGTGTTCAAGCACCTTGACGATGCGCGTTCGGCCGAGGTTATCGCCGAGTTGGAAGATGAATACCAGGCTGAAACGCTCGACGACTTGGGCGACCGTGAGGCTTCCGGCCTTTTGGGCCAAATGGACCCTGACGATGCAGCCGATATTATTCGTGACCTTCCTTATGAAAAGGCTGAAACGCTGCTTCGCCTGATGGGCGTTGAGGATGCGGCCGAGATTCGCTCCCTGCTCGGCTATAAGGACGACACTGCTGGCGGCATGATGACCACCCAGTTTGTCGCCATGAAGGAAACCGACACTGTGCTTGACACGGTTGAAGTGCTGCGCGCCCTTGATGAAGACTTCCCGACCGTCCACTTCGTGTATGTGCTTGAGGAAGACTCCGAGAAGCTTGTCGGAGTGCTGTCGATGCGCACGCTGGTGCTGGCGCATCGCGAATCACAGCTCAAAGACATCATGTACACCGAGATCATCTCTGTGCCGCCCGATGAGGATGAAGAAGAGGTTGCTGCCGATATCTCGAAATATGACATGGTAGCGTTGCCTGTCGTTGACGAATCGGGACGCATGCTTGGTTTGGTTACCGTCGACGACGCCATGGAGGTCATGGAGGAAAGCACCGAGAGCGAAAAGAGTACGTCACGCGCCCTTACGGTGGTTGCCGGCGTTATCGGCGGCGCGGCGGCTCTTGCCGTGTATACGCTCATCGTGCTCGAAATCGCGGGGGTGCTGTAAATGGCCGCCGCGCGTCGCGATGCAACGTATGACGAGGTCATGCAAGAACGCCGCGAGGCTGAATATGCCGCGCGCAAGGCGGGAAAGCCCGAACTTGCGGAAACCTCATCCGATTCTGCTGTCGCAGAGGAATCGGCCGACGAAAAGAAGAAGCCGTTCTTCCTGCTCGTGCTTGCAGCTATGGGTCCTGGCGTCGTAAGCGCCATGGCCGGTAACGATGCGGGCGGCATTTCGACGTATTCGACGGCGGGTGCCGATTTCGGGTATGCCACACTTTGGGTTATCCCCGTGATGTGCGTGCTGTTGCTCGTCGTGCAAATGACCGCTGCTCGCATGGGCGCGGTAACGGGCAAAGGCTTCGCTGCCCTTATTCGCGAGCGCTTCGGCATTCGCCTTACCGCGTTCGCCATGTGCGCGCTGCTTATTGGCAACGTCGCTACGACGTTCAGCGAATTTGCCGGTATTGCATCGGGCATGGGGCTTTTCGGCGTGCCTACCTGGGTAAGCGTGCCTATTTCCGCCGTGATCGTGTGGCTGCTCGTGGTGTAAGGGAGCTATAAAAGCGTCGAGAAGATTTTCCTCGCGATTTCCCTCGTGTTCGTGACGTACATCGTTGCTGCGTTTTTGGCTGGTCCCAACTGGGGCGATGTTGCCCATGCTACCGTGGTGCCGCAGATTCCGGCGAACGTGCATTTCGTTTCGCTTGTTATTTCAATGATTGGTACCACCATTGCGCCGTGGATGATGTTTTTTGCGCAAAGCAACGTTGTCGATAAAGGCGTTGGAACCGACCATGAGGAAATGTTCCTGCAGAAGGTTGATGTGGCGGCTGGTACGGTTGTTGCCTGCTTGGTCGCCTGGTTCATTATCGTTACCACGGGCGCGGTGCTCTATCCGCAGGGCATCTCGATCGGCTCCGCGCAAGATGCCGCTACCGCGCTGGCCCCGTTCGCGGGCGAATACGCGCAAATCCTGTTCGCGGCTGGCCTTACCGCGGCGAGTTTCCTGGCTGCGTGCGTGCTGCCGCTTACGACGTCGTTCGTTATTTGCGAAGCGTTCGGTTGGGAAGCTGGCGTCGACTTCACGTGGAAGGAAGCGCCCATGTTCAAGGGCATTTTCACTTCCGTCATCGTGTTCTCGGCGATTGTGGTGCTTATTCCGGGTCTCAACCTTATGAATATCATGCTTACTGCCCAGTTTATCAATGGTGTTGTGCTGCCGGTGCTGCTTGTGTTCATGGCTCTTATTGCAGCCGATAAGCGCATTATGGGAAAGTATGCGAGTGGCGTTGTAGGACGGGGTCTTATTTGGTTCACCGTGGCCATCGTTACGATACTCACCGTCGCGCTGCTTGTGATGCAGGTGCTCGGAATCGAATAGGTCTGGAACGCCCTTGGAAACCCAGGGGCGTTTTCTTTTGGATAATTCTGGGGTTGCGATGACCGGCGTTTGGATTCACCATGTCGCGTAGTTTGCGGACCTGGGCTATGTGACGTTTTTTATCTCGGTGGGTTCCTGGGCTTCGCTTCCTCATTTTTTGCCGCATTCATCCCTTTCGTTCCCCTGGGTATGGGGCGGCGCGCCGAAGAGGACGGTTCGCTACCGTTCGCCTTCGGCTCACTATGCGCTCACCTCGCTGCGTTTCGTTTTGAAATGAAGAGCAAGGATGAACGCAGAGCCATATCGGCGCACCGTCCCATGCCCAGGGGAACGGGATGATTCGGTAATTTCTTCACTCTAGCCAAATAAAGTGCACTGTTTCGCTCGCATTTGAACTACAATATCGTATTTAGACACTAAAATCTCTCGTTGAAGAAAAGGGGGCCATCGACATGGGCAGGGTTTACAACTTCTCCGCGGGTCCCGCGGTGCTGCCCGAGAGCGTGCTTCGTGAAGCTGCCGAAGAAATGCTCGATTATCGCGGTTGCGGTATGTCGGTAATGGAGATGAGCCACCGATCTTCAGCTTTCAAGGCGATTATCGAAGAGGCTGAAGCCGACTTGCGCGACCTCATGGGTATCCCTGATAACTATAAGGTGCTGTTCTTGCAGGGCGGCGGTTCTACGCAGTTCGCCATGGTGCCCCTGAACCTTATGCGCGGCGGTTTTGCCGAGTATATTGTGAGCGGCTCTTGGAGCAAAAAGGCCTACCAAGAAGCGAAGCGCTTTGGTGATGCCCGTATTCTGGGTGATTCTTCCGATGATAATTTCAGCTATGTGCCCAATGTGGCCGAGCTGCAGGTGAATCCGAGCGCCGATTACGTGTACATCTGCGAAAACGAGACCATCTATGGCACCAAATACCACGCGCTGCCCGAAACGGGCGACGTGCCGCTGGTGTCCGATGTTTCGTCGTGCTTTCTGAGCGAGCCTATCGATGTGGCCAAGTACGGCCTCATTTATGGTGGCGCTCAGAAGAACGTGGGTCCTGCGGGTGTCACGATTGCTATTGTTCGCGACGACCTTATCCCCACCGATGATTTGCCCAGCGTTCCCACGATGCTGCAATACAAAACGCATGTTGACGGTGGCAGCATGTATAACACCCCGCCGTGCTACGCGATTTACGTATGCGGAAAAGTCTTCAAGTGGATTAAGGCCCAGGGTGGTCTTGAGGGCATGCGCGACATCAATGTGGCCAAGGCTCAGTTGCTTTATAACGCGCTTGACGAAAGCGATGTGTTCCATGGCACCGCACGCAAGGAAGACCGTTCGCTTATGAATGTGCCGTTCGTTACGGGCAACGCTGAACTCGATGCAAAATTCATCGCGGAAGCCGATGCTGCCGGTCTGAAAAATATTAAGGGTCACCGCAGCGTAGGCGGAATGCGTGCGAGCATTTACAACGCCATGCCTATCGAGGGCGTGCAGGCTCTCGTCGACTTCATGCGCGACTTTGAATTGCGCAACCCCGCGAGTTCGCGATCTATCTAGGGCGAGACCTCGCCCCAAATTCATTCCTCTTCTCAAGCGTGGCGTTGTCAGGCTTGATTCGCACACCCGCGTACGCCTTTCGGCGCGCGCCCACCGCCCTTTGACTGGTCGGGCGCTTGGTGGGTGGTCATACTCGACACATAATCATTGTTGTAATGCGAACCTTGAATCTGCCAGGGAATCGACGGGTCGCCACGGTCTTCGGGAATCGAGGACTTCCGTTGAATTTGGCATGCGGGTTCGATAATCCAAAAGGAGATTTCCATGCGCTATATCAAAACCATCGACGACATCACGAAAGACGGCCAGGTTACCTTTGGCGACGGTTACGAGTTCGTTCCTGAAACCGAGAAAGCCGACGCAATTCTTATGCGTTCGACCGACCTGCATGGCTATGAGCTACCTGAAAGCATTCGCGCCATCGCGCGTTGCGGCGCCGGTGTAAACAATATTCCCATTGAGGAATACGCCAAGAAGGGCGTCGTGGTGTTCAATTCGCCGGGCGCGAACTCCAATGCCGTAAAAGAGCTCGTTTTGGCGATGCTCGTGCTTTCGAGCCGTGGTGTTGTGCAATCGATGAATTGGGTGCGCGAAAACGCTGCCGACCCCGATATTTTCGTGAATGCGGAAAAGGCGAAGAAGGCATTCGTCGGCCGCGAGCTGAAGGGCAAGAGCATTGCCGTTATCGGTTTGGGCAACGTGGGCTCGAAGGTCGCCAACGCCTGTGCCGATCTGGGGATGGATGTGTATGGCTACGATCCGTTTATCTCCGTCGAGCATGCGTGGGCGCTTTCCCAGAAGGTTCAGCGCGTATCGACGCTCGAGGATGCGTGCCGCGACCGCGATTACCTCACGCTGCATGTGCCCTCGAAAGCCGACACGATTCATATGATTGGCGAGGAGCAGCTGAACCTGCTTGCTCCCGATGCCGTGCTCATCAACTATTCCCGCGAAACCATCGTCGACGAGGATGCCGTGGATGCCGCCCTGCGTGCTGGCAAAATCGCATGGTTTGCGACCGACTTCGCGACTCAGAAAACCGTGCTTATGCCGAACACGTTCATTACTACCCATTCGGGTGCTGGCACGGGCGAAGCTGAAGCGAATTGCGCCGATATGGCAATTTCCGAGCTTAAAGATTACTTGGAGAACGGCAATATTGCCAATTCGGTAAACTATCCCACCTGCTCCATGGGCAAAGCACGTGCGGCGAGCCGTGTGGCTTGCCTGCATGCGAATGTTCCGAATATGATCGGGCAAATTACGGCAGTGCTCGCTCGAGATAATGCCAATGTGCAGCGTATGACGAATGAAAGCGCCGGCGAGAATGCCTACACTATGTTCGATACCGATGAGCATCTCGACGACGAGACCATCGAGGCTCTTAAGCAGATTCCGAGCATCTATCGCGTGCGCGTTATTAAGTAGGCTGCGCCGTTCTGTTGAACGACGCAAGTGCTCGACGCTGCGCCGGGTTTTGGCGGCACGTTTCGGGCTTTGGCCCCGGCTCGCGTACCGAAGTACGCGTCGCCGCGCCCACGCCCGAATCGCACTCGCCAGAACCCATGCTCGCTGACATTTGTTTGACCTGGATCATTGCTAAGGAAAGAACATGATTGTTAAACCGTTTGCTGCTGTTCGACCAACTGCAAGTGTCGCCGCCCAGGTCGCGGCCCTTCCTTATGACGTGTATGACCGAGCCGAGGCTGTCGCTGCCGTCGACGGCGAGCCCCTCTCCTTCTTGAATATCGATCGCCCCGAAACGCAATTTTCGGCTGATGTCGATATGTATGCGCCCGAGGTGTATGCGAAAGCTCGCGAGCTCTTCAACGCTCGCCGCGCCGATGGCACATTCGTCACCGAGCCTGCGCCGTGTTTCTATTTGTATGAGCTCACGATGAACGAGCGCTCGCAAACGGGTGTCGTTGCATGCTGTGCGATTGACGACTATCTCGAAAACGTTATCAAGAAGCATGAGAATACGCTCGAGAAGAAGGAGCTCGACCGGATTCGCCATATCGATGCCCTCGATGCGCAAACGGGGCCTATTTTCCTTACGTATCGCGATTCCGATGCAATCGATATTTTGGTTGCGGCGGTGAAGAAGACCGCACCGCTCTACGATTTCGCCGGTGAAGATGGCGTTACGCACCGTGTATGGCGCATGGCTGCGGCGTCGGAGGAAACTGCCTGCTCTCAAGCGTATGCCGGTCTGGTCGCGGCGTTTGCTAAGGTGCCGTGCGC
>ENA-OUQH01002827-OUQH01002827.1-human-gut-metagenome-genome-assembly--contig:-NODE-2827-length-10428-cov-6.722645_pt1 | contig 10428 bp, 9 predicted proteins | sample MGYA00237948_ERZ548828 | MGnify/ENA primary metagenome ERZ548828 (study PRJEB26490, sample SAMN05194711) | human gut metagenome | biome: terrestrial biome; feature: human-associated habitat; material...
GAAATATGTTGTCTGACCTTCTTTGATCTCTTTTTCCCCCGATACGAGATATTCATGCATCAGTTTTATGCGGTCTTTTGTAAGTTTTCCACTTGCCAGGGGCTGGCTTAGATCTCCGCTTTCCTCACATGCGTATGGCAGTTCAATGTATACATTGTCCACCAGATCCAGTACTGCATCCGGGATTTCCCTCATCTCCGGCATATAAGAGCCGATCGCAATGATGCATTTTCCTCTCAGAAGTTCTTTGTCATCCGGAAGAACAGGTGTGGTAGAAGGAGTTGTTGTACAGATGATATCACTGTTTCGTACAAGCTCTTCCACTGCTTTACATTGTACTACCTTTACGTCTTCCTTATCAATAGCTTTTTTCAGTCTTTCCAGATAATCTGTCAGATCACGGTCACTGTGGTTGAACACATATACGGTATGGATATCTCTTGCCGCACATGCATACACAGCCTGATGGAATCCCTGCATTCCTGCTCCAATGATTCCTACGGTGCGACAGTCTTTTCTTGACAGATGGCGGATCCCCACACCGCCGACAGCTCCGGTTCTCCATGCCGTTACCGATTGCCCGTCCATAACAGCAAGCGGCGCGCCTGTCGTATAATCATTCAGTAACACGATACCATCTATCGACGGCAATCCCAGTTTAGAATTCTCCGGGAAGATCGACAGGATCTTTGTCCCTATGATATCCTTTGTGTAACATGGCATATACATGAGCTGCTTATTTTCATGTTCTACCGTTGGTCTTGGCGGCATATAGAACTCGCCTGATCCATAGATCCGGTATGCCTCTTCAATCTGATCCATCATCTGATCCGGATCGACCATTTCTTCGATCTGCTCCTTGCTTAATACGATCATTTTACATTTCCTCCAGTTCTTTTTGTTCCCTTGTGACATCTCTCAGCCACTTGTATGTCAAATACCGCTTTAAAGTAATCGGTACTTTGATCAGTTCATCACTCATCAGTATAACATATACGACCGGCACACTGGCATGCAAAATAAATGCCGCCACTGCCCCGAGTAAAATGGAGAATCCCCACATCGTCGATACATCCATGATCAATCCGAATTTCGTATCCCCGCCTGCACGGAATACCCCCACTACCATTGTGGTATTAAATGCCTGTGCCACAGTAAAATACGACATAACGAAGAACATGAAACTTAAGTAATTCTTTGCCGGTCCGGTCAGTGCCAGATTCGCATTGGCGATTGGTGCCGAGATCAGTATCAGCACACCACCCAGGATTCCAAGAATCAGACTTAACCACACGAAACGTTTTCCGTATGCCTTTGCCAGTTCCATCTTGCCTTCCCCGATCGTCTTGCCGAGATAGATCGCCGTTGCATGGGAAATCCCGAATGTTACGACTGTTGCAAGCTGTCTTGCCACCTGCGCAACCGAGTTAGCTGCCACTGCTGCGCTTCCAAGATGCCCGATCACCGCCGTATTCGCCGATGTTCCCAGTCCCCACATCAGTTCATTTAATACCACCGGCATAGAATAAACTGCGAAATCTTTTAACAGAACCTTATCGATCTTCACCATATCTTTAAGCCGGATCCTTACTACTTTATTTCGGAAGATGGCATAAACGAGAACCATCACTGTCTCGGCTGCTCTGGCACACAGCGTACCGATTGCCGCACCCCTTACTCCCATTACCGGGAATCCAAGTAGTCCGAAGATCAGAACCGCATTTACCACAATATTCATCAGCAATGAAATCAGATAAATAAATGTAGCCACCATAACCCTCTCGATACTGCGCATAATATTCAGATACACCTGTGTCACCGCCATGAACACATAGGAAAATCCTACGATTCTTAAATACTTTACTCCTTCTGCAATAACTTCCGGATCAGAGGTATAGATCCGCATCAGTGTCTCCGGCATGCCAAGGGCTGCTCCTGCGAATACTACCGCAACGATGAGTCCGGCACTTAATCCCATACCCAGGACTTTCTCTATCGTTCTGGTGTCTTTCTTCCCCCAGTACTGCGCCGTCAGAACCGTTGCTCCGGAGGTCACTCCGTAAAAGATCAGTGTCATGATATACTGGATCTGTCCCGCAAGGGATGCTCCGGATAATACTTTTTCTCCGACTTTTCCAAGCATGATCACGTCCGTCGCCGTAACTCCGACATTGATCAGATTCTGGATTGCGATCGGGATGACCAGAGCGAATACATTCCGGTAGAATTGCTTCCAGTTGATTGTTTTTGTATATTTATTTTTTTCTTTCATTTATTTTTTCTCTGCTCCTATTTATTCTTATCACATTTTCTGCTTCTCTGCAGATAATACACCGCAAGCTGTGTCCGATCTCTTAATTCCAGTTTCTCAAGTACATTGCTGATATAATTCCGGACCGTTCCTTCACTTAAGCAGACTTTCTCCGATATCTCTTTGTTACTGAGTCCCTCAGCAACCAGTGCTGTGATCTCCAGTTCCCGTTCCCCGATTCCGTAACTGTTCCAGTCAAATGTCTGCTCTTTTTCTTTCTGCTCTTTCTGAAGCAGTCCCGGGATTCTGGACATAATCTCAGTTCCGAATACGGTCTGATTCATCTGCACCGCCTGCAATGCCGGAAGGATACTGCCATAATCCTGTTTTATCAGATATCCCTTCACACCATATTTTAATGCTTTTACGATGTACTCATCATCGGAAAACGTGGTAAGCAAAAGAATCTTTGCATCCGTATGCCTTTTCAAAATCTGCTCTGCGGCATCCAGGCCGTTCATGTCCTTCATCCGAATGTCCATCAGAAGAACATCCGGCAGCAATTCATCATATAACCGGACGGCATCTTTTCCATCCTGTCCGGTGCCGGTTACTTCTACTTCTCCTCCTGCTTCCAGGATTGTCTTTAACGCACTGGATACCAGGATATCGTCATCTACAATTACTATCTTCATCTTTTCCCCTCATTTTTAGGAACCGTAATAAATATACGGAAGCCATTTTCTTTCTGGATCTGCATGGTTCCGCCAAGCATGCGGACACGTTTTTTCATATTCTTGATTCCGATTCCGCTGCATTCTGTGTTTTCTGCTTTTCGAGTGTTTCCGGTCTTTCCAGCACTTTCCTTCTCTGCATATTCTTCTCGGTCTCCGTTTGACCGGATCCGCTCATCTGACGTTCCATTATCTTCTATGATCAGCTGATATAGTCCGGGATGTTCTCTTGCCAAAATCTTCACCTCATTTGCATTGCTGTGGCGCATCACGTTATTCAGTGCCTCTTTCGTAATGGCTATAAAGCTGTATTTGATCTCTTTTGGAATATCATATCCCATATCATAAGTAAGCTGTACCGGACAAAAACGGAATTCTTCTGCCAGCGATTCCATCACTTCTTTTAAATTTACCGACTCATCATGCAGATCGTGCACGCTCTGTCTTACATTCGTCATGGCTTCGTTCAGCGTCTGATTCAGCTGCTCCATCGGGACTTTCAGATTCTCAGCCTGATTAACAGTCTTTAATGCTCCCACCATCAGGATGGACCGCGACAGCATATGTCCCACATTGTCATGGATCTCTCTGGCGATACGATTCCGTTCTTTCAGTGTGGCCAGATATACTTCTGTGTCCTGCTTTTCCAACAGATCCTGATTCTTCTTTTCCAGCATCAGTGTCAGTTCTCTGCTGTCATCTCTGGCCCTTTTATATTCCTGCTCCAATTCATTTAGCCTCCTGGTCCGTCCATATAACAGAACTGCTGCTGCCAGCCCGTAATATTCCCGGAACGCCGGCGCCTCACAGGCCACGATTATACCGCCAGCCCCTATATAAACCGGAGAATAAAAGCATAGCATATTATATAAAACCACCGGAAGAAACATCCACATTTCTTTAGAAATAATTCCGGCCGCCATGAAAGCAATCGTCATAATGTAATGCAGATACTTTTCTTCCCCTACCAGATTCACACAGGTATAGATACACACAAACAGAATAGCAATAACCGCCGGAATCCCTGTTTCCGCTGTCACCAGAAGTCCTGCTCCGTAAAGGAACAAAAATCCTTCATCTGTTATCTTTCTCATTCTTTTCTCCTATATTACATTTGTCACATTCAATTTATGACCGGTGACACTACCATTATAATCAGCCATCCGCTATACTACAAGTAACAAATCATCAAGGAGGGAATCTTATGCTTGTACATATAGAAAATCTTGTAAAACGTTACGGTGATCTGTTAGCGCTTGACCACCTGTCACTCGACATCGAAGAAGGTGAGATCTTCGGACTGCTCGGACCAAACGGTTCCGGTAAAACCACCGCCATCAACTGCTTGCTCGCACTGTTAAAATATGACAAAGGAACGATCACGATCTTTGGAAAGGATATGAAGCCGGACAGCTACGATATCAAGCAGGATATCGGTGTTGTCATGCAGAACGTTGCCGTCTTCGAGCAGATGTCCGTCTATGAAAACATCGATTATTTCTGCGGACTCTATATCAGAGACAAACAAAAACGAAGAGAACTCGTGGAAGAGGCCATCGCATTCACCGGTCTGTCCGATTTCCGTAAGATGCGCCCGAAGAAACTCTCCGGCGGACTTCTACGAAGACTGAATATCGCATGCGGCATTGTCCACAAGCCCAGACTCATCATCATGGATGAACCGACCGTTGCTGTAGATCCTCAGAGCCGTAATAAGATTCTGGAAGGGATTCTGGAACTCAACCGTCAGGGATCTACCATCATCTATACCTCTCACTACATGGAAGAGGTCGAACAGATCTGTACCCGTATCGCGATCATTGATCATGGCCGTGTACTTGCTTCCGGCACAACCGAAGAACTAAAAAAAATGATCAAGACCGGTGAGACGATCACGATCGAAGCGGTTGCGTTAACGAAAAACAACCTGGCAGATATCCGCTCCCTTTCACATGTATTTGACTTATCATACCAAGATCAGACAATGATCCTACGCTGCAGCGGTGCAAAACACAATCTGATCCGAGTACTGAATTACCTGCAGGAACAGGACATTCCATTCGGACGCGTCTTCTCCGAGCTTCCGACTCTCAATGATGTCTTCCTTGAGATCACAGGAAAAGAACTCAGGGATTAAAGGAGGGACACTTTATGTTACATTTATTAAAATATCAGTTCTTACAGACAATACGTTCCCGCTCTATCATGTTCTGGGCTCTCGCATTTCCGCTCATCCTTGGAACCCTGTTCTATGTGTCCTTTGGAAATACCGGTCTTGCAGGAACCGGAGAGACCGACTGGGAACCGGTTCCTGTTGCCATCGTCACAGTGGAAAGCAGTTCCGCAAATGCAGCATCTTTCCTGACATTTCTGAATGAAACGGATCAAGACATGATCGATATCCATTCTTACAAGACAGAAAAAGCTGCCAAAAAAGCGCTCCGGCGGGAGGAAATATCCGGCATCTATTACGTGAAGTCGGTTCCTTCCCTTACCATTGCTTCCAATGGCATTAACCAGAGCATTCTGTCTTCCCTTCTGGACAGCTATGAAAAGAATGCTGACATGATCCGGGATATTGCCACACAGCATCCGGAAAAGCTTTCGGACGCCCTTTCATCCCTGAACGACTATCAGACACTGGTGAAAGAAAAGTCCTTAGGCGGACATTCCTTAGATCCGACACTGACTTATTTTCTCGCACTGATCGCATTTGCCTGCTTAAGCGGAGTCTACTTAAGCATCCATTCCACGGTTCAGCTTCAGGCGAACTTAAGTGCACTCGGAGAACGGCGCAGCATCACACCGACCCACAAACTTTCCATGATTCTCGGCGATCTGCTGGTACTGGAAAGTATTCATTTCGTCAACATCCTGATCCTGGAGCTTTACCTTACCCAGGTACTTCATATCAGTCTTGGGCATGACATTCCGAAACTTCTTCTCATTACATTTATGGGAACCCTGATCGGTATCTGTCTCGGAATTCTGATCGGATGCGCCGGCAAACTGTCCTACAGTGTCAAATCCGGAATCGGTGTCCTCGTTACACTGTTACCGAGTTTCCTTGCAGGCCTGATGTTCGGTGGAATGAAAAATGTGATCGAACAGCACTGCCCGGTCATCAATCGGATCAATCCTGCCAGTGTCTTAAGTGATGCATTCTACTGCCTCAGTGTCTATGATGATGCTGTCCGCTACCGCAGGTGTATCCTGATTCTTATTATCATGTGCCTGCTTTGCATCAGCTTCTCATTTCTCATGATAAGGAGGGAACGTTATGACAGTATTTAAAGGATTTTTAATCATAACCAAACGCAATCTCCTGATGGTATTCATGTATCTGGCAATCTTCCTTACGATCGGAATCCTTGCCTCCGGCAGCAACATCAATACTTCCGGTAGCGGGTTCCATGCCCAAGCACTCACGGTAGGTGTGGTAGATCATGATGGGGGCGTGCTTTCCAAAGGGCTTTCCACATATCTATCACAGTATCATACCATCAGGCAAATGCCGGATGACGCTGCGAAACTCCAGGACGCACTCTTTAACCGGAATGTCTCTTATATCGTGACCATTCCGGAAGATTTTAAAACCTCCTGCCTCCGTGAGCATCAGGCATTACCGGTATCCAAGATTCCCGGAAGCACAGACGGGTACTACGTCGATCAACAGATCAACACCTATCTGAATCAGACACGTGTCCTGACAGACAGTGGTTATTCCGATAAAGAGGCAGCTGCATATATTCTGAAACATACAGACAGTTCTTCTCATGTTACGATGTTAAAATCTGCTTCTTCCGAAAAGACGCCGGGTTATGGTTACATGTATCAGTATCTGCCATATGTGTTAATCTCCATACTGTGCTATGTAATGGGACTGATCATGATCGCATTCCATCAGCCGGATCTGCAAAAGCGAATCCTTTGCTCGGCTGTATCCATCAGAAGCCAGAATCTGCAGCTTGCACTGGGATATCTGGCAGTCGGATGCTCCGTCTGGATGCTTACAACATGGATCCCTGCTTTCTTCTTTTACCGGAAAGCATTTTTCCAGTCGCCAAAGATGCCATATTATATGCTCAACAGCCTGACCCTGCTTCTGGTCGGCCTTGCGCTTTCCTTCCTTCTTGGTACATTTATCACCAAAGAAGATATCCTGACCGCCCTCGTAAATGTTGTCACACTTGGCATGAGCTTCCTGTGCGGCGTATTCGTTCCACTTGATATCATGGGAAAAGGTGTGAAAACCGTGGCTCATTTTCTTCCGATCTACTGGTATGAGATCAGTAACAATCTGCTGAATAACTCTGCTGTTCTCACTCAGGCACAGAGACAACTCTTATACCGCAACTATGGAATCCAGTTACTTTTTGCCGCTGCGATCTTCTGTATCGCACTGGTAGTCAGTAAAAGAGCAAGGCAGACAGCATAATGCTGCCTGCCCTGCTCTTTTTTCTATCTCTATTTTATCTTTTTCTTCTGTATCCATTCCACAATCTTATATCCCAGATATCCGGAAAGACTTCCGAATACCACACCACCAATGATGTCCGTTGGATAATGCACATACAGGTACAATCTTGATAATGCAATCAGAACCGCAAGTACAAGAGCCGCTTTCCACATCTTCTTCTCTCCGGCAAGATACAATGCCGTAACCGAAGCAAATGAAGCCGCCGTGTGTCCCGACGGGAAAGAGTAATCCCGCGGCTTTGCGACCAGTAATTGTACTGCTGTATTGACATCGAATGGTCTGGTTCTTGCCACCAGATTCTTTATGAACACATTGCAGAGCAACACATCCACCAGCAATGCTGCCATCATGATCACCCCCGTCTTTCTTGTCTTCGGAATGATCAGTAATAATACCGTCAGAATGATCCATATGATTCCCGCATCTCCAAGTCTGGTAATGAGCGGAACAACCACATCTCCTATTGGCGTTCTTAAATTCTGGATCATATCAAGAATATGTATCTCCATCTATCTTATCCTCTCAAATTGATTTTTCTTATTTATATTTTTTATATTTCCCCTCTATATTTTTCCATCTGTCTTTTCTATCCTGAGTACCGGCATCCGGAATGTCTGGATCAAAAGCGGGATTACCATAATGAACCACACGATCGGTTCACAGATGATCACACCCGTATATCCAAGCCACGGAACCAGAGTGGCCGCGATCACGATCTTCCCTGCCATCTCAAGGCCGCTGGAGATCAGTGGTGTAATATGATCCCCTAATCCCTGCATCGCATTTCTTAAAATACAGATCAAGGTAGTCTCAATATAAAACAGCGTATCAAACTTCAGATAATTTGTTGCATTTAAGATTACTGTCTTATTATGACTTCCGGTTACCAGATATACCAGCCATCCTCCGATCGTATAACTTGCAATGATCGTAAGTCCTGACCAGATCGCAGTGTAGACAATCGCCAGCCAGATGCCTCTCTTCACACGGTCGATCTTCCCTGCTCCCATGTTCTGTCCACAGTAAGTTGCCATCGTCTGTCCGAATACACTGAACATGATCATGAATATTTCCGAGATCTTTCTCGCCGCTGTATGGGCAATGATAATGTCTTTTCCAAGCTTATTGATCGCCGTCTGTAATGTCAAAGTACCGATATTAACCAGAGAACTCATAAATCCCATCGACATTCCGGCACTTATCATCTCTTTTACCATGATTGGACTTGGATCTTTAAAATCCTCTTTCTGAAGCCTTAATATCTCATATTTTCTAATCATATAGATCCAGCAGATCACAAATGCAATGATCTGTGCCAGTACAGTTGCAATTGCTGCTCCTTTTACGCCAGTCTTCAATACCACAACGAAGAACAGATCCCCCACGATATTCAGTGCTACAGATATCGCCAGAATGATCAATGGTGTTACTGCATCTCCGATTGCACGAAGCGTCGCCGCACAGGCATCATATAAAAATGTTGCAAGCAGTCCTGCTATGATGATCGCGATATATCCTTTCGCCACCGGAACCAGATGCTTTGGCACATTTAAGAAATGTAAGATCGGTTTCAAAAATAGCAGTCCTGCTATCGTAAATAAAATGGATATTCCAGTCCCGATCACAAGCGACATTGCAAAGGACTTTTTCATATCTGCGATGTTCTTCGCACCAAATTTCTGTGCGGTAATAATCGCAAATCCGTTGGATAATCCCAGTAAAAATCCGATGATCAGACCGCTCAGTGTGCTGGTCGCACCTACTGCTGCCAGTGCATCTTCTCCCAGAAACGAGCCGACAATCCTGGTATCTACCAGACTGTAGGTCAGCTGTAATAAGTTTCCTAAAAATATCGGTAATGCGAAACTTAGTATCAGTGCCGAGGGCTTTCCCTTCGTTAAATCTTTCATTCTTTCTCAATGTCCTTCCTTTTTCAGTATGATTTTCTCTTTACAAGAAAACATGCACCGCTCATTATAGATCATACTTCCGAAGAGAGCAATCTCTGAAAGAATTTTTTCCGCTTTCTTTCTGTCACCGGACTTCCGCTGCGGATAACCTGTGAACGGATTCCGATATTGGTCAGTTCCTGCTGAAGCTTAACGGCTTTCTCCGCATCCATACCATCCCGGATCAGAAATGGTGCCATAGACAGGTCTTCCTTCGTTTCAAAATTATATTTTTTCGCAAGCTGTAAGAAGCCATTTCTCTGACCATAATATTCTACAATTCTCCCAAGTACAATGACCTGTCTGGATGGATAGCCGCACACCTCACATGTTTCTTCCAGTGGTGTGATCTCGTATTCTACTTCATAAAAATCAAACGCCTCTTTAAAATATTCCATGCCTTCTTCGTCCAGATTATCAAACAGTGTGGCTGGAAGGTTCGATACGATGCGGTTAGCCATCACTTTATCGAGGCCTGTCAGAAGCTGCAGATAAGCGGATATCTTCTGGTCTTTTCCGCTGCATTTTAATAAACGTATTTTATATGTTCTCATGTAATTTTTATCCTCTTTCTGTTTTCAGATATTTTTCGGTTATGCTCTGTTCTGACGCCATAATATCCTCTGGCGTGCCTGCTGCTACAATCGTTCCCCCGGCATCTCCACCTCCCGGGCCCATATCAATCATGTAATCTGCATTCTTCATCACATCCAGATCACGCTCGATCACAATGACAGGTGCTACATTTCGCTGTAGTTACCTATCATGTCCGGCTCTGCCTGAACCTCCATGAAAGTTGTTCTTTCGGGTGGGTGGGGTATTGCTTTTGGATGTATGTGAATATTTCTTGTTGGTTCATGGGGGATTCCTTCTTTTTGTCAATAAAATAATCTCCCCGTTGGACACATCACTTGAGTTTGTGAGAGGTGTGTGGAGATCTGGGTTTGTGGTTTTTTATGTTTTATGTACTGTATTTTTCAATATGTTATAAATACATTTAATTAAAAATAGTTC
>ENA-OUQH01002830-OUQH01002830.1-human-gut-metagenome-genome-assembly--contig:-NODE-2830-length-10417-cov-3.562440_pt1 | contig 10417 bp, 8 predicted proteins | sample MGYA00237948_ERZ548828 | MGnify/ENA primary metagenome ERZ548828 (study PRJEB26490, sample SAMN05194711) | human gut metagenome | biome: terrestrial biome; feature: human-associated habitat; material...
GGAGTTTACTGCTCGATACGGTAGTATTTGAATGTTTCATCTTCTCCGACAAAGCAAAAGCCCGCCTTCTTCTTGCTTTGTTTAATTCTATCATGTGGCTTTAATATATACAATAGCATTCCCGGCATACATTACTAGCGGGAATGAAACTGTCTTATGGCCACCCGCGCTATGCGGGGGATGTTTATTTTTATATTCGCTCCGCTATATTCTTTGCGCAACGGCTTCGATTATTTTATCCGCAATGTTCACGCCCGTTGCCGCGCTTATGCCGGCAAAGTGCGCGTTTGAATTGACCTCGCAAACGGTCATTTCACCGTTTTCGCCAAACAGTAGATCCACCCCTGCAAACGTGCAGCCGAGTAGCTGCGCGGTTTTTACGGCAAGCACCGCCTGCGCTTCGCTCAGCATGTATGCATCCGCTTTGCCGCCCTGCGCGACGTTTGCGCGGAAGTCTCCGGATTCGTTGTGCCTTAGCATCGCCGCGGCAACCTTATCGCCCACAACATACGCCCGTATGTCCCGCGCGAAGCTGGAGGCTATATACTGCTGCGCAATTGCCGCGCCGCCCGCCGTTTTCATAAGCGCGGCTTTGGCTTCATCCATATTGCCGGCAAGGTATACGCCCGCGCCGAAGGAGCCGAAGCATTGCTTGATAACAAGCGGGAAGCCGAGATAATCGGCTATTTTTTCAAGAAATGCACAGTCCGTATACCCAACGCGGGGGAACGTGAGCGGTATAAGCACGGTTTTGGGCTGCGGCACGCGGTTCATAAGCGCTATATGCGTAAGGGATTTATCATCGCAAAGTTCTATCGAGCCTGCGCTGTTGAACAGCTTCATTCCCGCCGCCTCAAGCGTTTTCGCAAGGCGCACATCCTTATCCCAGAATATTGCAAACGGCGGCAGCGCCTCATTCGCAACGGTTTTGCCCGATGCAATGTCGCACATCAGCTCTATGTTCGTTTTCAGCTCAAGCTGAAGCCCGGCTTTGTCCGCGCTCTGCTTCAGCGCGGAATAAAGGGAGAAGAACTTCTCCTCCCTAAGAAAGCCGTTTATTATAATATAGCCCTTGTTTTGCTGCATAGTGCGCCTATCTTTGCTTTGCCTTGGCCTGATCGACCTTTATTGTGCCGTCCCTGAACGCTTCAAGCAGCTTCATAAGGTCGTCTATGCGGGACTGTATCTCCTCCCCCGTGTCTATATCGGCGACCATAACGCGGTGCGAAAGTTCATCCACGTTGAACGTGTGGCTCGTTATGTCGCGCCCGTTTTTCACGGCGTCCTCAATGCTTGTGAACGGTTCGTGCGCGGCAAGCCGCATGCCCAGCGAATTGAAGAACATTGTGTAGCCCGCTATGCCGGTCTGGCTTTGGTACGCGCGGCAGAAGCCGCCGTCTATAACAACCAGTCTGCCGTGGCCCTTGAGCGGGCTTTCGCCCTCCTTTGCCTTAACGGGAACATGGCCGTTTACTATGCGGCTCCATGGCTTGTCGCAGCCAAAGGAGTGCAGTATCTTTCGGCAGAACTCCTCCTCGTCCGTATAGCTGTAATAATGGTTCTTGGGTTCCTTCCATGTTGCCTTGTCCTCAATAAGCGCGCGCTCAAACGTGGCAATATGGTCGCGGCCGAACACGGGCGAATTTCTTCCGCACCAAAGGTACCAAAGATAGTCGCGCCCTTCCTCGCGTTCCTCGCTGCCTTCCGGCGCAAGTAAGCCCTGCCGCGCAAGGCGGTCGGCATAGTCAAAATACGCCTTACCGGAAAGCGTTACGGCCTTGCCGACTTCAAATTCCATGAAGCTGCCGTCCCTGTTGCAGGGCACGCACCCATGGAAAAGCAGATTGCCGTTGCGCTTTAAGTACAATGAACCCGCGGAGCAGAGAAAACGCGCATGCGCCTGAAGCTTTTCGCTGTGCATAAATGCGGCGCAAAGCTGCTCCATCAGCGCGGCCTCCTCCTCGCTCAGCTTGGTGGGGTCGTTTGGATAAACGGTGGGGAAGTCCGTATCGCGCAGGGGATAATCCGTGCCGTCTATATTTATTGTGCCCGCGCCCCAGTTGACGCGGCTCATCATGTCCCTATCCTCCATGCCGTATTCCTTGCGGCGGTGCACAAGCTGGCCCTCAAGCTTATACATAATTACGCTTATGGCCTTGTGCATACGGGAATAAAGTTCCGTATCGCGCGGCTTAAAAGGCTCCTCCGGCAGCTTCCTCGGGGCGAAAACGTGCGCGTCGCCATAGCGCTCGGTAGAGAACACGGCAAGCGGCAAAAGATTTATGCCGTATGAATTTTCCAGCATGTCAAGATTATCGTACTGCACGCAGTTTTTTACCGCCGTTGCAACGCACACGGGGCTGCCCGCCGCCGCGCCCATCCAAAGTACATCGTGATTGCCCCACTGCACGTCCACATGATGGTGCGTCATAAGATGGTCAAGTATAACGTCCGCATGGGGTCCGCGATCGAATATGTCGCCAACGATATGCAGCTCGTCAACCGTCATGCGCTTTATAAGCGTGGCCATTTCTTCTATCATGGTATCCGCGCTGCCCGTATCGACTATTGCGCGGATTATATGGTCATAATAGCGCTCCTTGTTGGGCGTGCCGCCGGTATTGAGCATTTCCTCCATTATGTAGGCATACTCCCTTGGCAGCGCCTTCCTTACCTTTGAGCGGGAATACTTGGTGGTACACTGGCGGCAGACGGCGATAAGCCGCTTGAGCGTTACCCTGTACCAATCCTCCATGTCCGTTTCGGCGCGCTTGGCTTCCCTCAGCTTTTCCTTGGGGTAATATATAAGCGCCGCCAGGCTGCGCCTTTCGCTAAGGGTAAGGCTGTCCCCCAGCGCGCTTTGTATCTTTTCCGCCACGGCGCCTGAGCCGTTGTTCAATATATGCAGAAACGCTTCATGCTCGCCGTGTATATCGCTCATGAAATGCTCCGTGCCCTTTGGCAGATTGAGTATTGCGGTAAGATTGATTATTTCGGCGCTTGCCGCCTGCACCGTTGGGTATTCGCGCGCCATCTGCTGAAGTAGTTTCAGTTCTCGCTCCGTCATAGCGTACCTCCGCGTAAGAATAAATATTTGTATTTATATTTGCCGCCGCGCCCCCTCTATGCCCTGCGCGGGGCAAAAAGCCAAATTCAATTACATATTGTCGGTTTTTTTCACGCCGACGTATGGCAGATTGCGGAAATGGCCCATGTAATCAAGGCCGTAGCCTATAACGAATTCGTTGGGTATAACAAAGCCCACATAGTCCGGCGAAATGGCACATTCGCGCCTTTCGGGCTTATCGAGCAGGCAGGCTATCCTAAGGCTTGCGGGCTGGCGGGTTTTCAATATGTTTGTCAGGTGGTTAAGGGTAAGGCCGCTGTCCATAATATCCTCAACTATAAGCACATGGCGGCCGGTTATGGAAAGATCCATGTCCTTTGAAATGCGAACTATGCCGGAAGTGCGCGTGCCGTTGCCGTAGCTGGATATGGACATGAAGTCCATTTCAAGATTGCAGGTCATCTGGCGGGAAAGATCGGAAAAGAACTGCACTGCGCCCTTAAGTATGCAAAGGAGCACAACGTCCTTGCCCGCGTAGTCTTCGGATATCTGCGCGCCCATCTCCTTAACGCGCTGGCGGATCTGTTCTTCGCTTATCAATACGCGTGCTACGTCTTTTTCCATTTCGTTTATCATTGCTGCATTACCCCTTCTTTGGCCCGGTTCGGGTCAGTTTTATTTTTGTATGAATTCTATTTTAACAGCGTTTTTGCTGTTAACGTTCAGCTTTATGCTCTCCGCCGCGCCAAGCCCCGGCGCGAACAGCACATCCCTGCCGGAAGCTATCAGCGCAAGGTCCCGCTTCTCCCGCGGCAGCTTTGCGTCTATATACGCATCCTTCAGCTTTTTGCTGCCGGGGGCGTTTATTCTATGGAACCTGTCCCCCGCCCTCCTTTGCCGGATGAGCGTATCCGCTGGCAGCTTGTCCGCATCTATGCAGGCGGAGTATCTGTCGCGCGGCCTGTCCGTCACGGCGCATTTTGCAACGCGGTATGTTCCCGCCTCGGTATCCGTTTCGCCGTTCAGGCAAAGCGGCTGCTCCCATTCGCCCGTCTGCTTTATGTAATGCCCGAAGCATATCAGTTCATAGCTTGTCCATACGTCCGCGCCCGGTATTTCTATCCTTGCGCCTGTGCGGGCTGAAAGGAGCCTTATTATTGAATCTATATGTCCGCGCTCCGCGTCCGTAAGCGCGCCTATTTCGTTCAGCGCCGCGCGTATGCAGCGGCTTAAAATCGGCCGGGGCAGCTTATTCAGCGCCGCCCTGTCGAATCCGCCTTGCCGCCTTGCCGCGTTCAGTTCCCTTTCGGCTATTTGGCAAAGATAGCTTTCATCTTCGCTGAGCATTTCGCCCATGGTGCAAAGGCTTGGCACAAGGCGCGGGTTGAATTCCCGCTTAAGATAGGGTATTGTTTCAAGGCGCAGCTTGTTGCGCGTACCTTCGGCAATAAAGTTGGTTGCATCGGTGCAATAGGGAAGATTCTCATTAGTAAGGTAGCTTTCTATCTCCGCCTTGCTCAGGCATAAAAGCGGCCTTATTATGTCCCCACGCCTGGGCGCCATGCCGCAAAGCCCCCTCAGCCCGCTGCCGCGCACAAGGTGCAGCAGTATGCTTTCCGCCTGATCGTCCATATGGTGCGCCACGGCGATCTTATCCGCGCCGAAGAATGCCTTTGCTTCCTCCAGAAAGTCATAGCGAAGCATTCGCCCCGCCTGCTCCAGCGTTTCGCCCCGCTGCCGCGCAAGGCGCGGAATATCTGCATAGCCGCCGTATGCCCGTATGCCGTAAAAATCGCAAAGGTCGTGCACAAATTCGGCGTCCTCTTGCGCCGCTTCCCCGCGGATGCCGTGGTTAAGATGCGCCGCGCATATTGTAAAATCAAGCCGCGCGCAGAGCGATTTTAATATGTGCAGCAGGGCCACGCTGTCCCCACCGCCGCTTAAACCGATAAGCGCCTTGTCGCCCGGAGAGATGAGTTCATGCCGCAAGATATATTGTTCTACCCGTTCACGCATAGCTGCTGCCTCCTTAACGACAAATTATACTACTATAAGTATACCTTTTACAGCGGCATTTGACAAGGGACGCCGCGGAATCTATAATGATATAAAATAGATTTTTAGGAGAGACACATATATGAAGCTTGGTGTGGTGGGTCTGCCAAACGTTGGCAAAAGCACGCTGTTCAATGCAATAACCAAGGCCGGTGCGCAGGCGGCCAACTATCCGTTCTGCACCATTGAGCCGAACTCCGGCATTGTTCCGGTTCCTGATGCCCGGCTGGACAAACTGGCCGAGATCTGGCAGACAGACAAAAAGACCCCCGCCATTGTGGAGTTTGTGGATATCGCCGGTCTGGTCAAAGGTGCCAGCCAGGGCGCTGGTCTGGGAAACAAGTTCCTGGGCCATATCCGCGAGTGCGATGCCATTGTACATGTGGTGCGCTGCTTTGACGATGACAACATCATCCATGTTGTGGAGGATGTGAACAAGCCGGAAAGCGTTGACCCCATCCGCGATATTGACGCCATCGACCTGGAGCTGATCCTGGCCGACCTGGAAGTTGTCAGCAACCGCCTGGGCCGCCAGCAGAAAGCCGCCAAGACCGGCAATAAGACCGCTGCTGCCGAAGCTGCCTGGCTGGCAGAGCTTGCCGCTCATCTGGAAGGCGGCAAGCCCGCCCGTTCCTTTGCCTTTGACCCGGATGACGACAGCCAGAACACCGCTCGCAAAGAACTGGGTCTGCTCTCCGCCAAGCCGGTGATTTATGCCTGCAACGTGGGCGAGGATGACCTGCTGGGCGGGTTGGACGAGAACCCGTACTATCCGTTGGTTGCCGCCCGCGCCAAAGAGGAAAACGCACAGGCAATCCCCATCTGTGCCAAGACCGAGGAAGATATCGCCGGTTCCAGCCAGGAAGAAAAGCTGGCGTTCCTGCACGAGATGGGCATTGAATCCACCGGCCTGGATAACCTGATTAAGGCAAGCTATGATCTGCTGGGCCTCATCAGCTTTTTGACGGACGGCAAAAAGGAATGCCGCGCCTGGACCATCAAGCGCGGCACCAAAGCCCCGCAGGCTGCCGGCAAAATCCATTCTGACTTTGAGCGCGGCTTTATCCGCGCCCAGGTCATCAGCTATGACGCACTGGCCGACAACAACTTTGACTATGCTGCGGTTAAGGCCAAGGGCCTGCAGCGCACCGAGGGCAAGGAATACGTTGTGAATGATGGCGATGTGATCGAATTCCTCTTCAACGTCTGATAAAAAGGAGCAATACCATGATCATTGGCATTATGGGCGCTATGCCCGATGAAGTTGACCAGCTGTGTGCCAAGCTGGAGCAGGTGACCAAAGAAACTTACGCCGGGGTGGAGTACCACCAGGGCATGCTGAACGGCCGCCAGGTCGTTGTGTGCTGCGCCGGTATGGGCAAGGCAAACGCCGCTTCCACCGTGCAGGTTCTAATTACCAAGTACGGTGCCGAGAAGATCATCTTCTCCGGCATTGCAGGCAACATGACCAGCAAGATCGGCATTGGTGATGTCTGCGTGGGCGAAACCGTGGTATATCACGACGCCCAGAACGACATGATTGCCCAGAGCGCACCGTTCACCGCAGAGTACCACGGCGACCCGGCCCTGGTCAAAGCTGCACTGGATGCCTGCAATGCCTGTGGTGTTAAGGCCATTGCCGGCAAGATTGCCACCGGTGACCTTTTTGTTGGCGATGCCGCCACCAAAAAGGCTATCGAGGACAAATGCCAGCCCGACTGCGTGGAGATGGAAGGCGCTGCTGTAAGCCAGGTTGCCGCCCGCAACGGCGTACCCTGCGTCATCCTGCGCGCCATGAGCGACAACGCGGACGAGAGCGGTTATGAAGTTCTTGTCGTGAAAAAGTTCAGCATCGGCGAATACATCAAAACTGCCACTGCCATTGTGGCAAATATGATCGAAGCACTGTAATTGGGGAAAACGCTTTTAGGAAAAGTATAAAACATTTTTAGGGAAAGTATAAAACAACGGTCAAAAGATGAAAATTACACGTGAAGAAGAAAGCGAAATAAAAGGCACACCTGGGGTTTCTGCTCCGGCCCCGACTGAAACGCCGGAACAGCCCGCAGCGGCCGCAAAGCCTGCCACGCGCTGGGCGGCTATTCCGCTGTGGGGGCGGATACTGCTGATTCTTGGCATTGCACTCCTCTTGTTGGTATTCGTTGGCTATGCCGCTTTGCAGGGCATGCTGGGGCGCATCCGGCGTGCATCGGCCACCGAGGCAGTCTCCCAACAGGAAGAGACCTTTGAATCGGACGAAAACGCCGATGATACCTTGAGCCCGGAGGATGTAATCTGGAACGGGGCCGACACCAGCGTGATGCAGGACAAAGACATTGTGAACCTGCTGCTGATTGGCCAGGACCGCCGCGAAGGCCAGGACCGCCAGCGGGCCGACAGCATGATCATGGTCACGCTGAACAAAAAGACCAAACAGATCAGCATGACCTCCTTTATGCGGGACCTGTATGTACAGATTCCCGGCTACAGCGACAACCGCATCAACGCAACCTATGCCTTTGGCGGCATGGATCTGCTGGACAGCACGCTGAACACCAATTTTGGTGTAGAGATTGCTGGGAATGTGGAAGTTGACTTTGGCGAGTTCCAGACCTTGATCGACAGCATTGGCGGCATTGACCTAGAACTGACCCAGGACGAGGCAGATTATATCTGCGGCAGAAAGCGAGATGTAACCTACCCACAGCAGCTCCGCACGGACTGGAACCTGCATGAAGGAGTAAACCACCTGACCGGCGAGCAGGCCCTGATCCATGCACGCAACCGCTCCCTGGGCAACGATTATGCCCGCACCGACCGCCAGCGTGCTGTGCTGATGGCGATCATCAATAAAGTGAAACAGATGGATGCTGTTTCCATCGTCAACTTTATTAACCAGGTTCTGCCACTGCTGACCACCGACATGACCTCCGGCGAAATTCTGGGGTATGCGATGGAAGCTTTGCAAATGAATTTTGACAGTGAGCACTCTTACCGCATCCCGGCAGAGGGCACCTATACCGGCGCGGTAATCCGCGGCATGCAGGTACTGGTACCGGACCTGGCTGCCAACCAGACCTACCTGATGGATGTTCTGTATCATACAGACAACAACCAATAAACACATTACAAAAATATCGCCCGGCGTGGAACTGCAATGTTCCCGCCGGGCGGTTTTGTTTTGAGTTATGCGCCCGCCCGCGGCATGATAAGCACGGCGGCAAGGTACATAACATAAAGTATCAGGCATACCCTGCCCTGCCAGCGGTAAAGCCGCTTTTTGACCAGCGGCGGCAGCAGCAGGATCAATGCCATCAAAACGCAGAACGGGATATCATACTGGCGGAACTGTTCACCCACCGGCAAGCGGCGGCGGTACATCAGGCTGGAAACAGGCAGCACCAGCGTGATGCTCAAAATGGCGCTGTTCAGTACCTGCATGGGCAGTGCCTGCGGCGGGTAGATGCGGCATTTTTCCGCAAATCGCTTCCAGGCAGAGCCAAGGGGATGGTCGAACACTTCCACCAGCAGGGGCAGACAGAGGCCAAAGGAAATCAGGGTTGCCGCCCACTGGGCCTGAATGGTGCCAGTCAGGTTGGCCAGCGCCACGGCGCTGTTCAGCAGGGCCCACGCTCCCACGCAGAGCACTGCCATGCCTCCCACCACCCCGGCCAGGTTGCGCAGGCTGGTGCGGATGCTCATAGCCGGGAACAGGACGGTCCGCCCGGATGGGTCTTCCGGCGGGGTCTTTTCGCCTTTTTCCTTCTGGACAGTGATAAGCTCCAGCCCCTCCCGGAACGCAAAGCGGTACTGGTAGGCGATGCTCTGCATGACAAACAGAACAAACAGGCCCATCAGCAGGCCGGTACCGGTATAGCTCAGGGTGCCGTCCCGCACAAACAGGGCCACCACGCCGCAGGCCACCAGCAGCAGGGCGCATTTGCGCAGCAGCTCGCCGCGGTCCACCGTGACATTACAGCGCAGCAGGCAAAGCGCCAGTACCAGCCCCAGCTGGGTGACAGCGCCCGCCAGAGCCGTACCAACGGCCAGCGCAGTAACGGACATACCTGCCGCCAGAAACGCCAGCACCAGCTGCGGCAGCGCCGTACACACCGCCACCAGCGTTCCGCCCACCATCCACATAGGCAGCCCGCACAGCGCCCCGCACCACGTTGCGCAGCGCGAAGCCAGCCTGCTGCCGATACCAGTCAGCAGCAAGCCCAGAGCATAGAGCAGCAATGTAGGGAGAAGAAGCATAGTTTTTTAGTTAGAAGTTAGGGGGAGGCGTTAATTAGAAATTCGGATTGATACCAAAATCACAAAGACATCTCTCACAAAGTCCCGGAACGGTCACTGCGCCCGCAGGCGCGTTTCGGAGGTCAACCGGGATTTTAATCCCGGCTCTTAGGCCAGAGATAGACCGTTCCCTACGGACTATTTTGTAATGGGCAACAAAAATCAAAAATAGCCACACACCGATCGTGGCACAACAGCGGTGCCCTATATATACCCTGAGTTTCCCAAAAAACACCCGTTTCCCCATACAAAAACCGGCAGTGCCGCATAAAACAGCACTGCCGGGATTGGCTTAGTATGCGATGCCCCAGACGACCATGCTCTTGGCGGGCTTGCCGCAGACCGGGCATACGTCGGACAGGTGTTCCTGCTCGAACGGCATGCAGCGGCTGGAAAGCCCTGCTTCGGTCTTCATGGCTTCCTCACAGGCCAAGTCACCGCACCACATGGTTTTGACAAAGCCGGTCTTTTCGGACACGATCTTTTTCACTTCGTCCATGGTGGTGGCGCTCCAGGTGCGGTTTTCGCGGTTCTGCAAAGCGCGGTCATACAGATCCTTGGCCAGAGCTTCCATTGCGGCGGGAATTGCGGTGGCCAGATCTTCAAACTTCACAAACTGCTTTTCGCGGGTATCGCGGCGGACCAGCACGCACTGGCCGTTCTCGATATCGCGGGGGCCGACTTCCAGGCGAACAGGCACGCCCTTCATTTCCCACTGGGCAAACTTCCAGCCGGGCTGCTTGTCGCTGTCGTCCAGCTTGACGCGGGCATACTTGCCGATCTCGGCGGCCAGCTCGCGGCACTTGTCCAGCACGCCGGGCTTGTGGGCGGCCACGGGCACGATCACGACCTGAATGGGCGCGATGGCCGGGGGCAGGATCAGGCCGTCGTCGTCGCCGTGGGTCATGATGATGGCACCCACCAGACGGGTGGAAACGCCCCAGCTGGTCTGGAACGGATGATGCAGCTGGTTGTCGCGGCCGGTAAAGGTGACATCGT
>ENA-OUQH01002834-OUQH01002834.1-human-gut-metagenome-genome-assembly--contig:-NODE-2834-length-10405-cov-3.373720_pt1 | contig 10405 bp, 9 predicted proteins | sample MGYA00237948_ERZ548828 | MGnify/ENA primary metagenome ERZ548828 (study PRJEB26490, sample SAMN05194711) | human gut metagenome | biome: terrestrial biome; feature: human-associated habitat; material...
GTATAAGTAATATTCTGGAACTGATTAAATACCAGAGACACAGGACGTTCAAGGATCTTAACAGCAGCGCCGATCAGAGCCTCATTTGTAGGAGAGAACTTGTAACCAAAGGTTCCTCCTGCATGGTTTTGAACAATTCGTAAGTTCTCCATTGGCACACCGATACCATCAGCGATCATAGGCATATGCAGATGGATACCAATGGATTTGGAATGAACAGTTATCATACCGTCTTCGTCAATGTAACCATAACCGCAGTCCGGCTCAAGATGAAGATGAGGCTGACGTGAACAGTAAGATTCGATCTCAACCTGCTGTGAATCCGGAATGCTGTCCCAGTCAAAATCAGGACCCTTGATACAGTTTGTCTCAAAGAATGCGTTCGGAATACCGGGATGAATCTCTGCCGCATCCGGTGCGATGGCATCCATTGCATTCATATATGCAGGAAGCTCTTCGATCTCAACTTTAACTGCTTCTGCTGCTGCCCTTGCATGCTCTTCTGTATCAGCAGCTACGATGGCAATCGCATCACCAAACTGGAAGATTTTTTCATCGCAAAGTACAGGACGTTCGAAACCGTCTGTCTTGTTGTGTTTTGGAAGCATTACAAGACCATTGATCTTATTGGTTCCGCCTGCTGCCTTAATATCTTTTGCTGTGATAACACGAACAACACCAGGCATACTCTCTGCTTCTGCTGTGTCAATATTGAGAATATTTGCATGAGAAACCTTTGCCTGTGTAAGAGCAAGGCGAAGTGTTCCTGATGGCATCTTTAATGCATCATCTGCACCAAAATCCCAGGTACCTGTTACCTTCTGTGCTGCTGACGGACGGATATAATTTGTTCCAACAATAGAATCACCTGTCTGTTTGAACACAAGGTCTTCCTTTGTCATCTCGCCGCGCATAACTGCTGCTGCAGCCATAGTAGCATCGATCAGCGGCTTATAGCCTGTACAACGGCAGAGATTACGCTGTTTGTTAAACCAGTCTCTTACCTCCTCACGGGTAGGACTTGGATTATTGTCCAGAAGCACTTTTGCTGAAATAATAAATCCCGGTGAACAGAAACCGCACTGTGCGCATCCATATGCCATCCATGCAACCTGGATCGGATGCATATCAGAAAGTGTTCCCACACCTTCAATGGTTGTGATCTCTGCATGATCGGGAACACGGCTCATCTTGTAGATACAGGATCTTGTGACTTTTCCGTTCATAATAACATTACAGGCTCCACAGTGACCTTCACCGCAGCCAATCTTACATCCTGTAAGAAGAAGGTGATTACGGAGTACCTGCGCCAGTGTCTCATCCTTATCAAGAATAAGTATTCTCTCAACACCATTAATCTTCAATGTCTTTTTAATCATGTCCCATTCCTCCTTTTAAAAAAATTCATTTCAATCTTACTGATCTTCAGGCTTATGTGTTCCGCACGAATCATGGTCAGCTCCCCTGCCTGTCAGATCTTTCAGTCTCTCTATTCCTCTGGCGGAATAGAAAACAATGGAAGAGCTGCTCCCGTCCAGATTCTCACCGCTGAGCTTTAAAACATTTGCATTCTCATAATAATCGATGGGAAGCGTCCGGCTATATACAACCCCTGTACGCTCATCTTTTACCTGTACAGTAACTTCTTTTGCGGTAATCTCAAAAATCTTATCCATAAAAAAGTTCTCCTGTCCACGTTATTTTATATATCCATACTACCATAATTTTGCACAATTATACAAATTACAAATAATTAATAGTTGGCTATTTTATATATTACAGACAATTTTATTTTGTTTTATTTAAAATTTTAACTATTTTTATTCTTTTATATGTTATAATAATATCAAATTTGTATAATACCATTGAAAGAAGGAGGTATCTGAATGCAGACAGGCGCCCTCATCGTGGCTGCGGGGAAATCATCACGAATGGGAGACTTTAAACCCATGCTTCAGCTTGGCTCCATTTCCATCGCACAGCGCGTGATCAATAATTTCCGGCAGGCCGGAATCTCCAAAGTAGTAGTGGTAACCGGATATCATGCAGATGTTCTGGAATGCCACCTGGCTTCCAATAATGTAGTCTTTCTTCGAAATGAGAACTATGCAAACACTCATATGTTTGATTCTGTCCGAATCGGACTTGAGTATCTGAAAGACAAAGTGGATACGGTGCTCTTTACACCTGTTGATGTTCCGCTGTTCACAGCCCAGACAGTCACTCAAATGCTCTCTCTGGGGCGTCCCCTTGTAACTCCGGTCTGTAATGGCAATCCCGGTCATCCCATTCTGATCCGTTCCACACTGATTGATTCCATCCTAAGTGATGACGGAAAATCAGGACTTAAAGGTGCTGTGGATAACTGCGGGGAACCCATGTATTATCTTAATGTAAAGGATCCTGGTATTATTCATGATGCTGATACACCAGAGGATTATGCTGAACTTCTCCGCATACACAACCAGAGTCTGATCCGTTCTGAAATCCATATTCAGCTAGCCCGGGAAAAAGTTTTTTTTGATGAAAAACTCTATTCGCTGCTTACACTGATCCATGAAACAGGATCTGTCCGCGATGCCTGTGAGCGCATGCACATTTCCTATTCTACCAGCTGGAACCTGATCCATACCCTGGAATCACAGCTTCATGAACCTCTGATCATCAGAAGCCAGGGCGGTACAAGGGGAAGCCATAGCGAACTGACACCATACGGCGAAGAATTTCTGAAACGATATGCCCGTTTTTCAGAAGAAACACGTTCCTGTTCAAAAAAAATATTTGAAGAATGTTTCGGAGGGTTTTTAAATGCGTAACCTTTATCTGGTCCGGCATGGAAAACCACAGTATCCGGATGAACATTCTTACTGTGTGGGACAGACAGATTTCTCTCTATCCATGCTTGGACATCTGCAGGCAGTCCTTCTTAATGAAGAATTGTCCGATAAAATATCAGGGGTATACTGCAGTCCTTTGTTAAGAACTGTTGAGACAGCAGGCCATATGGCACCTGAGCTTCCACATATCATTGTTTCTGATCTGTCAGAACGAAATCTGGGAGAATGGGATGGCCTTTCTTTTGATGAAATACGCCAGAGATGGCCGGACATTTATAAAGCGCGTGGGAATAACCCTGATCATCCGATCCCGGGAGCAGAAACTCCTGCTGCATCTGGTTTTCGCTTTTCGCAGGCAGTTCATAAGATTCTTTGCGCTTCTGAAGGTGATATTGCAGTGGTAACTCATACAGATGTAATCTCTTCTTATTTACATGCATTACATTCTGATATGTACAGCAGGCAGCGGTTTCGTCTGCCCTGCGGCTCTTACTATCATCTGGAAGTGAATGAAAAAAATAATATTTCTTTCTCTGATCCCAGTTATATACTGCCTCATCCTGAATTAAATGACGGACTATGTCTCAGGCTTCGCAATGCTGTTTCTCTGCCCCGTCATGTACAAGCTCACAGTGATGCTGTTACTGAACTTGCCTGTTGTTTATGCAATATGCTGGAATCCAATGGTTATATCTTTGACCAGAAGCTTGTTCGCTCCGGTGCACTTCTGCATGATATTGCCAGACTTCAGAGGCATCACACCAAAACAGGCGGTGAACTTTTCTTACAGTTAGGTTATCCTGAGATCAGCCAGATCATTTCACAGCACCATGGTCTGTTGGAAGCCACGCTGGATGAAGCAGCTATTGTATTTCTGGCTGATAAACTGATTCAGGAAACACAGCGTGTAACCATAGAAAAAAGATTTGCCGACAGCATGAGTAAATGCAAAAGTCCGGAAGCTCGCAAAGCTCATGAGCAGCAGTTAGAACAAGCCCGCAAACTGCAGGACATGATACAATCACTCTGCCATATCACGCTTTAGTTCAGGCGGGCAGACGTACACAACTGGAGCAGAAAAATCACTTAATTTAGTTAGGAGGTATTTTATTATATGAGAACATTATTTCAGACAATAAAACAACAATTCCTGGAGGGAAACGATCTTGTACTTGTTTCCGTTACAGCATCCTCAGGGTCTACACCAAGAGGTGCCGGTTCCCGCATGCTGGTCGGAAAAAACGGCAGAATTTCCGGAACCATCGGAGGTGGAGCTGTAGAATATCGTGCTGAATGTATGGCATTGGATATTCTTGAAAAAAAGGAATCCTGCGAGCATGAATTCCGGCTGAATCATAAAGATGTTGAAAATATTGGTATGATCTGTGGTGGTGATGTTACGGCCTTTTTCCAGTATCTTGATCATAACGATCCGATTATTATGGAAATCACGGAAACTGCTGAAAAATTCTATGAAGAGCGAAAAGATTTCTGGCTGATCTGCGATCTTCTCACCACCTCCGGTGTGAGCCTCTACAGTCCTGCATGCGGTCTCATCGGAACTGCCAATGTTCCTTCTTCTGTATTATCTTCTTTGTCTACAAAGCCACACCGATATCACAGTGAAGATTATGATCTGTTTTCTGAACAGATTGGAACCTCAGGAACTGTCTATGTATTCGGCGGCGGACATGTCTCACAAAAGCTTGTCCCAATCCTTGCAAGCGTTGATTTTCGCTGTGTTGTCCTGGATGACCGGCCGGAATTTACAAATCCTGCTCTTTTCCCAGGAGCAGTTGAAACAATACTTTGTGATTTCAACCATCTGGACCAGTATGTTTCTATTACAGCTGCTGATTATTGCTGCGTCATGACACGTGGACATTCCTATGATACCATTGTACAGGCACAGCTTCTCGCTACACCTGCATGTTATATAGGCGTCATTGGAAGCCGTGCAAAAAAAGCTGCTGTATTTCACCGTCTGATTGAAGAATACAACATTAATGAACAAGATTTAAACCATATCATCTCACCTATAGGACTGGAGATCAAAGCAGAAACACCGGCTGAAATCGCCATCTCCATCACAGGACAGATGATCCAGGTTCGTGCTGACAGAAAGGCTACATCAAAATGATGGCAAAATCAGTATATAAAACTGTAATATTTGGTGCCGGACAAATTGGACAAATGACCGCAAGACTTCTCAGCAGTCCCTGTCAGCTCCTGTGCTTTGCTGATAATGACCCCCATAAACACGGATCATATATTGGAAATATTCCAGTCTGTTCTCCGGATACTGCAGCAGCACTTCTCCCGGATCTGGTCATCCTGGGAGTTCTGGATGAAGAACGGCGCAATTCTATGATAAAGCAGATGGAAAACTTAGGTTATCACGGACCTTTTCGTGATCCCTCCGTCCTTCGCATGTTTGACGCACGGGTTGCTGTTATGCGTCTTTTATCTGAGCAGATCTATCAATTGGATATTCCGGGAAATGTTGCAGAACTAGGTGTTTTTCGAGGTGAATTTTCTTCCCTGATCAGTGCAGCCTTTCCAGACCGAAAAATCCATCTTTTTGATACTTTTGAGGGCTTTTCAGAAAAGGATATCACAATAGAAGCCTCCGGTAATCTGTCCCGTGCCAAAACAGGTGATTTTTCTTCTACTGATATTGACTCTGTTCTTCATGTTATGCCTGATCCTACACGTACTGTGATCCACAAAGGATGGTTTCCGGATACCTTTTCCGATGTTAGAGATGAAACTTTTTGTTTTGTATCTCTGGACGCGGATCTCTATGCTCCAACTGCTGCTGCACTTCCTCTGTTCTATGAACGCCTGGCCACCGGAGGAGTTCTCCTGATCCACGATGTGTACAGTACACAGTTTTCCGGATGTCGAAAAGCGGTCGGGGAATTCTGTCTGAAAAACCATCTGTTTGCAGATCCTGTATGCGATCTGCATGGAAGCGCAATGATCCGAAAATTATAAAAAGAAACGCCGGAACCGGTATTTACCGGAACCAGCGTTTCTTTTTCATTTATTTATTGTATAGCCCTTTTCCACGTCCATGCCTAACCTTTATAAAGTTCCTTTCAGAACATTTTCCAACGCTTCTCATGGAAGTAATTTCAGGACTGGCCAATCAAAAAAATAACCGCTAGAAGCCTTGATTTCTAGCGGTTCTACGTGCGTTAGAGGTTGCTGCGTGCCAGTGGCACGCGTTTAGCAACGACCGGAGCGAAGCGTAGATCGAACCCGTTCGAGTCCGACCCGGACTTGAACCAAAAATAAGACAGTGCATATACACTGTCTTATTTTTTATTAGCGTGCGTTAGAGGATTCGAACCCCCGGCCTTTTGGTCCGTAGCCAAACGCTCTATCCAGCTGAGCTAAACGCACATCCTTGTGAAGTTCTTATCTCGTGTCCCTCACAACAATGAGTATTCTACTCTATACTGGAGCATTTGTCAACACTTTTTTTGAATTTTTTATTTTTTTCTTTTGATTCGCAAAATTATAACAATTTACAACTATTCTGTAATGATATCAGTACACAGGTACACCAAAATACCATCGCAGTCCTGTTTTCATTAATTCCGCCGCAAAGCCTCGATCGGGCTCAGTTTTGCTGCTTTCTTCGCAGGATAAATTCCAAAGAATACTCCTACTGCACAGGAAAACAAAGTTGCCGCCATAATTGTACTCAGGCTGATTCCCGGAGTGATGGACATTCCCATACTGCTGCTTATGATTGAACAGATCACATATCCGCCAATCACACCCAGAACAATTCCTATCACCCCTCCAATCACCGTCAGAATTGCCGCCTCTGCCAGAAACTGCATCATAATAGAAGAGGTTTTCGCTCCCAGCGACTTACGGATACCAATCTCTCTGGTACGTTCTGTTACGGATATCAATTCTCCATTCTCATTCGTCTCGCATACACCTCTGGATACATATCCGTTGTCCGTTACCGTATTGGCAAGATGATATCCGACCATTGTATATCTGTACTTATCATCATCTGTATGTGTAGACAGATAATCATAGATGAGCTTGAATGCTTCTACTCCATAATAGTCATCTGCATTGATCACTGCGAACGGTCCGTCAATCTCATCCATACAGCTATATACAGCATGTGCTGTTCCCCAAGGTTTTACACGTCCTTCCGGTACTTCATAGCCTTCCGGAATGTTGTCGATATTCTGATAAGCATATGCTACGTCCATGTATTTTTCCATACGTTTTCCCACATGCTCTTTGAACTCTTCTTCGATCTCGTGTTTGATTATGAATACGACCTTCTCAAAGCCGGCTCTCTTTGCATCATACATGGAAAAATCCATGATAATATGTCCGTCATTGTCTACAGGATCTAACTGCTTCAGACCTCCGTATCTGCTTCCCATTCCTGCTGCCATGATCACTAATACTGGTTTATTCATTATAATTACCTCCATGTCTTTAGGATCTTTCGTTTCTAGATTCATTGTAGTATAACTATTTCCAGAAATCTTTATCCTATTATTTTCTTAATTTGCATTATTTATGTGGTTTAATTGTTCCAGATAGCTGATGAATTTTTCTGCCATTTTCTGATTCTGTGCATTCACCATAATAGCCGCATGCGCATCATCATAAGAAATAATTTTCTTCTTTTTAAGCATATTATCTTCCGGAAAATCAATGGTTTCTTGAAAACCATCCTGTTTTTTGTACTCTTGATATACATCTTCTCTACAGATCAGTACATCCACTGCATCTGCGCCTACCAGCGTTGTCAGTGCTGTCTTTGAGGACAGGCTTCCTCCATCTTCCGGAATGTTCGCCTGTATCCGGATGATCCCGTCCTTTTCGTCAATGCCTGCGTATTTACAGAAATCTTTGTTCAATTCTTCTGCCTTCTGCGAATCGCCCCCTGTGACCGCTACATTCAGAAGAACTGTCGTATGTCTGCCCTTGTACATCGTACAGCCAAGGTAGATAACACCGATTATCACTGCAAGTATAACCAGCCATATCTTATAGTACATCCACAGATATTCTACCTTTTTTCCCAACGGCATTGAACCAAAATTTTTGTCCAAATATACTTCCTCCTTGTCTTTCATCACTGTTCTTCATTATATCATACTTCCGGGCAAAAATAAGCGGAAGAGAACAGATTCCCATTCTCTCCCGCTTTCTTTTTTATTCATACGATTAATATTCAACTTCTACCGGCATTCCCGTCTCTGCTGATTCAAGAATTGCGATGATTGCAAGTGCAGTTCTTCTGGAATCTTCCAAAGTTACTCTGAATTCTTTTCCATCTACCAGACGATCTACGAAATCTCTGATGCTTTCATAAGACAGACCCTTGCAACGGTCAAATACCATATTTGATACCAGAATATCCGGCACAGTTGCCTTCTCTTCTGTTACTTCCTCGATCAGGTTGTGGCTGGAAAGATCAAGACTGATCATTCCTTCTGTACACATGACACTGCATCTGAAGTCGTTAATATTACGGTTTCCGTTTGGTGTTACCCATCCGTTTTCCATATGGGCTACTACGCCATTTTCAAATTCAATTGTTGTAAGATAGATATCCGGTACATCTACGCCAAGTCCTTTTAAGATGCCTTCTTTCTTAACCGAATATACTCGTTTTGCTTCTGATCCTACCAGCCATCTTAAGGAATCCAGACTATGACTTCCAAGGAACCATAAGATAGAAGATTTAGAAGCCCATGAAAGCATATCTGTTGCAACCCATTTCACATCGCTGTGACGGATATATGCGGTATATGGTTTTCCGAGTTTTCCTGAAGAAATCTCCTGTTTTGCCGTATTAAACGGTGGATTCCATCGGTTATGAAGGTCTACCATGCAGCGTACACCATTTTTCTCTACTGCCTCACAGATTCTTGCAATATCTTCTTTTGTTGTTGCCAACGGTTTTTCGATCAGAATATCTTTCTTTGCATCTGCCATAGCGCAGGCAATATCAGCATGTGCAAAATCAGGTGTTACGATTGCAACTGCATCAATCTCCTCATCAGCTGCCATATCATGATAATCTGTATATACTTTACGGATTCCAAATTCGTCTGCAATCTCTCTTGCTCTCGCTTCATTCATATCACAGATTGCTACCGGATCTGCAAAAAGATGTTCTGCATATATTGACGCATGTGTGCGTCCCCATGTACCAGCTCCTACAATACCCATTCTGATCTGTTTAATTTCCATAATTGCATCCTCCTGTTCACTTTTATCAAATTAAAAATATTGCTGTTGTTTATTGTTTTACCGCTCCTGCCGTCATACCACTTACCAGATGTTTCTGCAGTAATAAGAACATGATCACTACCGGCAAGGTGATCAGCACCGCTCCCGCCATCAATGTTCCCCAGTTCGTTGCATATTGTCCTGAGAAGCTTGCAATTCCGATTGGCAGTGTCCAATTTTCGTAACTCTTCATGAATGTGCTGGCAAATAAATACTCGTTCCATCCATTGATGAAGGAGAAGATACCCGTTGCTACCAGTCCCGGTACTGTCAGCGGTAAGATTACCGTTGCAAAGATTCTGAATCTTCCGGCTCCGTCCACCCTCGCTGCTTCTTCCAGAGAGATTGGTATCGTATCGAAGAATCCCTTCATCATCCATGTACAGAATGGAATAGAGAACGTACAGTAAGCTGCTACCAAACCGATCTTTGTATCCAGAAGCTGCAGATTACCCATAATTACATATAACGGAATGATCAACAGTGATCCCGGAAGTACCTGTGTTGTTAATATAAAATAAGATAAAAATCCTCTTCCACGAAAACGGAATCTTGAGATTCCATAACCGCCCAATGTGGCGATGATCATAGAAAATACTGTTGTTAACAGTGATACGATCACACTGTTACCCAGCCACTGCATAAAGTTAAATGTTGTGGAATGGGTTGTAAGCATCTCTTTGTATCCCTGCACAGTTGCCGCCTTTGGGATAAACGACGGTGTCTTGCTGTATACTTCTCCTGCCGTTTTGAATGATGTCGAGATCATCCATACAAACGGGAACAGTGCGAACATACACACAATAACAACCAAAATTACTGTAATTACCTTTCTACCTGTTCTTTTTTTCATATCTATTCCTCCTCCTTATTCAGGACCTTGAAATAGAAGAATGTGAATGCCAGCGCTACGAGGAGCATCAGCATACCAGCCGCCGAAGCCTTTCCAAAGTCAAAGTATTTAAATCCTGTCTGTTGTATATAAATAGTCAGAAGTTCTGTCGCCCTTGATGGACCTCCCTTTGTCAGTACGTACGCAATTGCATAATCCTTGATCGTCCAGATAATCAATAGTAAGAATACTGTTGTTGATACCGAACGGATCGCCGGAATCGTGATGTAACGAATTTTCTGAAATGTTGTCGCACCATCAATATCTGCCGCCTCATACAGATCTGTAGATACACTCTGCATGCCTGCCAGCAGCATGATTGCAACATACGGAAAAGCTTTCCATCTGTCTCTTATACACATCTGACGCTGCCGACGATACTCCTTGT
>ENA-OUQH01002850-OUQH01002850.1-human-gut-metagenome-genome-assembly--contig:-NODE-2850-length-10358-cov-3.491896_pt1 | contig 10358 bp, 7 predicted proteins | sample MGYA00237948_ERZ548828 | MGnify/ENA primary metagenome ERZ548828 (study PRJEB26490, sample SAMN05194711) | human gut metagenome | biome: terrestrial biome; feature: human-associated habitat; material...
GACAGATATCTCTGCCCATTTCCCTTCTAATAGTAACATTAATTCCGTATTTTTCAAGTTTATTTTTGAAATTCTCTACGACTTTTTTCGTTGATTTCACGTAATCGCGCTCTTTGATCGGGTTGACCGGGATCAGATTTACATGACAGTTGATATCCGAAATCCGCGCGGAAAGCTCTTTTGCATCGGCTTCGCTGTCATTTTTCCCGCCAACGAGAGAGTACTCAAATGTAATCCGACGGCCTGTTTTTGCAAAGTAATTGCGGCATGCATCGAGAATTTCATCAATAGAATATTTATTGGCAATCGGCATCAGCTCGCGGCGCTTTTCATCGTTCGGCGCATGAAGGGAAAGTGCCAGGGTGATCTGGAGTCCCTCATCTGCCAATTTGTACATATTCGGTACGATTCCGCAGGTGGAAACGGTGATGTTTCTCTGGCTGATGTTGAGTCCTTCCTGGCTCGAAAGCAGCCGCACGAAGCGCACCAGATTGTCGTAGTTGTCCATCGGCTCACCCGTTCCCATGACAACCAGATTGGAGACCCGCTCCCCGGTGTCCTCCTGAATCCGGTAAATCTGGTCGAGCATCTCCGACGGAGTCAGGCACCGCACGAGTCCGCCGATTGTGGACGCGCAGAAGCGGCAGCCCATCCGGCAGCCGACCTGGGATGAGATGCAGACGGAATTTCCGTGGTGGTACTTCATCCAGACGCTCTCGATCACGTTGCCGTCGCTAAGGCGGAACAGGTATTTTCTCGTTCCGTCGATTTTGGACTCCTGCACCTGCACTTTTTCGAGACAGGTAAGCGGATACTGTTCCTTTAATTTTTCCCGGAAGGCAAGCGAGAGATTCGTCATCTCATCGTAGCTGCCCGCCAGACGATGATGCATCCAGTCGTATAACTGTTTGGCACGGAACGGCTTTTCTCCCATCTGCTGGCAGGCGTCCTTTAATTCGTCTAAGGTCATTGATTTAATATCCATCTGTTACGCCCGTCCTTTCTCTGTTTTCCGGAATTTTGCAAGGAAAAATCCGTCTGTCTTGTGTACCCCCGGGATCAGCTGCAGCTGTCCTTTGGCCGTTTCTCCGCTTTTCAGCTCATCCGGCAGCAGTTCATCCAGACTGACTGCTTCAAACGGGAACTGTTCCAGAAACCATGCGGCATTCTCGCTGTTTTCTTTTCTGTTGACGGTACATGTGCTGTACAGCAGTGTGCCGCCCGGCTTTACGTACGATGCGGCATTCGCAAGGATTGCCCGCTGAATCCGTACCAGCTCCTCTTCTTTTTCTTTTGAAGCGTAATATTTGATATCCGGCTTTCTGCCGATGACGCCGTATCCGGTGCACGGCAGGTCCGCAATCACAACGTCCGCTTTTCCGATCCATTCCGCATCGAGCTGTTCCGCATCTTTTACCTTCGGCACGACGCAGGAAACACCTGCTCTCTGCACATTTTCCCGGATCAGATCGACCTTGTATTCGGTGAGATCACGCGCTTCCACGCATCCCTGATTTCTCATTTTATCTGCTGCATGGAGGCTCTTTCCGCCCGGTGCTGCGCAGAGATCCAGCACCTGGTCACCCGGCTTTGGATCCGCCAGATGCGACGCCATCATGGAGCTCACATCCTGAATCTGGAACCGGCCTTCCTGGAAGGCATTCAGTGATGCGATCGTCTCAAAGTTTTTCAGATAGAACGCCTCGCCAAGATACGGCGCTTTTTCCAGCTCTGCCCCCTGGCTTTCCAGGCTTTTCTTCGTCTCCTCGATCGTATTGTTCCAGCGGTTGATACGGATCGTCACCTGTTTTTCTTTTAGGAAATCCGCCATCATCGTTTCTGCCGTTTCTTTTCCGTACTGGGATACGAACTCCTCAACCAGAAATTCCGGCATGGAGTATTTCACGGAAAGATACTGCGTAGTATTGTTCTCCTTCGGCATCGGCAGATGATCTTTCTCCCGCACGATCGTGCGCAGAACGCCGTTGACAAAGCCCTTTAAGTTGTAAAAATGCTTCTTTTCCGCCAGTTTCACCGCCTCATTGACGACTGCCGAATCCGGTACTGCGTCAAGAAAACGGATCTGGTACACCGACATCCGTAAGATCGCACGAATCACCGGCTTGCATTTGTTGATCTTGATTTTGGAATACTGATTGATGATGTAGTCATTCTGGATGCCGTATTCCACGGTTCCCTCGCAGACCCGCTTGATAAACGCACGGTCCTGCCGCGGCAGGAACTGGTATTTATCGAGGGCGTCCCTTACAGCAAGATGGCAGGGCGTTTTCTCCCTGTCCATCTCAAGCAGAATGTTCATAATCAGCTCTCTTGTATTGATTGTATCAGTCATCATTTCTCCTAAATGCTCCGGATAAAATCAGCAGCCGGAGCAGCTGCAGCAGAGAACCGATCACCGCTGCCACGTATGTCATGGCTGCAGCCCAGAGTACTTTCTTGACTCCGTCGTGTTCCGTCTCTGTCACCATACCGCCCTCACTGAGCATTTTTAATGCTCTTCTCGACGCATCGAACTCGACCGGAAGTGTTACCACCTGGAATGCCAGTGCCAGCACAAACAGCCAGATCCCGGCTTTCACCAGCATCGGAAGGCTGAAAATCAGTCCGATCAGGAACAGCGGCCAGAAAAGCTGGGATCCAAGATTCGCTGCCGGAACAATGGCGCTTCTTACTTTCAGCGGCACGTAATCCGTATTGTGCTGTACGGCATGGCCGCACTCATGCGCTGCGACGCCGATCGCTGCGACCGAGGTTGAATCGTAAACCGCATCCGATAAATTCACGGTTTTTGTCCGCGGATCATAGTGATCGGTCAGTTTACCGGATACGTGGCGGACGGTCACATCGTAGATGCCGGCCTGATGCAGAATGCGCATCGCCGCCTCGCGTCCCGTCATGCCGCTGTACGAGCGGACGGTCTGATATTTGCTGAAAATCGTGTTCATGCGGACGGATACCGCCATGGAAATCAGTGCGGCAAGAATCACCAGCAGATACGTACTGTCATAAAAAAGTCCCATATCGTTTTTCTCCTTTTTTCTCAGGCACAGCAGCCATCACACCGCTGTGTAGTTCCCCGCCTCAACTTCAGGTTGCTTTTTCTCTTTTATTCGCCAAGTCTGGTACCCGGCTCGATCGCATAGCCGCGCAGGAAATCGGCGGTTTTCATCCGTTTCTTTCCTTCGAGCTGCAGCTCCTCGATCACCAGAATGCCGTCTCCCGTCTTTACATGGAGACCTGTCTCATCTGCCACCCAGACTTTTCCGGCACTCTTCGTCGGATTCTGTCCCGGAATTTTCGAGAACAGATCGCCGCCGAACATGGCAATGACTTTGGCATCCCAGATTTTCAGGTTCTTTCCGTTTACTTTTGTAAAAGCACTCGGCCACGGGCTCATCGCACGGATCTGACGTTCGATCTCAACGGCACTCTTCGTCCAGTCGATCTTTCCGTCTTCTTTTTTGATCATCCGCGCATACTCTGTGGTGCTTATCTCCGGCTGTTTTTCCGGTGTCACTTCGCCTTTTTCAAGTTTTGGAAGTGTCTCCACCAGAAGTTTTGCTCCGGCTGCGGCGAGCTTGTCAAAGAGACTGCCGCCGGTCTCATCTGCTGCAAGCGGAACTTCCACTTTCGTCAGCATATCGCCTGTGTCGAGGCCTTCATCCATCTTCATAATGGTTACGCCGCTCACTTCATCGCCGTTCATGACAGCCCACTGGATCGGCGCTGCTCCGCGGTAAGCCGGAAGCAGGGATGCATGAACGTTGATGCATCCGTATTTCGGCATATCCAAAATCTCTTTTGGAATAATCTGGCCGAATGCAACGACAACGATCACATCCGGCTCCATTTTCCGGATCTCCTCGATCGCCTCTGCATCCCGCACGCGGCGCGGCTGATAGACCGGAAGGCCGTGTTTTTCGGCTGCCTCTTTCACCGGTGTCGGCATCATCTGTTTTCCGCGGCCCTTCGGTTTGTCCGGCTGGGTCACAACGCCTGTGATCTCATAACCGGCCTCCACGAGTGCCTCAAGTGTTCCCACGGAGAAATCCGGGGTTCCCATAAATACCACTTTCATCTGAAGTCATCTCCTTTATTTTAAGACTTACTCTTCGTCCTCGTACTCCTCATACTCATCGTACGTGTTGTCCCAGAGTTCGCCTTCTACTTTTTCTGTATACATATGTCCATCGAGGTGATCGCACTCGTGGCAGATGCAGCGGGCAAGAAGTTCGGTTCCCTCCAGTTCAAACGGCTGCATGTCGCGGTCCAGCGCTCTTACCTTTACGTAATTCGGACGGGTTACTGTACCGGATTTTCCCGGAAGGCTTAAGCAGCCTTCTGCTCCTGTCTGGCTTCCGGAAGTCTCCAGGATTTCCGGATTGATCAGAAGATGTGGGGTTCCATCCACATCCATGACTACGATTCTCTTTAAGATGCCGACCTGCGGTGCGGCAAGGCCGACACCGTTTGCCTCATACATGGTGTCAAACATGTCGTCGATCAGCTCGCTGATTCTTGGTGTCATCTTCTCCACCGGTCTGCATTTTTTCGTTAATACGCGGTCGCCTACGACTCTGATTTCTCTGATTGCCATAATTCTTTTCCTTTCTTTTGCTCTTCTATTATAAATAATCTATGTGTAAATAGTATGAAAAAACTAATACTTTCTGCTGAAGTCAAACTGTAAATAAACGGTACGGAAGCCTTTGTTAATCTCGATATACCGCTCCAGTTTTTCCCGCAGTTCTGCCAGCACCTCTTCCTGCGGCGCGCGTACATACACGGCCATGCGGTACAGGTCATTGATTTTCGACACTGCCTCACTTGCCGGGCCGATGATCTGGACTTCGCGGTTTCCCCGGATGCGGATGAGATATCTGCGAATGTATTCCATCGCCTGCGTCAGATGCGCTTCATCCTCCCCGGCTCCGTGGATCGCCAGAAGCTCCGCCGCCGGGGGATATCCCATCAGACGGCGGTAGTCCATTTCTTTCTCGTAAAATGTCCTGTAATCCTGCTCTGCCGCCGTCTGAATGCTGTAATGTTCGGGATGGTACGTCTGAATGACTGCCATTCCCGGCTTTTCGCCTCTTCCGGCGCGGCCGACTGCCTGCGTCAGCAGCTGGAACGTACGCTCCCCGGCACGGTAATCGACTGCATTCAGGGAGAGATCCGCCGCCAGCGCTCCCACCAGCGTGACATTCGGGAAATCGTGGCCTTTTACGATCATCTGGGTTCCAATCAGGATATCGGCCTTCCCCGCCGCAAATGCGGACAGGATTTCTTCATAACTGTTTTTCGTTTTTGTCGTGTCGCCGTCCATCCTAAGAACGCGTGCCTTTGGAAACAGCTTTTTCACGTTCTGCTCGATCTGCTGTGTGCCGGCACGGAAGCCGCCGATGTACGGGGAACCGCACGACGGGCACGCATGTACCTGCGGTGTTTCATAACCGCAGTAATGGCAGACGAGCTTTCCGTTATTGTGTGCTGTCAGTGATACATCGCAGTGCGGGCATTTCATCACATGGCCGCATGCACGGCATGAGACGAAGCCCGCATAGCCTCTGCGGTTCAGAAACAGTACAACCTGTTCCTTTTTTTCAAGCCGTTTTTCGATCTCTTCCCGCAGTTTTCCGGACAGAATCGAACGGTTTCCCATCTGTAATTCTTCCCGCATATCCGCGATCCATACGGACGGAAGTGCTGCATTTCCGTACCGCGCATCCATCCGGAACAGCGCGTACGCTCCCGTCTCGCAGGCGTAAGAAGCATCCACCGACGGCGTTGCCGAACCCATCACCACATGGGCATGCTCCAGCCCGGCACGGCGCACGGCGGTCTCCCTTGCATGGTAGCGCGGCGTCACTTCACTTTTATAGGAGGTTTCATGCTCCTCATCGATTACGATCAGCCCCAGATCCGGAAACGGTGCAAAGAGTGCGGAACGCGGACCGATCATAATACTGACCTCCCCGCGCCGCGCGCGCTCCATCTGGTCGGCGCGCTCGGACGGTGTCATCCGCGAATTGACCACCGTGACCCTTGTTCCAAACCGTGCGCAGAACCGCTCCACGTTCTGATACGTCAGCGCAATCTCCGGGATCAGCACGATCACCTGTTTTCCTTCCTTCAGCACTCGCTCCATCAGCTCCATATAGACGAGCGTTTTGCCGCTTCCCGTCACACCGCGGATCAGGCAGGGGCGGTTCTGCCCTTCCCATTCCTTTCGAATGCCGTCCACCACGGCCTGCTGCTGTTCGTTTGGTTTTCCCGCAGTTGTTCTTCCTGCCGCATCGGATACCGGATTTCTCCAGGTGCTCGTACGGCGGATTTCCAACACGCCCTGCTCTTCCATCACGTGCAGCGTATCTGCCGTGATTTTCAGTTCCTTGCTCACAACCGGCCCTGGAAGAACCGGCTGGGCCAGCAGCGCGTTTAAGAGACGGATTCTCGCTTTATAATTTTTCTTTCTGTAGTTTTCCAGCAGCTCCTCACACTCTGCGGGATCTGCAAGAAGCGCAATTTCGCGGGTTTCTTTCCCGCGCGCCTTTACTTTGACCGGAAGCACCGTCTTTAACGCCTGGATCATCGTCGATCCGTACGTATGACGCATCCACGCGGCGAGCGCGATGAGCTTCGTCTCTACAGTCGCCGCATCCTTTTGTACCGCAAGGATGGCCTTCATCCGGTCCTGCGGATATTTCGGCTCGTTTCCGACGGAAAGCACATAGCCGGTGATCGTACGGTTTCCGTTTCCAAACGGAATCTGTACCGCCGTTCCCGGACCGATCTCCCCTGTCAGTTCCGGCGGAACCTTGTACTGAAAGGTCCGGTCCAGTTTTTCATTTGTGATATCTACGATTACATCAGCGTAAACGCTGCTCATACATTCCCCTTACTTTCTTCCAGTATTTCCCGGATCAGCACGCGCTCATCCATCTCGTACCGTTTCCCCTTCCGGATCTGATACGTTTCGTGGCCTTTTCCCGCGAGCACCACGAGATCGCCCGGCTGCCGGTTTTCGATCACATACCGGATCGCCTCCTTACGGTCTGCAATCTCAACGAAAGCGCCTTCTGTTTTCCCGATTCCCGTCCGGATATCGTCCAGAATCGCCTGTGGTTCCTCATCCCGCGGATTGTCCGAGGTGATGACGGTCAGATCCGCCAGACGCCCCGACACCTCTCCCATCTGGAATCTCCGGTTCCGCGCGCGGTTTCCGCCGCAGCCGAAGAGACAGATCAGGCGCTTCGGATGGTATTTCCGCAGTGTCTTTAACAGGCTTTCGAGGCTCATCGCATTGTGTGCGTAGTCAATGAGAAGCGTCATTTCCGGATACACCGGAACTGCCTCACACCGCCCACGGACGCGGACTGCGGAAAGTGCCTCCTGCATCGCCTTTTCCGGGATTCCCATCTGCGCGCAGACCGCAATGGCGGCAAGCGAGTTGGAAACGGAAAACAGACCCGGCAGATCTACCCGTACCGGAAAATCCGCTGCGCCCTGCACCCGGTATGAGACACCGAGCACGCCGGGCGCCTGATCGAGTGCTGCATCTGCTGCCATAAAATCAGCTTTTTCCCTGCATCCGAATGTCACCAGACGGCAGGTGCTCTGCCTTATGATCTCCGGAAACCTTTTGTCATCCCGGTTTACAATTCCGGTTCTGCAGGTGCGAAGCAGCTTCTTTTTGCAGGACAGATATTCTGCAAACGATGCATGCTCCCCGGCGCCGATGTGGTCGTTTCCAATGTTGGTGAACACACCGTAATCAAACGTAAATCCATCACACCGGTGCTGTTTTTCCGCCTGCGAGGAAACCTCCATCACAACATGGGTGCAGCCCTCCCGCATCATTTCAGAAAACAGCTTCTGCAGCACAACAGGCTCCGGCGTTGTATTTTCTGACGGAATGCTTTTTTCCCCGATCCTCGTCTCGATCGTTCCGATGAGTCCTGCGCGGATCCCTGCTTTTCGCAGGATTTCGTAAATCATATATGCCGTCGTCGTCTTTCCCTTCGTGCCGGTCACTCCGATTGTCACAAGGTGCTGCGCCGGATCGTCCTCCCAGGCACAGGAAAGCTGTGCGAGTGCTTCTCTGCTGTCCTTTACTACGAGTACGGTTACCTTTTCCGGAATCCCTTCCAGTTCCCGCTCCGCAACCAGGACAGCAGCGCCCCTCTCGACTGCTTCTTCTGCATATACGTGCCCGTCCATCCTGTTTCCGCGGATGCAGACAAACACGTTCTGCGGCTGTACTTTTCTGCTGTCGCATGTGATTCCTGTAACTTCCGCATCCAGACTGCCCTGCTGGAGCTGATATGCGATCCGTTTTTGTAACGTGCGCATGTTTTTCATGCCGGGACCTCCCTTTCACGTTTCAAATCCCTACGACTCAGATACTTTTATAGAATACCATAGTCCGAAAAACATTTCAATGTGCGCAATGTCGGTTTCTTCTTGATTTTTGCTCCCATAAACTTTATAATAGTTTTATATTGATGCCTGGTTTTTTCGTATCAAAATCTATGAACTGCAAAGAGAGGTATCTTCCAATGAAAAGAAAAAAAATAGTTGTTGCACTGGGACACAAAGCTCTTGGAACGACGCTGCCGGAACAGAAAGCAGCCGTAAAACGTTCCGCAAAAGTAATCGCAGATCTCGTTGCTGCCGGCGCTGATGTTGTCATCACCCACAGCAATGCGCCGCAGGTCGGCATGATCCACATGGCGATGAATGAATTCGGCAAAATGCACACCGACTACAGCGCAGCCCCGATGTCTGTCTGCTCCGCTATGAGCGAAGGCTACATCGGCTACGACCTGCAGAACGCCATCCGTGCTGAGCTTCTCCGCAGGGGAATCTTCAAAACCACATCCACGATTCTTACACAGGTTGAAGTAGATCCGTACGACGATGCCTTCAACAATCCGGTCAAACTGATCGGCCGTACGCTTACCAAAGAGGAGGCTGACTCAGAGGAAGAAAAAGGAAACTACGTAACGAAAACCGAGGACGGCTACCGCCGAATCGTTGCTGCTCCGAAGCCGCAGGATATCGTAGAGATCGACTCCATCCGTCTTCTTCTCGATGCCGGACAGGTTGTCATCGCAGCAGGCGGCGGCGGAATCCCGGTTCTCCCGCAGAATGAAGAGTTAAAGGGTGCATCCGCAGTCATCGAAAAAGACCTCACCAGCGGCCTGATGGCAGAAATGCTGAACGCAGACATGCTGATGATCCTGACCAGCGTGGAAAACGTTTCCATCAACTACGGTACCCCGGACGAAAAACCGCTGGAGCACATCACCGTTGCTGACGCGAAGAAATACATCGCAGAAGGCCAGTTCGGGGAAAACTCCATGCTGCCGAAGATGGAAGCAGCTGTTTCTTTCCTCGAGAAAGGCATCGGCCGTACCGCAGTCATCACTTCCATTGATTCCGCACTCGCCGGATTCCAGGGAAAAACAGGTACGATTATTGAGTAATACAAAGTATACAAAAAAGGATTCCCTCGAGTGGGAATCCTTTTTTTCTACTCTTTTTCCGGACTAAAAAGCCAGATTAGAAAGTAAATTTATCTGCAAAGTAAGCATCGAGATCCTCAATTTTAATTCTCTCCTGCTCCATGGTGTCACGGTCACGGACGGTAACAGCACCATCGGTCTCGGAATCAAAGTCGTAGGTGATGCAGTACGGAGTACCGATCTCATCCTGACGGCGATACCGTTTTCCGATATTTCCACGGTCATCAAACTCGCAGTTGTATTTCTTGGACAGCTCTGCAAAGACTTTCTCAGCGCCCTCGTTCAGCTTCTTGGAAAGCGGAAGCACACCGATTTTTACCGGTGCCAGTGCCGGATGGAAATGCATCACGGTACGAACATCATTCTTCTCTGCGTCGAGAACTTCCTCGTCATAAGCGCTGCACAGGAATGCCAGAACGACACGGTCAGCACCAAGAGACGGCTCGATAACATACGGGATGTATTTCTCGTTCTTCTCTGGATCGAAATAGGTCATATCCTGTCCGGATACATTCTGATGCTGGGTCAGGTCGTAATCGGTACGGTCTGCGATTCCCCACAGCTCGCCCCATCCGAACGGGAACAGGAACTCGATATCGGTTGTTCCCTTGCTGTAGAAGCACAGCTCTTCCGGAGAATGGTCTCTTGCACGCATCTCTTCGTCTTTCATGCCGAGGCTCTTCAGCCAGTTGATGCAGAAGCCTCTCCAGTACTGGAACCAGTCAAGATCGGTGCCAGGCTCGCAGAAGAACTCCAGCTCCATCTGCTCGAACTCACGGGTACGGAAGGTGAAGTTACCAGGTGTAATCT
>ENA-OUQH01002851-OUQH01002851.1-human-gut-metagenome-genome-assembly--contig:-NODE-2851-length-10357-cov-8.286255_pt1 | contig 10357 bp, 9 predicted proteins | sample MGYA00237948_ERZ548828 | MGnify/ENA primary metagenome ERZ548828 (study PRJEB26490, sample SAMN05194711) | human gut metagenome | biome: terrestrial biome; feature: human-associated habitat; material...
TTCGTGCCGCTTCGTCAATCTTAGCGCAATACTGTCTTACGTACACCCAGCAATGCGGTGACGCTCTCTTTTTGCGCATAACGGCGGGTCACACCATGCGGCAGCTCTCGCAGTCCTCGCAGGCGGGGAACTTGCTCTTGTCGTAGGCGATGCCGTTTTTGTCGTAGTAGTTCTTCACGGCGGACTTCACGGCCTCCTCCGCCAGCACGGAGCAGTGCAGCTTGTGGGCGGGCAGACCGCCCAGCGCGTCCACGACCTCTTTGTTGGTCAGCGCCAGCGCATCCTCGATGCTCTTGCCCTTGATCATCTCCGTGGCCATGGAGCTGGAGGCGATGGCGCTGCCGCAGCCGAACGTCTCGAACTTCACGTCCTCGATCTTGCCGTCCTTGATCTTCAGATACATCTTCATGATGTCGCCGCACTTGGCGTTGCCCACCTCGCCTACGCCGTCGGCGTCCGCGATCTCGCCCACGTTCCGGGGGTGCATGAAGTGATCCATCACAGTATCGGTATACAAAGCCATAATCAACGCTCCTTTACATTACAGAATGAATTTCCGTTTGCCGGATTCCAGATCCTTCCACATGGGGGACATGCTCCGCAGGTATGCCACGATGCCGGGTACCTTTTCCAGAATGTAGTCCACCTGCTCCTCCGTGGTGTCGTGGCACAGGCTCAGCCGCAGGGAGCCGTGGGCGACCTCGTGGGGGCGGCCGATGGCCAGCAGCACATGGCTGGGGTCAAGGGAGCCGCTGGTGCAGGCGCTGCCGGAGCTGGCGCAGATGCCCGCCGCGTCCAGAAGCAGCAGGAGGCTCTCGCCCTCGATGCCCTCAAAGCAGAAGTTCACGTTGCCGGGCAGGCGGTGTACCGGGTCGCCGTTCAGGGCGCTGTGGGGGATCTTGCTCAATCCGGCGATCAGCTTGTCCCGCAGCTTCGTCAGGCGCACGGTGTCCTCGTCGATGTGACCGCAGGACTCCTCCAGCGCCGCTGCTAGACCCATGATGCCGGGGATGTTCTCCGTGCCGGCGCGCTTGCCGCGCTCCTGCGCGCCGCCCTCGATGATGTTGGTCAGGGGGATGCCCTGCCGGGCGTACAGCACGCCCACACCCTTGGGGCCGTGGAACTTGTGGCCGGACAGGGACAGCATGTCGATGTTCTGCTCCTTCACGTTGATGTGCAGGTGTCCGGCGGCCTGCACCGCGTCCGTGTGGAACAGCACGCCCTTTTCGTGGCACACCCTGCCGATCTCCGGGATGGGCAGAATGGAGCCGATCTCGTTGTTGGCGTACATGATGGTCACCAGACAGGTGTCCTCCCGGATGGCGTCCGCCACCTGCTGCGGCGTGACGGTACCGGTGCTGCCCACGTCCAGCAGCGTGACCTCGAAGCCCTCTTTTTCCAGCTTCTTCAGGGTGTGCAGCACCGCGTGGTGCTCGAAGGCGGTGGAGATGATGTGCTTCTTGCCCTTGCGCTCACCGATCCGCGCCGCCGAGATGATGGCCTGGTTGTCGGCCTCGCTGCCGCCGGAGGTGAATGTGATCTCCCGGAAGCTGCACCCCAGACAGTCCGCCACACGCCGCCGCGCGTCGGCCAGCGCCTCCGCCGCCTTCTGGCCTACGGTGTGCAGGCTGGAGGGGTTGCCGTATATGTCCTGAAAATAAGGTGTCATGGCCGCCACAGCTCTGTCGCTCATTCTCGTGGTGGCCGCGTTATCTGCATAGACCTGCATAGGATCACTCCTTTAACATATCTTTTTTGTAGGTATATTGAAGATAACATATAATCCCTATAAAGTCAATAGGTTTATAGAGAATATTTCTGGGCAGAAAGCCGCGCCTGCATGATACCTGCGGACATGGCGCAGACTGTATGCCGCGGAGCCGGCGCAGCAGCGCGTGAAAATTTGCAGCGGTGATATTTGGCAATTCTGCATAGGCGCGGGGTGGCGATGGATTAGCTATGCTTATGAATAGAATTCGAAATTGATTATTCACTTATTCCACTCCCGCGCGTATAATAAGCCGTTGTTTGAAATGCACACAGACAAGGAGGCAGTATATATGGCTAATTGCGCGATCGTGGGGATCAACTGGGGCGACGAGGGTAAAGGCCGCATGGTGGATTACCTGACAGGGCAGTATGATGTGGTGGTGCGGTATCAGGGCGGCGGCAACGCCGGGCATACCGTGATCAACGACAGGGGCAAGTTTGCCCTGCATCTGCTGCCCTCCGGTATTTTTCGTCCCGGCGTGATGAACATTCTGGGCAACGGCGTGGCGCTGGACTGCGAAAATCTGGTGACGGAGATGGAGACGATCCGCTCGGCAGGCGTCGGCATCTCGCCGGAGAACCTGCTGGTCAGCCACCGGGCGTCTCTGCTGCTGCCGTGGCACCGGGAGCTGGACGCGCTGGAGGAGGCGCGGCTGAAGGACAAGCAGTACGGCTCCACCAAGCAGGGCATCGCACCGTTCTACTCCGATAAATATCAGAAAAAGACCATTCAGGCGGGTGAGCTGCTGTATCCGGAGCATCTGAAGGCACATTTACAGGACCTGCTGGAGTGGAAAAACCTCATATTGCAGAAGGTCTACGGCGCCAAGGGCTACACCATGGAGGAGCTGACCGCGTGGCTGGAGACGTATGCCGCGCAGGTGCAGCCCTATGTGGCGGACACGGGACGCTATCTGCGTCAGGCACAGGCGGCGGGCAAGTCCATCCTGTTCGAGGGACAACTGGGCGCGCTGCGGGATCTGGACTATGGCATCTATCCCTATACCACGTCCTCCAACACCATCGCCGCCTACGCGCCCATCGGCGCAGGGCTGCCCACGGCAAAGATCGATCAGGTGGTGGGCGTGGTGAAGGCCTACTCCTCCTGCGTGGGCGAGGGTCCCTTCACCTGCGAGTGGTTCGGAGCCGACGCGGACAAGCTCCGGGAGGCCGGCGCGGAATACGGCGCCAAGACAGGGCGTCCCCGCCGGGTGGGACCCATCGATCTGGTGGCCACCCGCTACGGCGTGGAGGTACAGGGTGCCACCAACATCGCCCTGACCAAGCTGGACATCCTCAGCTACATGAAGGAGATACCCGTCTGCGCCGCCTATGAGATCGACGGCCGGATCACCCGCGAATTTCCCTTCCCCGCGGTGCTGGAAAAGGCGAAGCCGGTCATGGAGTACCGGCCGGGCTGGTGCTGCGACATCTCCGCCGTCCGCACATGGGAGGATATGCCCCAGGCGGCGCGGGACTATGTGGAGTATGTGGAGCAGGCCATCGGCTGCCATATCGGGTATGTCTCCGTGGGTGCCGAGCGGGAAAGCCTGATCGTTCGATGAGCAGGGAGGAAGCCGTGTCACACGATATGTATAACTCTCCGCTGGCATCTCGCTACGCCTCGGAGTACATGCTGCACCTGTTTTCCGACGACAGCCGCTATCAGACGTGGCGGCGGCTGTGGGCGGCGCTGGCGCGCGCCCAGCACCAGCTGGGACTGTCCATCACCGAGGCGCAGGCGGCGGAGCTGGAAGCCCACATCACCGATATTGACTACGAGGAGGCCGCCCGGCGGGAGCGCCAAGTGCGCCATGATGTGATGGCGCATGTGTACGCCTACGGCAAGGCCGCGCCGATGGCGGCGGGCATCATCCATCTGGGCGCCACCAGCTGCTATGTGACCGACAACGCCGATCTCATCCTGTACCGGGACGGTCTTGTCTATCTGCGGACGCAGCTGCTGGCGGTGCTGGGGAATCTGGCGGCCTTTGCGGAGAAATACGCCGCCACACCCACGCTGGGCTATACCCACTACCAGCCGGCGCAGCCTGTGACCGTGGGCAAGCGCGCCACCCTCTGGATGCAGGACTTTCTGGCGGACGTGGAGGAGCTGGATCACCTGCTGTCCACGTTGCGCTTTCTGGGCTGCCGGGGTACCACCGGCACCGAAGCCAGCTTCATGGAGCTGTTCGACGGCGACGAGGAAAAGATCGACGAGATGAACCGCCGTATCGCGGCGGAGTTCGGCTTTTCCGACTGCTTCCCGGTGTGCGGGCAGACCTATCCCCGAAAGGTGGACAGCCGTATTCTCGGCTGTCTCAGCGGTATCGCTCAAAGCGCTTATCGCATGGCCAACGACATCCGGCTTTTGCAGCACGACCGCCAGCTGGAGGAGCCCTTCGAGGAGGAGCAGATCGGCTCGTCCGCTATGGCCTACAAGCGCAATCCCATGCGGTGTGAGCGGATATGCTCCCTGAGCCGCTATCTGATGGCCGATGCCATGAACGCGCCTATGACCGCCAGTGTGCAATGGCTGGAGCGGACGCTGGACGATTCCGCCAACCGCCGTATTTCCATGCCGGAGGGCTTTCTGTGCGCGGACGCGGTGCTGCGCCTGTGCCAGAACGTGACGGCGGGGCTGCGGGTCAACGAGGCGGTCGTGGAGCGGACGCTGCGGGAGTATCTGCCGTTTCTGGCCACCGAGGATATCATGATGGAGGCGGTGAAGCGCGGCGGCGACCGCCAGCAGCTGCACGAGATCATCCGCCGCCACTCCATGGCGGCGACGGCGCGCATGAAGGAGGGGCTGCCCTGCGACCTGCTGGATCGGCTGGCGGGCGATCCCGCCTTTGGTCTGAGCCGTGCGGAGCTGGGGGAGCTGATGGAGCCGCAGCGGTATATCGGCCGGTGCCCGCAGCAGGTGCGGCGGTTTCTGGATGCCTGCGCCCCGCTGCTGCATCAGGCGCAGACCTCGGACGGGGATATCCGGATATGAATCCAGGAGGAGAACCCCAAGGGCACTTGCTTCCTACGGGATGCCGTCCCCTACAAATGACAGCCTTTTTCGACAAAGCCCGCTGCATAAAATGCAGCGGGCTTTTTGCATCGCGGGAAATGTAAAGCAAAACCGCTTGTGGGAACAGAGAATGTGTGATATACTATACCATTGAGATTTTGCGGCTCAGGCAGGAGAGCTGCCGGCCTTGACCATACACGAAGGAGGAGTCGGCATGGGCTTGCACGATGGACACAGGCAGCGCTGCAAGCGGCGCTATCTGGCGGCAGGCGCCGAGGGAATGGACGACCATCAGCTGCTGGAGCTGCTGCTGTTTTTCGCCATACCGCGGCAGGATACCAACGAGACGGCGCACCGGCTGGTGCGGCAGTTCGGCTCCATGCAGGGGGTGCTGCGCGCCTCGGCGGACGAGCTGATGACGGTGGACGGCGTGGGCGAGAACGCCGCCGTGCTGCTGCGTCTGGCCGGTGACATGGCGCTGCGCGCCCGGTGCTCCGCCATGCCCCAGACGGTGCTGAACTCCACCGAGCGCACCGGCGTATACTTCATGGAGCTGCTGGCGGGCGAGAAGAAGGAGCTGCTCTATCAGGTCTGTCTGGACGGCAAGGGAAAGCTGCTCAGCTGCCGCTGCATCAGCAAGGGCAGCGTGGGCGCGTCGCCGGTCTATGTGCGGCAGGTGGTGGAGAACGCCCTGTACGCCGGCGCCAGCGGCATCATTCTGGCGCACAACCATCCCAGCGGCGTGGCGCTGCCCTCTGCTGAGGATCGGATGGTGACACATCAGGTCATGGAGGCGCTGGAGCCGCTGGGCATCCGCCTGATCGACCACATCGTGGTGGCGGACAACGATTTTGTCTCCATGGCGGAGAGCAAGCTGATGTAGCGCGATACAGAAGGAGGGGCGTATGCCTGATTTCAAGGTAGTTTCCGAATACGAGCCTGCGGGCGACCAGCCCCAGGCCATCGACAAGCTGGCACAGGGCATCGAGAACGGCCTGCGGGCGCAGGTGCTCAAGGGCGTCACCGGCAGCGGTAAGACATACACCATGGCCAAGGTCATCGAGCGGGTGAACCGCCCCACGCTGGTGCTGGCGCACAACAAGACGCTGGCGGCGCAGCTGTGCGAGGAGTTCCGGGAGTTTTTCCCCCACAACGCCGTGGAGTATTTCGTCTCCTACTACGACTATTACCAGCCGGAGGCGTATATCCCCCACACGGATACGTATATCGAAAAGGATGCCTCCACCAACGAGGAGATCGACCGGCTGCGGCTGTCTGCCACCTGCGCGCTGCTGGAGCGGCGGGACGTGATCGTGGTGTCCTCCGTCAGCTGTATCTACGGTCTGGGCGAGCCGGACGACTTCGCCCGCATGATGATCTCCCTGCGCACCGGCATGACCATGGAGCGGGACGAGCTGCTGCGGCGGCTGGTGGAGGATCGATACGAGCGCAACGACGTGGCCTTCCAGCGGAACATGTTCCGGGTGCGGGGCGACACGGTGGAGCTGTACCCGGCCTATTACAAGGACAGAGCCATCCGGGTGGAGTTTTTCGGCGACGAGATCGAGCGCATCACGGAGTTCCATCCCGTCACCGGCGCAGCCATGAAGCAGCTGAACCATGTGGCGGTGTACCCCGCCAGCCACTACGTCACGCCCAAGGACAAGCTGGAGCGGGCGGCGGTGGAGATCGAGCGGGAGCTGGCCGAGCGGAAGAAGTGGTTCGAGGACAACGGCAAGCTGGTGGAGGCGCAGCGCATCGACCAGCGCACCCGCTACGACGTGGAGATGATGCGCACGCTGGGCTACTGCTCCGGCATCGAGAACTATTCCCGCGTCATCTCCCAGCGGCCGGTGGGCAGCGCGCCCATGACGCTGCTGGACTTCTTCCCGGAGGATTTCGTGCTGTTCGTGGACGAGAGCCATGTGACGCTGCCGCAGGTGCGCGCCATGTACAACGGCGACCACGCCCGCAAGCAGAGCCTGGTGGACTACGGCTTCCGCCTGCCCTGTGCCTTTGACAACCGCCCGCTGAAATTCGAGGAGTTCGAGGAGCGGTTCTCCCAGGCGGTGTATGTGTCCGCCACGCCGGGCGACTTCGAAAAGCAGGAGGCCGACCAGATCGTGGAGCAGGTGATCCGCCCTACGGGTCTGCTGGATCCCCGCGTGGAGGTACGTCCCGTGGTGGGACAGATCGACGACCTGGTGGAGGAGATCCACAAGCGGGAGCAGAAAAACGAGCGTGTGCTGGTGACGACGCTGACGAAGAAGATGGCGGAGGATCTGACGGCGCACTTCCGGGGGCTGGGCATCCGGGTGCGGTACATGCACGCCGACGTGTCGGCGCTGGAGCGCATGGAGATCATCCGCGACCTGCGGCTGGGCGAGTTCGACGTGCTGGTGGGCATCAACCTGCTGCGGGAGGGTCTTGACCTGCCGGAGGTCAGTCTGGTGGCCATACTGGACGCGGACAAGGAGGGCTTCCTCCGCAGCGAAACCAGCCTGATCCAGACCATCGGCCGCGCCGCCCGCAACGCCGAGGGACTGGTGATCCTGTACGCCGACACCGTCACGCCCTCCATGCGCGCCGCCATGGACGAGACGGAGCGCCGCCGGAAATTACAGGACGACTTCAACAAGGCGCACGGCATCGTGCCCCAGACCATCCGCAAGGGCGTGCGGGAGATGGTGGAGATCAGCCGCAGCGCCGAGGAAGCGTCCAAGCTCAGCAAGAAGAAGCTCTCCGACCGGGAGCGGGCGGAGACGATCGCCCGGCTGGAAAAAGAGATGAAGGAGGCCAGCCGCATGCTGGAATTCGAATACGCCGCCCTGCTGCGTGACCAGATCATCGAGCTGCGAGGTGAGAAATGATGCCCGGTCCGGAAGAATTCCGCCGCGACATCCGGACGGTCAGGCGCTTTACTCTGGCGCAGAGCCTGCTGATCCTGCTGTCCATGTGCGGCTTTGTTCTGGCCATCGCCTTTGCCGTGGGCGGGAACTGGCGGGAAGGTGCCGTGACCGCCGGTGTCTGCTTGGCTTTTGCGGGTGTACTGCTCTGCCTTTTGTACAGGCAAAAGCGCCTGCGCCGGAAGGCGACCCAGTGTTACACCTTCCCGCTTCCCCATGCCTTCGGCTATGAGGAGATATGCGCCGCGATAGAGAGTGCGCCGGGCGTTCAATGGAGGCACATCTGCGATGAGAACGCCCGGATCTGCCGGATCGAGGGAGCGTTTTCGTGGCGGGTGGCGCTGCTGCATCTGCCGGAGTTTTCTGCATCCGACTACAAGATCCAGCGCACCCGGGCCAACCGGATCGTCAACCAGGCCCGTCCTGCAAAGCAGGAGGGGCCTATGTGGGAGGTCATGTCCAGAGCACGCGTCAACCTTGTGGTGTGCGACGCCGTGAACGACGCGCTTTCCCGCTATATCGGCACCCATGCCGGGCACCTGCTGCTGCGCAATGAGTGCGTCATCAACATGGCGGTGGCAGGCGACAGTCTGCTGATGCCGCCTGTCCTCGGCGCGGATGTCAATGCGTCGGCTCTGAAGCGCTATGCCCGCAGCGCCGACCTGATCTGGTCGCTGCTGTGTCAAAACTCAAACGAACCGAGAACGAGTCTATGAAAAAGTACATTTCCTATATCTACGTCATCCTCAGTGCCGTGTGCTGGGGCTTTATCGGATTTTCCAACCGCCTGCTCACCGGCGCGGGCGTGTCGCTGGGCAACCGGGTGTTCATCCGGAACTTCGGCACGCTGCTGGTGCTGACGGTGGTGTTCGGCCTGTTCCACCGGCAGGTATTCCGCATCAAGTGGAAGCACTTGCCCATCTTTTTAGGCTCCGGCCTTATCAGCATCCTGCTGCTGAGCATAGTGTATTTCAAATGCCAGACCATGTGCTCCCTGTCGGTGGCGGCGGTGCTGCTGTATCTGGCGCCCTCCTTTGTGGTCATATTCAGCGCCGTGCTGTGGAAAACGCCGCTGACAAAGCGCAATGTCATCGCACTGGTGGTGTCGCTGCTGGGCTGTGTCATGGTCAGCGGCGTGCTGGGCGGCGATACGACGGCCTCGTGGACGGGCATCGGTCTGGGCGTGCTGTCCGGACTGTGCTATGCCAGCTACACCGTGTTCGCCCACTACGGGCTGGCGCGGTACGAGAGCTACACCATGATCTACTGGACGTTTCTGGTGGCAGGGCTGGGCTCGGTCTTTTTCGCAGACTTCAAGACGCTGCCGCTGGCCTTTTCCGGGACGCAGGGCATCGTGGGCACGTGCGGTGTGGTGATCGTAGCCACGGTGCTGCCCTACATCTTCTACACGAAGGGGCTGGAGGGCGTGGAGAGCGGCCGGGCGTCCATCATCACCAACATCGAGCCGGTGGTGGAGACGCTGGTGGGCGTGTTCGTATTCAAGGAAGCGCTGACTGTATGGACGGTGCTGGGCGTGGCCTGCGTGTTCGGCTGCGTCATTCTGTTGGCGCGGGAGGGCGGCAAGACCGCCGTAAAGGAGTGATACCATGGCAAAGAGCAAAGAGGAAAAGACCAACGTCATGAGGACGCTGGAGCAGAAGAAGATACCCTACACCGCCCACAGCTACGACCCGGAGGGCCCCATCGACGGCGTGTCCGTGGCGCAGACGCTGGGGCAGCCGCCGGAGCAGGTGTTCAAAACCCTGGTGACGAAGGGCGCGTCCGGGGCATACTATGTGTTCGACATCCCCGTGGCGGAGAACCTCGACCTGAAAAAGGCGGCCAAGGCCGTTGGGGAGAAGTCCGTGGCCATGCTGCCCCAGAAGGAACTGCTGCCCCTGACGGGCTACGTCCACGGCGGCTGCTCCCCAGTGGGCATGAAGAAGCAGTTCCCCACGGTGTTCCACGAGACGGCACTGCTGTACGATACGGTGTGCGTCTCCGCCGGAAAGATCGGTCATCAGGTGGAGTGCGACCCCAACGCGCTTATCGCCCTCCTGCGGGCAAAGACAGCTGATGTGATCGTGTGATCCGCCCCTGTCATTCCGAGCCGGTGCGCACACCGGCGTAGCAATCCCGTGGATCTTTTAGGAGTCCTGGGGCAGGCAGGAAAAATCAATCCCCAGCTTCTTCTATCATCCCCAAAATTTCCCGACTTTCTTTGATGATTCTCTGTCCGCCCTCAACGGACTCCAACTGCGTCAGGAAGATGAGCAGCTCCTGTCCCGCGCCGAATGTCTTTCTTACAAATTTTGCCGCATGCTCCATTCGCATCCGAAGCTCCGCTTCCGCCGTCTCGATGGCCGTGCGGCGCCGCGCTTCCTCCTGCCGGAGTCTGTCAAGATTTTCCGCTCCGCGCAGCAGCCCGCTCACGACCGCGCAGAATGTCCGCTCCGCGGCGCGCTCCTTCGCGCTGATTGCTCCGCACGCGATGCGCACCTCGACCGCGTGCTCTCTCCGCGCCAGATGCTCCTTCGCCGCCGCCAGATCTTCCGCTGCGCCGCAGAAGCTCGTCAGGCTCTGCGCCAGCTGTTTCCCGGCACAGCAGGTTTCCAGTTCCTTGCCAAGTGCATGCAGCAAAAATTCCACCATCGCCAGCCGC
>ENA-OUQH01002852-OUQH01002852.1-human-gut-metagenome-genome-assembly--contig:-NODE-2852-length-10356-cov-47.987186_pt1 | contig 10356 bp, 6 predicted proteins | sample MGYA00237948_ERZ548828 | MGnify/ENA primary metagenome ERZ548828 (study PRJEB26490, sample SAMN05194711) | human gut metagenome | biome: terrestrial biome; feature: human-associated habitat; material...
CTTTGTGGGGCTTAAAAACTTCCAGCATCTGCTGCGGGACGCCCAGTTCATCCGCTCTATGCAGAATATGATCCTGCTGGTGGTAACGGTCACCCTGATCACCTTCGCCTTTGCACTGGTGTTTGCCGCCATCCTCACCCGGGAGAAGATCAAAGGCCAGAACTTTTTCCGCATCATCTTCTACATCCCCAACATCCTGTCGGTGGTCGTCATCTCCGGCATCTTCTCTGCCATCTATAAGCCGGAAAACGGCATGCTGAACAGCATCATCGGCCTGTTCCGCAACATGAGCGACCCCATCCTGTGGAAGGGCGAAAAACTGGTCATCCCCTCCATCATCATTGCCATGGTGTGGCAGGCCATCGGCTACTACATGGTCATGTACATGGCCTCCATGTCTGCCGTGCCCATCAGCCTGTACGAGAGCGCCAATCTGGACGGTGCCGGGCGGCTGACCCAGTTCTTCCAGATCACCATCCCCCTCATCTGGACGAATATCCGCACCACCCTCACCTTCTTTATCATCTCCACCATCAACATGGCCTTCCTCTTCGTCAAGGCCATGACCAGCGGTGGGCCCAACGGCGCATCGGATGTGGCGCTGAGCTATATGTACAGCCAGAAAGACGCTGGCCTGTATGGTTACAGTATGGCCATCGGCGTGGTCATCTTCCTATTCTCGTTTGCCCTGTCCGCCTGTGTCAACAAGGTCACCAACCGCGATACGCTGGAATTTTAAGGAGGGAAGAAGATGCAGAATACCACCGAAAAATCTTCCCGCTCTGCGGAAGGTCTGTACAAGTTTTTCATCTATTTTGTGCTGGTTCTGCTGGCCGTTACCATCATCGTGCCGGTGGCATGGGTGTTCATGGCCTCCATCAAGCAGAATGCAGAGTTCTACGGCAACCCGTGGGCACTGCCTGCCGGGTTCTACTGGCAGAACTTTGTCAACGCATGGAACGGCGCGAAAATGGGCGAATATATGCTCAACTCGGTCATCGTCACCGCGCTGGCGCTGGCACTGCTGCTGGTCGTTGCCCTGCCCGCCGCCTACTGCCTGTCCCGCTTCCACTTCAAGGGGTGCAAGGTACTGAACACCCTGTTCATGGCGGGCCTGTTCATCAACGTGAACTACATCGTGGTGCCCATCTTTTTGATGCTGCGGGACAGCGATGTGTGGCTGAAAGGCCATTTCGGCAGCGGCTTTCTGCTGAACAATCTGGTGGTGCTGGCGGTGGTATACGCCGCCACCGCGCTGCCCTTTACCATCTACCTGCTGTCGGGCTACTTTGCCACCCTGCCCCACGATTTTGAGGAGGCCGCCTATATCGACGGCGCAAGCTATTTTTCCACCATGACCCGCATCATCTTCCCCATGGCAAAGCCCTCCATCATCACCATTATCCTGTTCAACTTCCTGTCCTTCTGGAACGAGTATATCATCTCCATGACCCTGATGAGCTCCACCAAGGCACCCCGCACCCTGCCGGTAGGTCTTTTGAACCTGATGCAGGCGCAGCAGAGCGCCGCCCAGTACGGCACGATGTACGCAGGTCTTGTGCTGGTAATGCTGCCCACCCTGATTTTGTACATCTGCGTGCAGCGGCAGCTGACGCAGGGCATGACCGTGGGCGGCCTGAAAGGTTAAGGTGACAGACGATGAAAGCATATTGGAAAAACCATCCTGCCCTGCGCATGATCCTGATGCTGGTGCTGTTCGTACTGGCACTGGTGCTGGTGGTGTCCGGCTGGAAAATGACCGGGCAGCTGGCAGGGCTTGGCATCATGCTGGTGGGCGTAGCGCTGCTGCTGGCTGTGCTGGCGCTGTATAACGCCGCCTACGATTGACCCCCTACGATTCAAAGAGAGGCAAAAGGAGAGTTTCCCATGGATGAAATAAGAAAGACCGGGCGCGTGACCATCCCCACAGACTTGGACGTTGTGCCCGAAACGCTGGAGATCTTAAAAAAGTGGGGTGCCGATGCCATCCGCGACTGCGACGGCACCGACTTCCCGCAGCAGCTCAAGGATGCGGACGCCAAGATATACTCCACCTACTATACCACCCGCAAGGACAACGCATGGGCAAAGGCAAACCCGGACGAGGTACAGCAGTGCTACATCATGACCGGCTTTTACACCGCCCCCGGCGACACCGTGACCATCCCGCTGATGAAGGGCATCAGCCCGGAGCTGATGCGGGTGAACACCAACGACGACATCACCCGCTGGTGGGAGGTCATGGATCGAACCACCGGTCAGCCCGTGCCGCCGGAGCAGTGGAGCTACGCCGACGGCAGTGTGACCGTACAGGCCGTACCGTTCCATGAGTATACCGTCAGTTTTCTGGCTTACCTCATCTGGGACCCGGTGCATATGTACAACGCTACCACCAACGGCTGGACGAATTTTGAGCACCAGATCACCTTTGACGTGCGTCAGCCCAAGACCCACAAGTATTCCATGGAGCGCCTGCGCAAGTTCATTGCAGAGCACCCCTATGTTAACGTCATCCGCTACACCACCTTCTTCCACCAGTTCACCCTGATCTTCGACGAGCTGAAGCGGGAGAAGTTCGTGGACTGGTATGGATACTCTGCTTCGGTCAGCCCTTATATCCTCAACCAGTTTGAGCAGGAAGTGGGCTACAAGTTCCGCCCGGAGTACATCATCGACCAGGGCTACTATAACAACCAGTACCGGGTGCCCAGCAAGGAATTCCGGGATTTTCAGGCCTTCCAGCGCCGCGAGGTGGCAAAGCTTGCCAAGGAGATGGTGGACATCACCCACGCGTGCGGGTGCGAAGCCATGATGTTCCTCGGCGATCACTGGATCGGCACCGAACCTTTCATGCCGGAGTTCAAGACCATCGGACTGGATGCCGTAGTGGGCAGCGTGGGCAACGGCTCCACCCTGCGCCTGATCTCTGACATTGAGGGCGTGAAGTACACCGAGGGCCGTTTCCTGCCGTACTTCTTCCCCGACACCTTCCACGAGGGCGGCGACCCGGTGCGGGAAGCCAAGGAGAACTGGGTTACAGCCCGCCGCGCTATCCTGCGCAAGCCCATCGACCGCATCGGCTATGGCGGCTATCTGAAACTGGCCTTGCAGTTCCCGGAGTTCGTGGACTACGTGGAGAGCGTCTGCAACGAGTTCCGCGAACTGTACGAGAACATCAAGGGCACCACACCCTACTGTGTCAAGCGAGTGGCCGTGCTGAACTGTTGGGGTAAAATGCGGGCTTGGGGCTGTCACATGGTGCATCACGCCCTCTATTACAAGCAGAACTATAGCTATGCCGGTGTCATTGAGATGCTGTCCGGTGCGCCCTTTGATGTGAAGTTTATCAGCTTTGAGGATATCAAGAACGACCCGCATCTGCTGGATTCGTTGGATGTCATTATCAATGTCGGCGATGCCGACACCGCACACACCGGCGGCATCTGGTGGGAAGACCCGGAGATCTCCTCCGCTATCCGCAAGTTCGTCTGGAACGGCGGCGGCTTTATCGGCGTGGGTGAGCCTTCCGGTCACCCGTATCAGGGCCACATTCTCCAGCTTGCCAGCGTGCTGGGCGTGGAGGAAGAAAACGGCTTCACCCTCAACTACGACAAGTACAACTGGGAGGAGCACCCCGACCACTTTATCTTGCAGGACGCCGACCAACCCGTGGACTTTGGCGAGGGCAAAAAGAACATCTACGCCCTTGAGGGCACCGAGGTGCTGGTGCAGCGAAACAAAGAAGTGCAGATGGCGGCACACGACTTCGGAAAGGGTCGTGCCGTGTACATCAGCGGTGTGCCTTACAGTTTTGCCAACAGCCGCACCCTTTACCGCGCTATCCTGTGGAGTGCCCACAGCGAGGAGGAACTGCATACATGGTTCAGCTCCAATTATAATGTAGAAGTTCACGCCTACGTCAAGAACGGCAAGTATTGCGTAGTGAACAACACGTACGAGCCGCAGGACACCACCGTTTACACCACAGACGGCAGCAGCTTTGCTCTGCATCTGGATGCCAACGAGATCAAGTGGTATGAGATCTAAGTTCTCCTTTTCATAAACGAACACAACGGGCAGCTCTGTTACCAGAGCCGCCCGTTGTGTTTGCTGTATCTGCCGATAACTCAACCTGTGTCAATCGAACGCTGCAATGGAGATGGCTGGAAACGCAGAAATTCAGTAATGCGAGCGTAATAGACCTGCAGAAAAAAGAAACTGCCCGTGCGAGTATGCGTAAGATGGTGAAACACTTACTGAAAAAATTTAAGTATCCACCGGTGGAATATGATAAAATTTGTATACTTCAATACATTAAAGAAAGTTTGGAAGACCATTCAAAGAAATGCTCCAAACAAAAGCGGAATACAGTTATTTTGGCCTAGCAACGCTGCTTATATAGAGTGAAGCACTACTTATAAATAGTGGTGTCAGGAATTGAGATTTTGTGATACCCAAAAAAGACACCCTCGCTTTTGATAGGAATCTCATGCAGGGATGTCCATATCTCAACGCGAAGGTGTCTTAATAACGAGGGTCAGATGCCACGGAACGTAAAGGTGAACTCCACAGGCTTGGTTACATCAGGAATATACTCCGGGTGGACATTGGCACCCCAGCTGTCATCGCCGCCAACGCCCATCTGCTCGCCGATAGCACGGATGACCGTGTAATGGACCGGGGGCAGCTCGTAGGGATGCTTGGCACTCTCCATTTCATGGGGAGTGTAGGGCAGCGCAGAGAAGAACATGGGCTTTGCGGCATCTGCGGTAAACAGCAGCCCGCGACCCTTGCGGTCCACTACCTTTGCCCAGCGCACAGCGGTCTTTGCACCGCACTCCTGCGGCACAAGGTACTGCGCCATGTTGTCTGCGACCTTGTTCTGGTAAATGCCCAGCTTTGCACCATGCTGACGATCCCAGTAGGTCTCCGCAGGGCCGTTTCCATACCACTCCACCGTGTCGTAGTCAGCGTCGATCTTGAACAGTACGCCGAACTCCGGCATTGCTGCAAGTCCTTCCACCGGGTCATAGTGCAGGGTGGTCTGGATGCGGCCATCACCGAACACACGGTACTGCAGGCTGCACTCTGCTGCGGGGCTGGTCTGGAGGTTATAGAGATAGGTCACGACCACGCTGTCGGCTTCCACCTCGCAGGAGGGGTTCTGGAGGATGGTGCCGCCATGAACAGATGGAATCTCCTTGCCGATGCCCTTGACGGTAGCGTACAGACTTGCCAGCTTCCACTGACCGCGAACGCCGCCCATGTTGTTGCCGCAGTCGTTGTCGGTGGGAGCGCGCCAGAAGTTGGGACGGGGGATCTCCTGAATCATCTCCTTGCCGGCATAGCGGTAGGAAGTCAGACCGCCGTTCAGATCGGAGAACAAAACATCGAAATTCTCACCACGGACACCGATGTTGTGTGTACCGTGCGTAACGGTAAACGGCGTGACCTTCTTGCTGGGAATGGAACGGACCACAGCGATCACACCCTGTCCAAAGGCGACTTCATGACCTTTCTTTGCCCAGCTGGTGTCCTCCTTCAAACGGAAGCTGATGGTCACTGCATATTCACCGGGGAGCGCAGGAACCATAAACGGCAGCGGGAAGCTGGAACGCTCTTCGGGAGCAACATCAATATTGGTCAGTTCCTGCTGCTGATACAGCTTTCCATCACGATGCAGCAGAGCAACGCAGTCGAAAGCATCCGTAGAGGTGAACAGGTTCTTGTTCCAGACTTCAAAGCCAGAGTTGTCGATGGAAACGGCGATGTTCTGATAGCAGAACTTGACCTCCTGCATCTTGGGAGAAGGAGCACGATCACCACCGTAGGCAATGCCGTTTCCGCTGAAATTATAGTCGGTAGGACGCTCACCGAAGTCGCCGCCGTAGGCTTGGAACCACTTGCCGTAGCGGTCTTTTTTCCAGATGGACTGGTCGATGTAATCCCAGATAAAGCCGCCCTGATAGCCGCAGTCCTTCTGGTCGGCAAGTTCCGTGTACTTGTGCAAAGCACCGTTGGAGTTGCCCATAGCATGAGAGTATTCGCACTCGATATAAGGCCGCTTATCGCCCTGTGCCAGATACTCTTTAATGTCCTTCACAGTGCTGTACATATGGCTCTCGATATCGGTGGTTTCGAGGAAGCGGGGATCATTGACCACACCTTCGTAATGCACCAGACGGGTGTCATCAAAGCGGCGGACCATCTCTGCCATCTGGAGCAGGGTCTCACCGCCAAACGATTCGTTGCCCAGAGACCAGATCAGAACAGCAGGATGGTTTTTGTCACGCTGGTAAGTGGAATTCATGCGGTCAAACAAGACAGCTTTCCACTCCGGCTTATCATTGGGCAAAACGCCCTCGATGCCGCGAATGCCCGCCTGATGGATGTCCCATGTGCCATGGGATTCCAGATTGTTCTCTGCGATCAGATACAGACCATACTCGTCGCACAGGTCGTACAGTGCATCCTGATTCTGGTAATGGCTGGTGCGGATGGCATTGATGTTGTTCTGCTTCATGGTGATGATATCCCGAAGCAGTTCCTCATGGGTGTGTACGCCCACAGCACGACCCGTAATGGAGCTGAACTCATGACGGTTGGCACCCTTGAACACGATGCGCTTGCCGTTGAGCAGCATCCGATTGTTCTTCAGCTCGAACTTGCGGAAACCGACTTTCTGCCCGGTCACCTCTACCAGATGGCCTGCATCGTCCAGCAGCTCGATTTCCAGTTCATACAGAGCCGGGTCCTCTGCACTCCACAGGTGGGGGTTCTCCACCGCATGGCTGAACAGCGCAGAGCCGCCGTTCAGTGCGATTTTTTCGGAGAACACTTCCAGTTCACTGCGGCGCAGGGTCAGACGGGCTGCGCCCTTACCCTCCACCTGCAATGCAACTTCCAGCGTGGAATGAGTAAAATCATCCCCGGCAAACAGCGTTTTGACGGATACATCTTCCAGATGCACGGTGGGGATGGCGTACAGCCACACGCTGCGGAAGATGCCGGAGAAGCGGAAGAAGTCCTGATCTTCGCACCAGCTGGAGGAAGTCCACTTGAACACCTGCACAGCAAGTTTGTTCACGCCCGGCTGGAGATAGGGAGTCAGATCGAATGCGTGTGCGGAGAAGCTGTCCTCGGTGTAACCCACATAAGACCCGTTCAGCCAAAGAGCCATGCCGCTTTCCACACCCTCGAACTCGATGTGGACGGGCTTGCCCTGCATGGATTCCGGCAGCTCGAAGTATTTTACATAGCTTGCCACCGGATTGAACCGCTGCGGGATCTCGCCCGGCTGTACTTCTTCACGGCCATCCCACGGATACTGAACATTCGCGTACTGGGGAATGTCGTAGCCCTCCATCTGGATGTGTGCCGGAACATGAATGTCATCCCAGCCGCTGCAATCGTAATCTGTCTTTTCAAAGCCGGGGATGGCACTGGTGTAGTTCTTTGCGTAGGCGAATTTCCAGATACCGTCCAGCTTCAGCGCCAAAGAAGAGGAGCCTGTCCGATATTCTTCGCGGGAAGCGTAAGTACGGAAACTTGCATGAGCATTCAGCACGTTTTCCTTGAAAAAGGTGGGGTCTTTTACTTTTGCAAAATCAAATGCAGCCATAGTATTTCCTCATTTACCTTTTATAATTTTATAATATTTCTCCAGCCTCCCCGGAGGAATCGCTGGATTCCTCCGGGGAACAGCAGATGAAGGAGAAATGATAATGGCTTGTTATCAGACTGCTGCACGCAGTTTTTCATTTGCTTCTTCGACCTTCATACGAGAGAGAATGAAGGTGATGATGGCATCCAGAGCAAACGGAATCACCAGATACATGATCTTCAGCATATTGATGCAGGAATCCGGCTGAACGGTCAGAGCGCTGTCAAAATGGCTTGCTGCCAGCAGCCAGCCGGTGATGGCAGTACCCAGACCGCCGCCCAGCTTCACACCGAGAGAAGTGCAGGAGTACATCGTGCCATCCACGCGCTTATGCTTCGTCAGCCAAGTATATTCAGAGCAAGCAGCAATCGCAGCGTTCATATCGCCCTGCCAAGGACCCTGACCAAGAGCTGCGATTGCAGTAAAGAGCAGCATCAAGGTCACATTGCCGCTGCCCATGTAACCAGCTACAGCAACCAGTGCACGAGAAATCGTTGCCAGAGTATAGCTCATTACATTCAGCTTATACATTCCATTCCACTTTGCAACCAAGGTCGGGGTGAACACCAGTGCGATGATCAGAGGAATGTTGATTGCCCAAGAGAATACACCGAACAGATTCTGGTTGCCAAGGATGTAGGTTGCATAGTAGGTGCCCATGCTGATCATGGCACCGTAGATCTGCTGCAAAATGTAGGTGACGCAAATCATCATATAATATTTGTTACCAGCAAGCAGCTTTGCAGCCTGAACCAGATTGTACTTTTCGTCCTGCTCGATTTCCTTTTTGTCGGTGGTATCCACCAATTCGCCTTCCGGCAGTTCCTTCACGGAGAAAACGGAGAGGGTGTTGACAAGCAGACCGATGATGGCGTAGATGATTGCAACAGTGCGCCAACCGGCAGCACCACCGCCCAATGCCGTAACAGCACCCAGCGTGATGGACTGGATGAGCAGGCTGGTGGCAAAGGCGAACATGAAACGCCAAGAACCCATCTCGACCTGTTCGGCACTGTTCTTCGTGATGAGAGCAGTCAGTGCAGAGTAAGCAATGTTGTTGGCAGTGTAGAATACAGCGTTCAGCAGAGTATATGCGATCAGGAACCATGCGTACTGTGCAAACTGTCCCAGATTGGTCGGGATGGCGAAAATTGCCACCAGCGTAATGGCACAGCCAATGTAGCCGTACAGCATCCAAGGACGGGCTTTGCCCATCTTAGAATGCGTTTTGTCAATCAAAGAACCAAAGAAAATGTCCGTCACACCGTCCAGCAGTTTGGAAACTGCAATCAGAGTGCCGACAATACCGGGGTTCAGGCCAACGGTGTTGGTCAGATAGATCATGACGAAGGAGGACAGGAATGCATACACCACGTTGCCTGCAATATCGCCTGAACCATAGCCGACTTTATTATACCACTTTAGATAACGTTTCTCAGTCATTGTGCTTTCTCCCATCTTGCTTGTTTTGTGTGGGCGTGACCAATCTGCTGCGCACTTCAGACTGGAATTCTCATTACGCAAGTTGCCCAAATCTCTTGCGTTTCGTCTGAAAATATTATAGAATCTAATGGAACGAAAAGATATAGACAAGATGGAACAAAATATGCACAAAATCAAAGAGTTTGTAATTTTTTGATAGAACATTTCTCAAATCACTGTAAAATCTCTGAAGATGAGGAGGACGCAGGGATGTATTTCAACTCAGGATATTTGAACAACTCCCGTTTGGATTTCAAAGACTACTCAAAGCCGCTGGTCGTAGGCAGCTGCGGCACTTATCGCTTGAAAAAACGCCCTAAGCTACCTACTTTTTGGGCAAAGGGTCGCAGAGACTATCAAATCCTCTATGTGGCATCTGGTAAAGCACACTTCTGGTTCGATGGTGTTGAGGAAGTGGTGACTTCTGGACACATGGTGCTTTATCAGCCGAAAGAAATCCAGAAGTATGTCTACTATGTAGAAGATCATCCAGAGGTGTTCTGGATTCACTTTACAGGATATGATGTCAAAAACATCCTGAACTATCACGGAATACCCTTGGACAAGCACGTTTTTTACAGCGGCACACTGCCGGATTACAAAATGCTGTTCCGAAAGATCATCCGGGAACTGCAACAATGTGAATATGGCTATGAAGACTATATTGCTTCTCTCTTCAACATCATTCTGCTTTTAGTAAGCAGGCAACAGCAGGAAAGCGAGAAAACAACTACAAGCATCCCCGAAGAAATCGAAGCCGCCGCTGCCTACTTTAACGAGAATTATAATACAAAGGTCAGTGTGGACGATTACGCAGAATCGCTGCATATCAGTACGAACTGGTTTATCCGTAATTTTAAGCTGTACATGAAAATAAGCCCTGCACAATACATCCTGTCCCTTCGGATGGTAAATGCACAAAGCTTATTGGAGAACACCGAATACAATATTGGAGAAATTGCAGAGATCGTAGGGTATGATAACCCACTCTATTTTAGCCGGGTATTCAAGAAAGAGTATGGTGTCAGTCCGGCACAGTACCGAAAGAATCTGGAAGAATCTACTGAAAAATGAGAAAGATTCCTTATAAATAAGGAGAGTAGAACCATGCCGATAAAAAATGCGATCCACAGCCAACAAGTCTACGACCCAACGGATGAATCCATCATGGCAGAGCAGGAACTTTGCATGGAGCGGCTGTATGCTTATAA
>ENA-OUQH01002856-OUQH01002856.1-human-gut-metagenome-genome-assembly--contig:-NODE-2856-length-10348-cov-4.986204_pt1 | contig 10348 bp, 4 predicted proteins | sample MGYA00237948_ERZ548828 | MGnify/ENA primary metagenome ERZ548828 (study PRJEB26490, sample SAMN05194711) | human gut metagenome | biome: terrestrial biome; feature: human-associated habitat; material...
CAAAATGTAGAAATTTCATTGTAATTATTCCTTAAATCAGCACTTGATTTGATTGCTGGCATAAAAACACCTCCCTATTTGATAACAAAATTATACACAAATTTTGTTATGGAGTCAATGGATATACCATTAGTGTTAGCAGGATAAACACAACTATTCATATGTATCTGACCGTGAGGTCGGGAACAAGCCCGTTGGGTGATGTTCCCGGCGGGCTTTCACAGATAAGAAAGCGAGGTTAGAGACAATGGGTTTATTTACGGACGGATTTAAGCTCTTGAAAAAGGCAAGTGAGCCTTTGTATAAGACACCGAAATCCATTCAGGAAACCATAGAGATTATGGCGGTGGCTGAAAACGGTATTTTTGAAGTAAGCAGGAATAAGTATTCCAAGTGTTACCGCTTTCAGGACATCAATTACACAACGGCAACGGAGGATGAGCAGATCGGCATTTTTGAAAGATACTGCAAATTCTTAAATTCGCTGGACTGTAATTATAAGATTACGATCAACAATAAGAACAAAAACATGGATGAACTCCGTGACAAGGTTCTGATTGCTGAGAAAAACGATGGCTTCAATAATTATAGAAGAATCTACAATGACATCATTGAGGAGAAGATTATTGAGGGCAGACAGGGGATTGAACAGGAGAGATACCTGACAATCACGATTGAGAGAAAGAACTTCGAGGAGGCAAAGGCACAGTTTGCAACCCTTGAGGCAACGATACACAAGGCTTTCATTGAGCTTGGGGCAGAGATTGTGCCGCTTAATGGAAACGAGAGACTGAAAGTGCTCTATGACTATTATCACCTTGGAGATGAGGGCAGTTTTGATTTTGATATCAAAAAGGCAAAGAAGGTCGGGGCAGATTTTAGAAATGATCTGTGCAATGGGATGGTGAAATATTTCCCTGACCATTTTGAGGATGAGAGTAAATTCTGCAAGGCGCTTTTTATCAAAAAGTATCCGAGCAGTTTGTCAGACAGATTCATCAATGAGATTACTTCCCTTCCGGTTCATTCCATTACAAGCATTGATGTGGTGCCTGTTCCAAAGGATCTGACCACAAAGGTGCTTCAGAAGAAATATCTTGGAATTGAGTCGGATATCATTAAGCAGCAGAGAGTCCGTAATAAGAATAACGATTTTTCTACGGAAATCTCATATGCCAAGAGAACGGAGAAAAAGGAGATTGAGGAAATCATGGATGATGTCCGTGAGAATGACCAGTGCCTTTTCTTCGTTGGAGTAACCATTATTCTTATGGCAGAAAGCAAGAAGGAGCTTGAGAGTGTATGTGAGACAGTAGAGACTATCGGAAAGCGTAACAGCTGCACGATTGATACTCACTACTTAAAGCAGAGGGAAGCTCTCAACACAGCACTTCCGATTGGAGTAAGACAGGTGGAGACAATGCGTACCCTTCTTACCCAGTCACTTGCGGTGCTTATGCCATTTAATGTGCAGGAGCTTAATGATAGCACGGGCAATTACTATGGTATCAACCAGATCAGCAAGAATGTAAATATCGGCAATAGAAAGAAGCTGATAAACGGAAATGGATTCGTTTTCGGAGTGCCGGGTTCCGGTAAATCCTTCTTCTGCAAGATGGAGATGGGCAGCGTATTCTTGTCGGGTGATGATGAGATAATCGTCATAGATCCAATGAACGAATACTTTGATATAGCTGATACTTATGGTGGAACTGTAGTAAATATGTCTACCTACACGGATAACTATGTGAATCCGCTGGAGATGGATGTATGGAGCCTTGATCCGAATGATTCAAAGGGAATGGTAAGAGAAAAGGGCGAGTTCATGCTTGGACTTTGTGAGCAGTGCATCGGTGACAGCTTAAATTCAAGACAGAAGTCAATCATCGACCGCTGTGTGAGAAAGCTCTATATCGACATTGCAAGAAGCAAAGAGAAGTATATCCCGGTGATGAGTGATTTTTACGATATCCTTATGGCACAGCCGGAGGACGAGGCAAAGGACATTGCATTGTCTTTGGAGCTTTTCGTAAATGGTTCACTTAATATCTTCAATCATCAGACAAATGTGGATGTGGATAACAGATTCACAGTATATGGCATCAGGGACTTAGGTACGGAGCTTAGTCCTATCACAATGCTTGTCATGATGGAGTCTATTCAGAACAGGATTGTTGAGAATGGCAAGAGAGGCAAGGCAACATGGCTGTATATTGATGAGTTCCACGTTCTGCTTAATTCCGAGTATTCTGCAAAATATCTGCAGCAGCTCTGGAAGAAAGTAAGAAAGCAGGGAGGACTTTGTACCGGTATCACGCAGAATGTAGTCGATCTGTTGCAGAATTACACAGCAACCACAATGCTTGCAAACTCAGAGTTTGTGGCACTTTTAAAGCAGGCGAATACAGACAGTTCCAAGATGGCGGAGGTTATCGGAGTATCAGAGGCACAGCTTCGATTCGTAACCAATACTGCATCGGGAATGGGGCTTATCAAGTGTGGCTCGGTGGTGATTCCGTTTGATAATCAGATTAGCAAAGATACAGATCTTTACAGATTGTACAACACCAATATTCACGAGAAGATTGCAGAACAGAAGAAGCGTGAAATGCAGAATAATGTCGAATAATGTTGATAGAGGTCGCAATTTGCGACCTCAAAGCATAGCCATCCGGGAAGCTGGGTGGCGTTTTGCATATTGAGTGAAAGAAGGTGAGAACATTGAAGATAAAGAAAGTGGATGACAAGCCAATGGTCATTCACATCAAGGAGAAAGCCAAGATTCATGCCCATGAACCAAAGGGAGCCAAGATTAAAGGCAGCAATATCTATACAGTAGAGAGAGGTCCTAAGACTATCGGTGCAAAGGTATCTGATGATAAAAAGATGTCCTATCGCAAGAGCACCATTCATCAGTCAGAGCAGAAGAATAAGGGACTATCAAGATTCAAGCGAAACCTTAAAGAATCCAACACGTCCATCAAGACCAAGAACACCAATCTTCACATAGCAGGAAGAACAGGTGCACTTGCAGCCGGAGCAGTAACAGAGCAGGTGGAAGGCGGGCAGGAGGTATCGCAGGCAGCATATTTTGCATATGAAGTTAGCCGACCTGTTACCGGGACTGCTTCTAAGGGTGCAGCACTTTTTAGGAAAAAGGCGGCAGCCGAGGCAAGGAAGCGTATCAAGAAGGTAGATGCAGGAAAGAAGCTGGCAAAAAAGACAGCAAAGAAAGCTGCCAAAGATACTGCAAAGACTGTAGCTAAAGAGACAGCAAAAGAAACAGCCAAGACTACTGCCAAGGTTGCAACAAAAACTGCGACAAAGGCAGCTGCTACAGCGGCAGGAACAGCGGTTGCACCGGGAGTTGGCACGGCAATCGGCATGGCAGCCGGATATGCTGCAGGTGTGTCCATAGAGGTCAAGGATGAAAAGATGACCAACCGGAGCAGGAAGATAAAATTCTTTCTGGATAAGATGAAAGCACAGGAGAATCAGACAGACAGCGTGGCAAAACTGGTAAAGGATCTGATTGTGCGAAAAGCGATTACCTGGGTAAAGGCAGCTGCACCGATTATCGGATTGGTGCTTTTATTACTTGTTCTTGTAGTTGCCATGATTGCGGTTCCGGTTATAGCGGTGATAGCAATCCTTTACAATTCTCCATTTGCTTTATTCCTGCCACCACTTGAATCAGGAGATACCGTGCAGACAGTAACGAGTGCTTATGTGCAGGAGTTTAACCGGGATGTGAATACGAAAGTGAATGAGCATACCGGATATGACCTTGGAGAGCTTGTATATGTGGACTATGAAGGTATGGAAGAAAACCCAAGCAATTACTATGACATCATGGCTGTCTATATGGTCAAGCATGGTGTCGGAGATACTGCAACAGTCATGAATGATACTTCAAAAGGCTGGCTGCAGGCGGTTGTAAATGATATGTGTTCATACACCACAAGCACAGGAACAAAGGATGTGGAAGAAACAGATGCAGACGGTAATGTAACTACTGTCACGAAGTCGGTTCTGTATGTGAATGTCACACTGAAATCGTACAGAGATATGATTTCGGTCTATGGGTTTAACTCTGATCATGTGGAAATGCTTGAGCAGATCATGAGTCCGGAGTTTATGGGACAGCTTGGATATGCCGGAAGCGGAAGTGGCGGCGGAGGCGGAAGTCCGGGAGTAAGCTCCATGACTGAGGATGAAATCAATGCCATCCTAAACGGAATTACAGACAGCAGGCAGAAAACAGTCTGCTCCTATGCACTACACAGAGTTGGTTTTCCTTATAGTCAGGATTTAAGAGACAGCGGTAACTATTATGACTGTAGTTCCTTAGCCTATTATTCATGGAAAGATGCAGGTGTGGATATTAGTTACGGCGGTGCAACCACAGCGGCAGCGGAGGCACAGGGACTGGATGAAGCCGGAAAGACAGTCTCCTTTGATGAGTTACAGCCGGGAGACCTTATCTTCTACAGTTTTACAAGCAACGGAAGATATAAGAACATCAGCCATGTGGCAGTATACGTCGGAAATGGCAAGGTGGTAGAGGCGCTTAATGAAAGTCTTGGTGTTGTTTACCGGGATGTGGCAAGCACAGGAAAGATTGTTGTGATAGGAAGACCATAACAGGAAATTTGCAGAGAGGGCATAGTCCCTCTCTGAGACTGGAGGTAAGAATGGATTTAAAAGATATGATACTGGTAACAGAAAACGACAGGGGAACAGAGACAAATATGCTGATGACTCTGGATGATTATAAGAGTTTTATAGCAGTTGATGACATGTCAGAGCTTGCAGAAAATTTGTTGCAGCTTGGAAGGACACTTGGTGAAGCAGATAACTTCACAGAGTATTACAGGGCAGCAAATGTAACTGTATCTGCGAGATTCTGTCTGGATGATATTCAGCTGGGACACTTTCTTCAGGGATTTTATAACGATTCCAAAGAATTTCGGTTTGATAAAGAAGCCAGTTCTTATGAATGTGTTGCAAAGCTTAAGGAGATTGGAATGACCGATAAGGGCTGGGTAGATGATTTTAACCTGCATTATGAAAGTGTGGACAGATTATTTGAAAGGGGACAGACATTCCATAACTTCAATGACCATGATTACATGGTGCTTGAAGCATTATCACCAAGGAATCTTGTGGTAATGGATATGAAGTCAGGTTCCCTTACAATCGCCCTTGGTGCGACAGAGTATAAGCGTTATCCGAAGGATGAGAAGCCTACAAAGGACAATACCACAATCGGGGTATCGTGGGAGCATGGCATTTATCTAGGTTCCACACTTTCAACTACAAATTTCAAGGCATACAAGAGGGAGTATGGCACACCGGAAAAGATAGAGGATATCTATGATTACAGGGCAAAGCTAAAGCAGAAGTTCTATTTTTATCAGGATATGTCAAAGGATGATGATGTACCAAAGAAGCTGCAGAATGACTTCCTTCACCAGATATATGAGGATTTTGGAACGATTGAAGAGGACTGTTTTTACGACAGGCTGGAAGATGGAAAGTACGATGAAGGCTTTAAGGAAAGACAGGTAAAGGAAGAAAAGAGCCGGTGACGAGATTTTTACAGGAGGCGATATCATATGGAACAGGAATTTGATGTTGAGATAAAAGAAGTGCTTTCACGAGTACAGAAAGTAAAGGCAGAGTCGCTTGACGATGCCATCAATAAGGCAATGGATATGTATTATGCAGAGCAGATAGTCCTTGGAGCAGAGGACATGAAGGGAGTTGATTTTGCGCCTATCAGCGAAGGTCAGCTCCCTTCTTCATTAAAAGAAAACGGAGGAAAAGCAAGATGAAAAGTGATTCAACAACAGTAATTAAGAACATGGAGTTTTTAGTAAAGGAACTTCATAAGGAGTGGGACAGATCGGGTGCTTCTAAGGCATCCGTTATTATTTCCCTTGAGGAAGTAGATGGTATCAATGATAAGTTAAAAGAGATTATCTATCAGACACAGAAGTCAGTCGATGAGGATGAGCTGACTTTTAAACAGAGCATTGCAAAGTCCAAGGAGTGCTATGTGCTTCTTCGTGTGGTGCGTAAGATTGCAAAGGAAAAGGATAAATGCGAAAAACAGGCAATCGACAATGAATTTGCAATCGAGCTGGATAAGGATGAGTTAAATCTATTTAAGGGATTGTTTGCAGAGATGTTTAAGTAGAGGAGGACAAAGGTATGGGCGTTGATATGAAGGTCAAAGCGATATACGATTCTGAGATTGGTAACATCACCAGATCAGAAAAGAACTGGAAGGATGTGTTAAAGGTCGCAGGTCAGTTATACCGCTATGAATTTGACAATATCGTTATGGTAACAGCTCAGAGACCTCCGGAAAAAAGCATACTCATGGCAGATTATGATACCTGGAAAAAGGTGGGAAGATATGTAAAGCGTGGTGCGAAAGGCTGCGCCATCTTCCCGTCAAGGGCACTGAATCCACGCATGAGGTATATCTTTGATATCAGTGATACCGGAGGGAAGAATGTTAAGCTGACATGGGACCTTGAGGGAGAAAATCTTAAGGATTATGTGGATTTTCTTGTGTCAGAAGGTCAGATTGAGCAGTACGATAACAGCGACAGGGAGTCTCTAAAAAATATATTAAAACAGTTTACAGGAACAGATGTTTGGCTTATAATAAAAGAAGAGTTCAAAGACCAAATGACCGAGCTTATGCAGCTATCAGGTAGTGTGATAAAGGAAGAAAGTAAGAAACGCAATGGCTTACAGCAGGAAATGGACATGGAGCAGCTTGTATTTGCAAGTGTCATGTATGCTGTAGGGACGAGATGCGGATTTGACTTATCTGTGCAAGAACAGGATTTCAGTCAGATCGTAAATATCAAAGACGAAGAGATCATTTACCGTCTTGGTTCCATTGTATGCGATGTCTCCTGTAGTGTTCTTAGAGAATTTAGTCGTAACTTAAAGGCAATCGAGAGCGAAAGGAGAATTGGATATGTTAGAAGAAATGACTTACAAGGAAGTGGACGGACTGCTTTATCCGCAGATAGAGATGCCGGACGAGACGGAGGATCTCACGAAGCTGGGCAAATACGGAAGGATGGCGATGAACTATCTAAAGGAGAACGAGCCGGCAAGATACAAGACGCTGATGAGATTCGGGAAGATGTACGAGAAGATGTCAGCGGTAGAGGAGGAAGCAAACCAGCTGTACGACCAGCTGGAGATGCAGTATCTGGCGAAGCACAAGCCACAGAATCCGTCATCGACAATGGAGATGTGGAAGATAAGAGAGCAGGCGAAGATGCAGGCAGAGGAAGTGGTACTCCATCAGATAGTGATGCGATTCCACTAGAATCAGATGATACAGAACTGAATAGGGAACTTGATGAAATCAATTCATTGGGTGTTAGTAAGGAAGCCGAATATACACAGGCTTCCTTTTTTTTCGACCAGAACGGGCAGGCAAGCATTGGCACCATTCATACTGAGGATGAAAACAATAATCAGTTTATGCGTCAGTTCGAGCAGGACAGAAAAGCTGCATTAGCAGGTAAATATAATTACCTGAATCCAAAGAAGTCAGCCACAGTACCAGATGAGTATATCAAACAGGTGCTTATGAGAGGTACAGGTTTTATCGGTGGCAAGGGCAGGGTATGCAAGATTTTTGAAACAGAGATTGATGCAGGAACCAGAGCAAAGCGTATCAAAGCAGAATATGGTCAGGGAGGTGCAGGCTGGCCGGTTGACGGACTGGGACTGCACGGATATGACACATTTCATGGGAACGGACTGCGTTTTCAGTGGCGAGATGAGGATGGAGAGGTTGAAGGATATGTTTCATGGAAAGATATCGAAAAAGAGCTTGGTGTCCTTATTCTTACAGGGGAATACCAGCCTGAGACACCTCGTATTGATGAGCTTGCGATGGACGGACTCCGTGAGGATGATGAGGTCATTGATGCCGAATATCGGGAAGTGGAACCGGAAGAGGCAGAATCAGAGATTGATGATTATGCAATCCCTGATGAGCCGGAGAGCTATGCTTCTAACAGAGATTATGTAAGTGCAAAAGGCATGACACCACAGGAAGCTGCCGATGAAGACCGGATGATAACACAGGCAGAATATGGTGCTGAGATAGAAGCTGAAACAACTGAAAAAGATCCATCAGAATTGCAGTATATTACACCGATTGATTATGCCAAGAGGATAGCAGAGCTTGATGAAGACCTGCGTGATGCAGCTGAGATTCTGGTGACAGATTGCAGCTGTTACACACCATTTAAAGCATTTCTTATGGATGTTGTGCAGTCTGATTTTGCATTTATGCCCAATAAACTTGACCTTATCAGGGATATTGCATTAGGGACAGATAATGCAGAAAGAAAGGCATATTCCAACAATAAGTATGGTCTTGTGGAGTACTCAATCAGAAGCGGATATGTGAAGATCAGCTATAAGAACAGGAATGGCGTGCGAAAGGAAGGTGCTCTCGACTGGCGTGAGTTATATGAGATTTTATCCTATATGGTAAAACAGCCATTTTACTGCGGAGAAGACCAGAAGAAGTATTATCAGAAGACAAAGCAGAAGGCTGACAGGGATAAGATGAATCCGGTCTATAAGAGATTCTTTGATATCGAGGATAGTGTAAAAGCCAATCGTCTTGAAACCAGGGAAAGAGCAATAGCGAATGGCTGGGAAACCAAGATTGATGAGAATGGACATGTGGTTTCAGATGATGCAGTATCAGTATCTGTGGATGATATTCAGGCTGATACAGAATCACAGGAAACTGTAGATTTTACACCAAAGCAGGAACCAGTACAGCAAGTAGAAAGTCTTGAAAATGAGAAGAATGTTGCCGGGCAGACGAAACACAATTTCCACTATAACCTCTGGGAAATGGAAAAAGGCGGAGCTAAGACCAGATACCAGTGGAATATGGATGCAATCCGCACTTTAAAGCAGATTGAATCAGAGAACAGGCTTGCCACACCTGAGGAACAGAAAACTCTGTCGAAGTTTGTCGGATGGGGCGGACTGTCACAGGCATTTGATGAGAATAACGCAGGCTGGAGCAAAGAATATGCAGAGCTGAAAGACCTTTTATCTGATGAGGAATACAGTGCTGCAAGGGCAACAGTAAATAACGCCTTTTATACTTCACCGGAGATTGCCATGTGCATAAATTCGGCACTTGTCCAGTTTGGTTTCAGAGGCGGCAATGTATTAGAGCCATCTATGGGTATCGGTAACTTCTTTGGAAGTATGCCGGCACCAATGCAGAGAAGCAAGCTGTATGGGGTGGAGCTTGACAGCATTTCAGGAAGAATTGCAAAGCAGCTTTATCAGAATGCCAATATCAGTATCACAGGATTTGAGAATACCACATATCCGGATAACTTCTTTGATGTGGTTGTCGGAAATGTGCCATTTGGTGATTATAAGGTATTTGATCCAAAGTACAACAAGTATAACTTCCGTATCCACGATTATTTTCTGGCAAAAGCACTTGATCAGGTAAGACCGGGAGGCATGGTTGCAGTAATCACCACAAAGGGAACACTTGATAAGGCAAATCCTACTATCCGAAAGTATCTGGCTGAAAGAGCAGAGCTTGTGGGAGCAGTAAGACTTCCGAATACTGCATTTAAAGATAATGCAGGAACCGAAGTGACAACAGATATCCTGTTTCTGCAGAAGAGGGAGCGAAAGATTGATATTGAGCCGGACTGGGTGCACCTTGGTGTGACTGAGAATGGCATTGCTATTAATTCTTATTTTGCAGAGCATCCTGAAATGATGCTTGGGTCTATGGAGTATGATACGAGGATTTACGGACAGGACAGCAGATATACAGTCTGTGTGAATGATGATGAGAACTTCAATATGTACGAGGCTCTCAATAAGGCAATCGGAACTATCAAAGCACAGATGACAGATTTTGAGAGAGTAGCAGACGAGGCGGAGCAGACTGAGGAAGTTATCCCGGCTGACCCGGATGTGAGAAACTATACTTACACGTTTTTTGATGGAAGGCTCTATTACAGGGAAAATTCAGAGATGGTAAGAAAAGAGGTATCAAAGACTGCTGAGGAGAGAATCCGCAGTCTTGATGAAATCAGACAGATAACAAGAGAGCTGATTGACATTCAGATGGAGGGCTGCAGTGAGGAGGAGCTTTCTGATAAGCAGAGACTTCTTAATGTGAAATACGATGCCTTTATAAAGCAGTATGGAGCCATTACTTCAAAAGCAAACAGAATAGCTTTCAGAGATGATAGCGATTATCCGCTTCTTTGCAGTCTTGAGGAAGTAAACGAAGACGGGGAGG
>ENA-OUQH01002860-OUQH01002860.1-human-gut-metagenome-genome-assembly--contig:-NODE-2860-length-10343-cov-6.649786_pt1 | contig 10343 bp, 11 predicted proteins | sample MGYA00237948_ERZ548828 | MGnify/ENA primary metagenome ERZ548828 (study PRJEB26490, sample SAMN05194711) | human gut metagenome | biome: terrestrial biome; feature: human-associated habitat; material...
GATTTTTACCATAATCGATTTACACAAGGAAGACGAAAAGCTTTTTGCTCTTGTCGGCGCATGCCAGCGTGATGTCCTTCTTCGTTCCTCCCCAACTCGAGAAACTCCTCTAACTTTTTCACACTATTTCCTCCTTGTATACCTATAGGGGTATTGGTTGTCAAGAGGAGTTTTTCAAAATCAGAAAAACAAAAAGAACTTCTGACGAAGCATCTTTTTTCTGCTCCTGCCGGAAGTTCTCTTTTCATCTTATCTTCTTATTTTTATTTCATATTTGCAAACCGTTCCACAGCCTTCGTAAACTGTACAATCGTCTGATCCGCATCTCCGTGCTCGATGCTGTCGCGCACGCAGTGCTGGATATGGCCCTCGAGGACAACTTGTCCTACTTTATGAAGTGCCGATTTTACCGCATTGATCTGCGCCAGTATATCCTCGCACGGCACGTCCTCATCCACCATACGTTCGATCGCCTGCACCTGACCGATGATCTTTTTCAGGTGACGGTGAAGATTATCTGCATCCATACACTGTTTCATTTTGCATCCTCCTTGTTTCAAATCCGTCATCGCATCGGCAGCGTTACAAAGGTGCAGTGGTCTTCCTCTTCTGCTTCCTCTGCAATCAGATTCCGGATATTCTGCATACGGTTATCCAGCTCCGCGCTCTGTCTTGCGCAGTCGTAGAGTTCATCCTGCAGATATTTGACATGATTTTCGGGAATATTTTTCTTGTAGCGCATCTTATGTTCCAGACTTGCCCAGAAATCCATTGCGATCGTACGGATCTGAATCTCTACCTTAGTATCCACAACGCTGTCAGAAAGAAAAATAGGTACGGATACCAGCATATGGTAGCTCTTATATCCACTTTCTTTTGGATTCTTAATATAATCTTTGATCGACAATACTTTCAGATCGCTTTGATTACCGATCATCCCCGCCAGCCGGTAAATATCTGAGGTAAAGGAACAGATCAGGCGGACCCCTGCGATATCATTGATATACTTTACCATATTCTCGATTGATATCTCGTAGCCGTATCTGCGTAACTTCTTTACAATACTTTCCGGTGTCTTGATCCTAGTCTTAATATGTTCGATCGGGTTGTATTTATGCACATGTTGGAATTCATCGTTCAGTATCTCCAGCTTTGTCCCCACTTCTTTTAACGCTGAATTATACAGGAACATGATCGTCTTCCAACTGTCGACATCCTCATAGTTCTTCATCGTATTTTCCATATAAATGTTCTCTCTCCTCTCTTCGCGAAGAGTTAAACCAGCACTGTTAATATTATACCATAAGCTGTACTAATATGTCATATTTTTCACATTTATTTAAGAAAGATTATGCATTTATAAACTACAAAAGAAGCCGTCATCCGACAGCTTCTCTCTATATCTTTTATAATTTCTACTTTTAGAATTCAATTCCTTCTCTTGCCATTACCTTACGGTCATATGGGTGCTTCACCTTCATCATCATCGTTGCATAATCTGCAAGATCCAACATATCCTGCGATACTTCATGCCCTGTTAAGATAACCTCCAGTCCACGCGGTTTATGCTCCAGAAAACTTCTGATCTTCTCCTCACTTAAGACATTCAGATGGATCGCACATAATGCTTCATCCAGCACCAGTACATCAAAATTCGTACAGAACTTCACGATCTCATCCAGTGCTTTGTTGTTATAATGACGCAGCTCTGCTTTCTCATCCCCGTTCATCCGGCTTACGAATTTCACCTGATCACGCCCCGGAAGACAGGTGATCCCCGGTACTGCTTCCAGAATCTTTCTTTCATTCGATGAATTGTCCTTCAGGAACTGGAAGAAGAGCACCTGAAGTCCATATCCGGCGGCTCTGACTGCCTGGCCGACTGCTGCTGTTGTCTTTCCTTTGCCATCTCCATAATACATATGAATTCTTCCTGTGCCCATCATAACATTCTACCTGCTTTCTCCTAAAAATCTATGTAAAAATTGAACTCATTTTTATTCTATTGGACATTATAATCGTTTAAGCCTGAAATGTAAATGCCTGGAAATCTACTAACCGCAGTTTTCCAGGCACTCTTTACATTATATTATGAAGTTTTATTTTATCCTGTCATTTTTCGTACATGTTTTTTACACACGATAATTTAAATATAACACTTTAAAATTCCAGCTTCATATCTCCCATCTTGATCCAGTCTTTCTTTCTCATGAATTCTGAAACACCAAGTGTCACAACTGCCGGAAGCACAATCTGGATCAGCAAGATCTTGATCAGTACCATTTGTGCAGACTCTGTCTGGATCATCGTCTGCCATGTCATGATCTGTCCCACTAATCCTGCCGTTCCCATACCGGAACCGGTCGCATTGTTCGTCATATGGAGTACCATTGTTCCCACCGGTCCGAGGATTGCACTTGATATAATCGCCGGAAGCCAGATCACCGGCTTCTTCACAATATTCGGAACCTGCAGCATCGAAGTTCCGATTCCCTGTGCCAAAAGTCCTCCGACTTTATTTTCACGGTAACTTGCCACGGCAAATCCTACCATATTACAGCAGCATCCAACCGTTGCCGCACCTGCTGCCAGACCGGACAGATTCAGGATTACACCAAGTGCTGCTGAACTGATCGGCAGTGTCAGGATCATTCCCATTAGTACAGATACGATAATTCCCATCAGGAACGGCTGCTGTTCTGTTCCCCAGTTGATCAGTGAACCAAGCCAGCTCATGAATCCCGAGATTGGAGGTCCGATCAGGAATCCCACCAGACATCCACTTCCGATCGTCACGACCGGAGTCACCAGAATATCCACCTTCGTCTTACCGGATACCATATGTCCGAAGAAGATTCCCACATAGGCAGCAATGAACGCTCCCAGCGGCTCTCCCGGTCCGGCAAATACCATAGTTCCGTCTACGAATACCTTTCCGGCCAGGATACTGCTTGCAAATGCCCCTGCCATTCCGGCGGTTGCTGCCGATACGACTACCAACGGTGCTTCTTTGAACTTATAGGCTACTGCCACACCGATACCCGCTCCGGTAAGGGATGCTGCAAGTTTCCCTGCGATAAAGATCATCTCTCCAATATTTCCACCCATAAATGTTCCAATCTGCTGGATGATCGTGCCGATGATCAGTGTTGCGAACAGACCGTGCGCCATGGCGCTTAAGCCTTCAATGAAGATGCGGTCTAATACTTTCTTTACTTTTTCCATATAACGTTCTCCTCGTCCTTCCTTATCTGCTATTTTTTGTCGATCAATGCTGATTTACAGATATTTCGTTTGCATTTACATGTGTCTTGTCACATGTCACGAGTGTATCATACACTTGAGCAGAAAACAAGAATTGTTTTTTTTACGACAATTTTCCGCCTTTACTTTGTGTTTTATTCCCTGTATACTTGGAATATCAAATTGTAATATTCTTTAGATTTTCCAATCTGAAAATCCAAATATATACACGAACAGGAGGACTTCATATGTTCCGTTTATGGGGAAAAGAATTTAAAGATAATCATATGCTGCGCGACACCGTAATCTGCGATGAGACGGATGACACCAGAACGCATAAGATATTCAATGCTCTGGACTCGATCTGTTATGAGTTCGACCTCAGCAAACCGATCTGGCTGGATCATAATATTGATGAATTCAAAAGACATGACAAGACAAGATTCTATCAGGATAACTTTGTGGATTCCATTGATTTTGATTATCTGGAGATTCATATTATTGAAGAATAAACTATGCATAAATAACAAAAAAGAAGTCAGGCGGCCACCGTTTACTGAGGGTTTACCAGACTTCTTTCTTATGTTTTATTCATTCCTGATCGCCGCAAGCGGGCTCAGCTTCATTGCCCGTTTCGCCGGGAAATATCCCGCCAGCACTCCGACCAGCACTGCAAATACCATGGACATCAGCACAAGCCACCACGGAATATAAGATATCGTGCTGTCTGTTCCCATCGACATAGCGCCGCTGCTTCCAACAATTATATTAATGGCTGCTGACATTACGAAGCTTAGAATATTTCCGGCAATTCCTCCGAGAAGACCTATAAACGCTGCTTCCAGCAGGAACATTTCCCGGATATTCCTAAGACTGCATCCAAGTACCTTCATCACACCGATTTCCTTTGTCCGTTCATAAATGGACATCATCATCGTATTTGCAATTCCGATTGCAGCTACCAGTAATGACACCGCACCAATACCTCCGAGCACCGCCTGTACAATCGCGAACTGACTCTTCATACTGTCCAGATATTCCGCATTGGTCTCAACATTATATCCCATATTACGGATTACATCAGCGACCTCATTCACGTGATCTATATCGTCTGCTTTCACTTTTAATGACGTATAATAGAAGCCTTTTAATGCCTTTCCAGCTTTGGTCTTCGGCTGTCCCGGAATGACTTTGCCTGCATATTCTTTCCGCAATAACTGCTTTAAAGTCTCCAGGTCACAAAATACACTGTCATAATTATTGGAATAGTCATCCAGGCCGCCATTTATCACACCGCTTGCCCTTACTACATATTTTTGGACAGGTTTTGTCTGTCCGGTTCCGGAATCTGACTGGCTCCCTGCACCTGCTGTTCCGTCTGTACTGTCTCCAAAGGCTGTGCTGCTGTCACTATTGTAATTCTCTGTATCCGTGATCATGAAAAGAGAATCTTTCATCAGATTGATATTCGGGACTTTCCCGGTATCATAATATCCGTTGCCGCTTCCTGTTTCATAAAAATCAGTGATCACGCCATTTCCGAATATCAGCTCCAGATGTCCTGTTCCGGTCTTTGGAAGCGTTCCATCTCCAAGATCCATATTTAGGGATTTCAGGCCTTCCGGTGTCATTCCTTGCAACTGGACATACGCCATATAGGAGCCTTTCAGCAGGATCACCGAAGTCTCATAGATTGGTGCAGCTAATTTCACATGATCCATTTTACTGATCTTTTCAACCAACTGGTCATCTATCCTTTTTTCTGTCTCCTGTCCTGATCCCATACTTTCTGTCGTCATACCGTCACTGTTGTCCGATCCGGTCACAGTGATACTGGTCAGACCTCCCGACTGTTCCACTTCTTTATAAAGGGACTGCTGCATACCAAGTCCGAGTGAGATCATCACTACAATCGAAGCTGTACCGATCAACACACCAAGGACCGTCAGAAATGTACGGAGTTTCCTTCTCCGCAGACTATTGATGCTCATCCTCAGAAGATCGTTCCAGTTCATCCAATAACTCCTCCTCTTCAATCTCTGCCAGCTGTTTCTTTTTGCGCTTCTTAAGTATTACGACTGCTGCCACCACTGCAATGACCACTGCTGCGATTACAACCGGAATTACAGGAAAACTTTTCTGTGTCTCCTCCGGCATATCGGAAGCTGCCGCCTCATCATCATCCACTTTTTCTGTCACTTCCAGATTCAGATCTTTCGTGGTTGTTGAAATGTTTCCCGATTCATCTTCATAACTAAGTGTCATCGTTACCTTCGCCGGACCATCCGATATTTTCTTTCCTTCCAGCATGGCATCAATCGAACCGGTTGCACCGGATTCTATATTTCCGATAAATACTTCCGACTTTTTGATATTCTTTCCTTCAAATGTAGCTTTTACATTATAGAGCTTGATCCGTCCCAGATTATAAAGACTACACATCACATTTGCTTCTTCACCGACAGCAACGCTCTGCGGACTGATCTCAAAATTGCTGATTTCAAATCTTGCATCCTGCTTCACCGGAATAGAGATACTTGACGATCCTTCTACCTGTGTAGCATTCGGATCTTCATATTTCATGGAAAGTTCCATGTTGTATGGCTTCTGAAGAAGATCTGATTTTGCATTCAGTTCGATACTGATATCGGCTGTTCCATTCGGGGCAATGCTGTCCAGATAGATGGAGCTTGCACCGGATGATGGAAGGAATGCCGGTGATGTCGTCTGTTCATCGCTGCCTTCTGTCGGTGCTGAAAGATCGAACAGCATATTGCTGACTTTCATCTTGGATGTATTTTTCAGATGGATCGTTAACTTGAAATTACTGCCCGCACGGACTTCTGCCGGATCGGTTGTAAATCCGGTTACGATCACACGCGGAACAGAACCATTTCCCGAAGCTGCCCCTCCATCCGTACTTCCACCGGATCCTCCGCTGTAAGCTGCTTCTCCGTTACTGTAACCGCCGGCATCCGGTGTCTGGTAAGATGTGTCAGAACCACTGCCTGCTCCATTGCCTTTTCCTGTATCCTTGCCTTCATCTGTATCTTTGTTGTCTTTATTATCCTGTGTGTCTTTCTGTACCGGCTTTGCCGTGGTATTCACATAGAACTGCTTTTCTGCTTCTTCCTGTCCGTCTGCCGTAACCTTGAATTTTAAAGTATAGCGTGAAGTCTGAACATCTTCTCTCTGAGTAAAATCAAACTTCACTTCTTTTGAGTTTGATTCTCCACTTTCCAGGGTTCCAATGTTCTGCTGGTAACTCTGCATCTCTGTTTTGAATGGCCATACATCATTGTCATCTCCAAGATCCGGTGTTACCGTTACATTATTTATCGGTTTTCCCGAATGATTCGTTACGGTAAATGTCCATGTCTTCTTTTCTCCCGCTTTATACGTCGGCACCTTATTGTCTTTTGACTCGATCGTAATTCCTGTTGCAGCCTGTACCATCTGCGGATGCAGCATAGTTGTCATCATGATCACTGCCAGAAAGGCAACAATGATTCTTTTCAAGCAATTATTTCCTGTCTCTTTCTGTATTCGTTTCTGCATGTCTTCCTCCCTCTTCTTTCCCTTTTTTCCATCGGTTATCTTCTATCTTAATGATCCTGCCGTCCCGGATATGAAATACCCTGTCCGCATAAGTTGCCAGATGATCATCATGTGTGACCATGACCAGTGTCTTCTTCTGCTCTCTGACCACCCGCTGCATCAGTTCCATGACTTCTTCCGATGTATGGGAATCCAGATTTCCTGTCGGCTCATCGGCAAATATAATATCCGGATCTACTACCAGTGCCCTGGCAACTCCCACTCTCTGCTGCTGTCCGCCCGACATCTGGTTCGGCAGATGCTTCTTATGCTTTCCAAGTTTTACCAGATCTAACATCTCATTGGCTTTTCGTACTCTTACATCTCTTGGAACGCCGCGGAAGCTAAGCGGCAATGCTACATTTTCCACCGCATTCAACGTTCCCATCAGATGAAATGACTGAAAGATGAATCCCACATGATCCCGCCGGAATGTCACCAATTGTTCTTCATTTAACTTTTCAATATGCTTTCCCGCAATGATGACCTCTCCCTTTGTCGGTTTTTCCAACCCCGCCAGCATATTCAGAAGTGTTGATTTACCGGAACCGGAGGTCCCGACAATTGCGCAAAACTCTCCTTCATATATCTCAAAATCCACACCATCCAGTGCGCGTACAAACTCATCACCAACACGGTACAGCTTGTATAGATTCCTGACTTCAATTACCTTCCTCATACTCCTCCTCTCTGTCGTTTTTCAGACTTTTCAGAATATGGATTCATTTTACTATAAAAATATAAAGACTTCCTCTTATAAATTATGAAGATTTTCTTAATACCTCCGACTGTTCAGATAATATTTCTCATTTATGCCGTTTAAATTTCTGCGCCATATCACACGTATTATATTTTATACAATTTTCGCTAAGATTTTCCGTGCATATTATTTCAGAAGTGGTATAATTGGTAGGACAATTTCACCAAAGTAAAGTGGATATCTTATGATTCACAAGATATAGGGAGGAACACATGAAGTTTGTAAGACAATTTATGATCATCCTGGCGATCTCATTCGTCGGAGAACTGTTGCACGCATTACTGCCGCTCCCGGTTCCGGCCAGCATCTACGGCCTCGTTCTTATGCTGATCGGTTTACAGACCGGTATACTTCCACTCAGTGCAGTAAATGAAGCCGGAGGATTTCTGATTGAAATCATGCCAATGCTTTTTATCCCTGCCGGAGTCGGGCTTATGGTTTCCTGGGGCGCATTGAAACCCGTGATTCTTCCGATCAGTATTATCATCGTCGTTACAACAATTCTCGTCATGGGCGTCAGCGGACGGATAGCACAGTTTATACTAAAAAGAGAGGATAAGAAACATGAGTAAAATATTACAGGATTCCACATTTTTCTGTCTGGCGATCAGCCTAATCGGATATGAGATTGGTATCATTCTCAGACAAAAAACGAAACTTGCGCTTTGTAATCCACTGCTGATCTCCATTGTATTTGTTATTATTATTTTGAAAGTTACCAATATTAAATATGAAGTGTATGAGGACGGCTCGCAGTTACTCAGCTATCTGCTGACACCTTCTACGGTCTGCCTTGCAATTCCTCTGTATCAGCAGATGGGACTGCTAAAGAAGAACATGAAAGCAATTCTTGCCGGAATTCTCTCCGGAGTCTTCACAAGTCTTGCCGGCGTGTGGGTCTTCTCAACATTATTTCATCTGGATAAGCAGATCTATGCAACGTTACTTCCGAAGTCGATTACAACAGCAATCGGAATGGGTATTTCGGAAGAGCTTGGCGGAATCGTTACCATTACAGTAGCCGCCATCATTATCACCGGTATCATCGGAAATATGTTTGGTGATGTAATCTGCAGACTGTGCGGAATCAGACATCCTATCGCAACGGGACTTGCGATCGGTACCGCAACGCATGCCATGGGAACTGCAAAAGCTATGGAAATCGGTGAGATCGAAGGTGCCATGAGCAGTCTTTCTATTGCGGTTGCCGGACTTATAACGGTTGTCGGATCAACTATTTTCTATCAATTATATTAAAAATATGAATCAGACATATGGAGGTAAATGATTATGGAAAAAACAATTATCTGCATCGGACGTGAATATGGAAGCGGTGGACATGCCATCGGAAAGATTCTGGCAAAACGCACCGGATATGAATTCTATGACAAAGACCGTTTCATCGCAATCGCAAAGGAACGCGGCTTCGAAGGTGAAGTCGAAGAATATCTGGAAGAGCAGCCGATGAACAGCTTACTGTATTCTATCGCTCTTAACTACTCCAGACCGAAGAAAAAACCTTTCCCTTTTGAATTGGTAGAAGAACTGGCTGCCGAAAAGCCCTGCATCATTATCGGACGTTGCGCCGGTTATCTGACACACGGACAGGACAATGCATTCAGCGTATTCGTTCATGCGGATATGGAGAAACGTATCGCAACCGTTATGGCACGCGATCATATCAATACTCGATTAAAGGCCAAACGCAAGATTGAAGAGATTGACGAGAAGCGCAGTGCTTTCCGTAAAGAATTCACAGGGCAAGAGTGGGGACAGTCAAAATATTATAATCTGTCTATTGATACCACACATCTAACTTTTGATCAGGCTGCGGATCTGATTCTTTATTATAAGAAACTTGCGGAAGAATCACATGAATAGACACGAATCTGCAAATCTAACTTTATAAATTTCTTTATGAATCAGACTTTCTGTGCTAAAATTTTTGTGACAAGAACTTTGGCACAGAATTTTTATACCCAATATGCAAGAAAAGCTGCCAGTGGTAGGTTTTCTGTATTACCATTTATCATAAAGATACGGATTTGACATAAGGAGGATTTGACATGATCAAGGTCATTGGTCTTAATATCAAAGTATTAAAAAAAGAGCCTTTCTCCGGCTCTCATCAGGGGATGCGCTTCTTCATGCGTGCAGAAGATGATACACTGCATGTATGGGTATATCCGGAACCGTGGTGTTTCGAGAAGACTTCCGATGATATGAAGACAGCAAAAGATTTTCCATTTACCCGGGAGGGACTGGCTGATTCAATGGAATGGATCAGCCAGGAATTCGAAAATCGGAAGGATTACTGGATGCAGATGGAGAAGGATAAGATGAAGATGATATTGCAGGGGCGCGGGGATTCGTAGATGGGACGCCGCTGCGGCTGGGATTTTATGAATCCCGCCATAAATACTTAAGCTCGCTACGCTCGCGTGAGATTTCTTTTTATATTTGTTTTACCTTTGCGAATATGTATTTCAGGTATTTGTGTTCTTCATTCGGATCGATGACGTTTACGATACTCAGGCTGTAGATGTCGGAATCGAATTGTTTTGATTCTTTTTTCATAAGGTCTTTGATTTCCCGGTATGTATCTCTGATATCGCCGTCACTCTCCCGGCAGACTGCTGCCAGATATTCACCTGGTTCCATTTCCACGATATCTTCTTTATTCCTGCATCCTTCTTCTGTAAAACTAAATACATTTTTATAGGTATAATTTTCTCTCAGAAAT
>ENA-OUQH01002863-OUQH01002863.1-human-gut-metagenome-genome-assembly--contig:-NODE-2863-length-10341-cov-5.268326_pt1 | contig 10341 bp, 8 predicted proteins | sample MGYA00237948_ERZ548828 | MGnify/ENA primary metagenome ERZ548828 (study PRJEB26490, sample SAMN05194711) | human gut metagenome | biome: terrestrial biome; feature: human-associated habitat; material...
ACCTTAAAGAATACAAAAATGGGACAAAAGAAAATTTTAAGACTCTATTGATAGATAAATTACCTGAAAGTCTTAATGAGAAACAAAAAGAAAATAAAATTCGTAATTTATTGTATTCATTGAGAAGAAGAGGAGTTATTGAATGTAAAGGAAAATACTCTAGATATGCTTCTTGGGTATTGACGGATCAAGATTAGATTTTAAACAGCAAACAATTTTAGTTTTCAACCGGATAAATTTGAAAAATAAAAATAATTTATCCGGATATTTATCCGGATAGTGTTTATTAAACATTCTAAAAAGTGCATAAATATTAGGCATAATGACCGGATAAATTGAGAAAATAAAAAATAATTTATCCGGATGTTTAGTAAGCTAACATGCAGTCATTGTTAGTTATGGCGCATAATTATTCGGTGTTTTAGCTTACTAAAATCAGAAAAAAATACGTTCCTTGTCATTTAATTTAAATTCTGATATAAAAGGGAACATCAATAGATCATTATATTTTCAGCTTAATAATGAAATAACAATCAATTTATTTGGAGGAACTTTTGAAATGTATATAATCAGCAGTGCATATAACATGATGATCAATGTACTGCATATTTTAAGGAATTAGAAGACTCAATTAAGCCCTATTTAAGTTGTATGCTTTTTATATCAGAAAAAAATATGAATGAGTTTATTGAAGGAAAAGATATGCCTAGATTATTTGAAAATGCTGAATTGATATCATATGAAGGAAAATAAAATGAAACAATTTAACGAAGGAGATGTTGTTTACTTTATATCCTCTTCTGTCTTTATAAAGAAAGCTACTGTTATTCGTAATGCTGGTGGATTCTGTACAATACGGTTTTCAGATGGTAATTGTGGTACTTCTGGAACACGTGTTCGTGAAAGTAAATTGTATCGTACAGAAGAAGAGGCAAAGAAAGTTGTTGAACAACATCAAAACGCAACCAAGTGGAGATGATGGTTTCGTAAGCGTCAAATAAATACCGTCTAGATAAGGAAAAACAGGATATGTACTATAAAGGTGTTCCTAATGAGCAAATAGTATATATATCCTGTTCTTTTACATTTTAAGAGATGCTGGCAATTGTTCTGAATATGGCAGACATCTTTCAACCAGTTCATCTGTTATCGTTTCTGATGCAGACAGCTGATCCAGCACATAGATCAGATACTTCTCTGCATCCAGATGATTCATTCTTGCAGAAATGATTAAACTGAACCACATAGAAGTTGCCTTGGCACCTTCTATTGTATCCGCAAACAGAAAGTTTTTTCTTGCCATTACAAACGGTTTGATTCCTTCTCTTTCTGCTATGTTGTTTGTCGCAGGGATTCTTCCATCTTTCAGGTAGTAGATCAATGATTCCCACTGATTCAACATGTAATTTAATGCCTTGTACAGTTTTCCACTCGGTGCACACTGATCAATCAGCTGGATTGCTTCTTCATGCATCTCTTCCAGGATAGGCTGTTCTTCTGTCTGACGTATTTCTTCTATTTCCTGAAAGCTGTGCTTTGCCTGTTTGGCTTTCTTCTCTATTTTGAAGATCCTGTCAAACTGCTTTACAAACCAGAGTGCCTTGGCAAATGATGGATTTTCATCCAGCAGCTTTTCCTTTTCTTCTTCTGCAGTTCCTTTTCTTGTAATCTGCTTATACAGTGCTTCATTAGATTTCAATGCATCTTCAAACTTTCTTCTCGCATGTGAAAGACATCCTGCATGTCCTTCTGCAGAACTGAATTTTGAATATGCCTGATATCCATCTGACTGTATCACTCCACAGTAGTCTCCAAGGATATCATTAACATTTTCCTGCCCTCTGTCTTTTTTGTAGTAGTACAGTGCCATCTGATTCTTTTCATATTCATTTGTCATGCACAGCCACTCATAGCTCTTGGATTCTCTTCCATTTTTTCTTTCCTGCAGGCAGAGCAGTGTTGTTTCATCCATGTTCAGAATACTGGATTTCCTGATATCCTGCTCCATCCTTTGAAACACAGGTTCAAGGTACTGTCTGGCACATCGAACAAACCAGTTGCAGATAACCTGTCTGCTGATCGGAAGACCTTTTCTGCCGAGCTCCTTTTCCTGTCTGTAGAATGGGATGCCCATGGCAAGCTTTTTATATGCAGAAGCAACAACGAAAGAGGAGGATGCCATAGAACCTTTCAACAATGGTCTTGGTTCTACATATCCTTCCTTCTGAAAGATATACATTGTTTCTTCCCGTTCGCTGCATTCATGACAGACATACTGATGAATGACTGTTTTTTCTACATACAGCTGAGATGGAATATATACAAGTCTCCTTGTTATTTTTGGTTTGATTTCAACCAGTTTTCCACCACAGATATCACATACTGGATTATCCATGGCAATATCAATAACCTTTTCTTTGATTGTCTTGAGATTTTTGTTCTTTCCACGTTTTCTGGCTGGAGCTGTATCTTCTGGAATATCAACATCCTTTACTTCATCAGGTTCAGAAGATTCATCGACCAGTTCAGCTTCATTGAAAAGGGAGAGCTGATCGATATTTACATTTTCCTTTTTACGGCCGTACATTGCACGCTTCAGAGAAGAATTCTTTTCCTGAAGGGTTTCTACTTCCGTGCGCAGTTTATATGCATAATCAAGCAGCTGATCATGTGACATTTTTCCGAATATTTCCTTGAATTGTTTCTCTGTTTCCATATATCTATTGTACCACGAAATCGTCGAAATATGGCATATTTATGCATAAAATCAGCACTTCAGACATACATTTTTCTGCTTTCTTTGAAGGCGGTTTTTTGTTCCATTTTCAATCCTTCAAGAAGCCATTTCAGCTGTTGTTCACTGATTTCCAGAGACTTTTCATCAGCAGATTTTGACCATTTAAATGTACCGGATTCCAGTCGCTTATATAAAAGCCAGAAACCAGTTCCGTCATAGTACAGACACTTCAGCTTATTGTGATTTCTGTTACAGAAAATATAGAGGCTGTTACTGTCCATAGGATCCAGGTTGAATTCACTGTTTACTAAAGCTGCATAGCCATCGATTCCTTTCCGAAGGTCACACGGTTCTACTTGTATATAGATGTGACTGATTTTTTCAAACAGATTCATAGTTCTGAACAGATTCTTATGATTCTTTTTAAAATTTCATCATCAATAGAAGCATCAATGGCAATAGATACACCATTGATAGAAAACGTCTCTTCTTTACTTTCAGGAACAATAAAAGCTGAATCCATTTTTGATTCATGACGACCATAGATCAGCAGTCTGTTTCTGGTATATGATTTTTGACTGATATTGTTCATTGAACAGTATTCTTTTAATGAACATTGCTTTTTATCATATCCATCAATAATTGGTTTCCATTTGTCTAATGTACTTTGTCTGATCATAAAATATCTCCCTTCTGGATATGATTATCCTAGACTGGAGATATTTTTGTAGACGGTATTTATTTGACGCTTACATGGTTTCTCCACTTTTACTTTGGATTGGCGAATACAATACCACCCATTCTTGATCTGTAGTAATCAAGAGTGTATGTGTTGGTTTGCCAGTCCTTTTTTGCATCTTCAAACGTATTGGTAATACCATCATAGTTACCATCTTGAATTGTAATGTTGTTGCCATCTACTTTTAAAACAATACCAACATGATTTTTACCAATGCCTGAAAATACGGCTCCTGCTTTGGGGGTAGTGGCTCTTTCAAATTTATCTGGATGTGCTTTTAGTAGTTCATCTACACAATCCCATCCATTTCCAGTAAAACCAGGACCATACCCATAGAGTTCATAGAATCTTCCCCAAGCAAACCATGTGCATTGGCCATATAATCCTGCTTTAGCATATGGATTCTTTGTAATCCATGCTTCCATGTTATTAAAGTTTGGATTAGTTCTACCTCTAAAGGTAATTCCAACATAACGCATTACATGATCTACATAGGATGGATCTCCATATCCAGAAACATTTAATTCTTGTTTTTTCATATCTGAAAATTGTTGCGCATTGTATTTGGAATAACCACCAAAATTAGAAATTGCCCAATCAATATAACCAGAGCCATAGTTGTATCCCTGCAAAGCTAGATAGATGTGTTCTGTATCCGATGGATTTTTTACATTTGCCCTTTTAATACAATCCGAAAAGGTATGGGTACCAACATCTATGGAATATTCAGGCTCCGTAATCCCATTAGAAACTCTAGGATATTTTATATTGTATCCAGATTCACTGGCTTGCATAGGATCATTTCCTTTACCACCAGATTCCTGCATCATAATCGCTTGAAGTAAAGATACATAATCTTCTATATCATATTCTATTGCATATTTACGAATGGTATCTTCATATGCAATAACTTCTTCACTTAAAGAAACAATTTCACTATTAGATCCGCCATCTTGGGCTAATACGCTAAATGTTCCAATAAACAGAGTAATCACAATCAATAAAATCAATCCTGTTCCAAAAGAAAAGAGTGTATTCAATGTGGATACACCCTTCTTAACAATATGAAATGATTTCTTTATGGCATGTGTTGTATTTTGGACAATAGGCTTGGAAACAAATTGTTCTGTAGATTTTTTCATCTTTGTAGCATTCAATTTATTCACAACATGCTTTTTTGCCTTGGATATATAAGAAATTCTCTGTGGATGAATACCATGATTTGATTCAATAATCGATTTCTTGTTAGTTGATTTGATCTTATATTCATGATGTTTTTGTTTAATAAGCTTTGTAGCTCGATATTTAGATTCAATTACAGTCTTCTTAGCAGCAACACTTACACTATTTGTAGCCTGTACTTGTGGATTGGATTTAACAGGAGCATCTTCTTTTCTATCAGACTTTTTATTATGAATTGTTTGCTGTTTAATAAAATGCCGAATATTTCCTTTTGTATCCTTTGTTTTAATGGCTTGCATTTTCTGCTTGGTTTTTATATCTCTCAAATTTATCAACTCCTTTGTATGCAAAAAAGCGCCGTATTGCTACGACGCTTTTGTCTTGCTCGAAAGATGGAGCAAGGAAATACTATTCAATTATTTGTTATACTTTTTCTTTCTGCTTACAACCATTGTACCGACGGCTGCACCACCGCTGATAAACAGTAAGGCAATCCATAATGCAAGGTTGCTTGTATAACCAGTCTTCGGATTCTTATCGGATGTTCCCGGTTTGGCGCTAGCAGGCTTTTTCTCAAGAGCAGAAATCGCATTTTCGATAGCCTTTGCCATCTTGTCTACTTCAGATTGCTCCGTAATATTTTTACCACGCACAACAGCTTTGACAGCGTTTTTCACACCAGAGAAATCTTTGTAGTCATCCTTCTTCAAAGCATTTGCCTTCTTAATGGCTGCATCTACCTTAGTATAATCAGCATCCTTGTATTTCAGGTCAGCAATCGCATCTTCAATTGCTTTTGCCATCTTGTCTACTTCAGATTGCTCCGTAATATTTTTATCACGAACAACAGCTTTGACAGCGGCTTTCACACCAGAGAAGTCCTTGTAGTCACCCTTGTTCAGTTTATTTGCAATGGCAATAGCCTCATTGACCTTGTCATAGTTCGCATCCTTGTATTGCAGAGCAGCAATCGCATCTTCAATAGCCTTTGCCATTGCATCCACTTCGCTCTGCTCCGTAAAATTTTTATTACGGTCAACAGCGTTGACAGCGTTGTCTACACCAGAGAAATCTTTGTAGTCACCCTTGTTCAGTTTATTTGCCTTGGCAATAGCCTCATTGACCTTGTCATAGTTCGCATCCTTATATTGCAGGTCAGCAATGGCATCTTTGATTGCTTTTGCCATTTTATCCACTTCGCTCTGCTCCGTAATATTTTTATTACGGTCAACAGCATTGATAGCGGTATCCACAGCGGAGAAGTTCTTGTAGTCATCCTTGTTCAGTTTATTTGCCTTGGCAATAGCTTCATTAACCTTAGTGTAGTCAGCATCCTTGTACTGCCACTTCAAGGTAAAGGTTACGCTTTTACCTTTTCCACAGTCGTATTTGTAGGTAACGGTGTCTTTGTCATTATCCACTGTCAGCGTGTTTCCACTTACTTTCCCACCGCTCCAGTCGCTTGTCTTGGAAACGTCGAAGTTTCCCGGCAAAAGAGAAAGATCAAAGGTGCGGTCATTGCCAACAACGATCTGGTAGATATTATCGTAACAATTCAGGTCATCCATATCTGTGTTGCTGACATCCAGAGAGGTCAATTGGTTATTGTCGCAGCTCAACTTAGTCAGTGCCGTATTCTTGCTGACATCCAGCGTGGTCAATTGGTTGTTGCGGCAGCTCAAATAAGTCAACGCCGTATTCTTGCTGACATCCAGCGTGGTCAGTTGGTTGTAACCGCAGTCCAAATCAGTCAGTGCCGTATTCTTACTGACATCCAGCGTGGTTAGTTGGTTGCGGCTGCAGTACAAATCAGTCAGTGCCGTATTCTTGCTGACATCTAGCGCAGTCAGTTTGTTTTCAGCGCACCACAAATTATTCAATGATGTAAAGTATTCAATGCCTTTCAGATTGGTGATCCTTTTGCGAAAACAATTAATTTTTTTAACTGCTGCGATTTCTGTATCACTTAAACTACCGTCCTTGTTGTTATCAAATCCTTCGACAATAGTGCGGAAATTTGCATCTGGGAAGTTGTTATTGTCAATCGCAACACCAGCACTCTGAACGGCAATGCCATTTTCTCCTTCGCTACTCATCTGTGCTAGAGCTGCTTCGGATTGTGTATCCGGCATATCGCTGTTCTGCTTTTCCTGAGTTTTCTCTCCTTTTGGCTGGGATGTTTCATCTTCGGCTGCTGGTTCGACATATTTCCCACATTTTTCTGGTAAAGCACCCTTTGCGCCGCAGACAGGGCACTCTGCATTCATTGTTTCTTCCGTGCAAGTCGTTTCGCAGGTGCATTCAGGTTCTTCTGTGCTGTCCTCGGCAAAAGCCGTGATTGGCACAAAATTGAGCACCATGCACTGAGCAAGCAGGATACTGAATAATCGTTTTTTCATCTAGTTTCCTCCATTTCGTTGTTCTTTGACAGCTTAAAATCGTATTTCATTTCCAGCATTGTAAACAGCTTATACATAACCTTTGTAGCAATTTCTTTAATATCCAGTGATTGAATAAAGGCAAGTACCTTTGCCTGTTCTTCCTCCGGTACACGATATACTCTCATTGATGCCGTCAAAAAGCGGCTGAGCTTGCATTCCAATGGAAAATGAATATCACATTTTCTCGCCATATAGCTACGCATCAGTCCCACTGTGCCGATTTCCATCTCGTAAAAGTCGCTCTCGGTATCATTGGGAAAATTTTCACCAAAAATCTGTTTCAGCTCTGCCGTGGTATGCAGGTAAATATATTCCGATGTGTCGGGCAGGGAATAGGCTTCAATGTAGATTTCCCGCAGGTTCTCATTCAGCTCGGTCAGAGTCAATTGGATTGCCGTTTCTACCGCATAGGCGTAAACTGGTGGAAGCTTGCTGTCTGCAATGCTTCTTGCCACGCCGAATTGTCCGCCGAACATCGTTTCGGTCAATTCCAGTAAAATTTTGTCCTTGGTAGGAAACAGATTCAAATAGCTTCCTCTTGCAACACCTGCTTCATCCACAATCTGACTGACAGAGGTGTTTTTATACCCCTGTTCCAGAAAGAGACGGACGCACACAGTCAGTATTTTCCTCTTTGTTTCACTGCTGTCTCTTCGCAAATATATCACTTCGCTTTAAATGTATTAGTACACATACTAATACATTTAAAGCAAGTGCAAAAAAGGAAAGTAGAATTTGAAACTTTACCACCGTAAACTGTGACATTTCCGCAAACGCTGGCTTCTTCCATAACTCACGAAACTTTATAACTACTTGAATACTACCCTCAATGGAAAAGCAGAAATTGAATTCTGCTTAGTTTAATAGGAGTTTTCTATCTCCAGGTTTTGTTGTATTTAAATCATACAATAATCCTTTTGGCATCTTATTGACAAACGGAACAATGGAACCACCATACTTGATTAATCCAGATCCTGTTGGTGCATTTGTAATGTATCCCATCTGTTCTTCTGAAATATTTAGAAGTCTAGCTAAATCTTCTCTATCATTAGCGGATTGGTTTAACATCACAATGAATTCAGAGTTTGATAGCATGCTTGTACCTTGTTGAGAGGAAAGAAGATATTTAACGTTTTGTGTAATACCTGTAGGATACGCATCTCTTTTACGGAATTGTCTCCAAGCTGATGCAAAGAAGGTTGCACTTTCTTCATTTTCAAAGATAACGTGAATCTCATCAATGAAGACATGCGTGCGTTTTCCTTTTCTCCAATTTTCATTGACACGATTGATAATGGCATCTGTAATGACGAGTAATCCCATCGTCTTTAATTGTTTTCCTAAATTAAAGATGTTGAAAGATAGGATTCTAGATTTGATATCTACATTGGTTTTATGGGCGAAAATGTTCAAGGACCCATTTGTAAATAATTCAAGCTTAATAGCTAATGATTTAGCTTCTGGTTCACTTTGTTCAAGCAACTTGTTGTAAAGATGTTTTAATGTAGGAACATAATTGTTTTTCATGGCATCTTGATAAACCAAAGATACACAACGATCGATAATAGAACGATCAATAGGGGATATACCACCATGATTTGTATCTAACTGTTCAAATAAAGACATGATAAATTGAGATTTATCTGCAATCGCATTACCACTATCTCCATACCCTTCTGACATATCCATGGCATTGATATAATCTTTACTGTTCGTACCAATACGAATGATTTGTCCTTTCATCGCTTTAATGATTGGATCATATTCACCTTCTGGATCCGCAATAATAATATCGTCATTCGTAGACAGAATTAAGAATTCAATTTCTTCTTTCGTAAGAAAAGATTTACCTGATCCAGGAATACCCAATACAAAAGAATTTGGATTTTGTAATAAAGCTTTGTTACAAAGAATTGGATTGTTGGTAATGGCATTCTGTCCATACCAAATACCACCTTTCTGCATGATTTCATGGGCTCTAAAGGGAATAAATACAGCAGCACTTTCTGTAAGCAGGGTACGAGTGATATTGAGTTTGTTGACTCCAATAGGAAGGGCTGTTTGTAGACCATCCAATTGTCTTTTTGAAAAGTAGAGCGTTTCAAGCTCACATACATATTTTCGAGCTACTGCTTTTAATGTTTCACTATCTTTATCCAGTTCTTCTAAAGAGTCGGCAAGATGAACAACCGTAATATTACAAAGCATCATTCTTTGATCTCGTACAATTAAATCATCTAAGAATTCTTTACATTCCTTACGTTGTAGCTCCATGTCATAAGGGATAATAGCTGAGAAGTTATTGTTACGATTTTGCTTCATTTGCCAATCGGTAATATTCTTTTCTACACCTAAAAACTTATTTTCTACTTCTCTAACTGCTTCATCAGTAGGAATTGTAATAATGTCCATGGAATACATGAGATTCTTGTTTAAATCACAAAGTTCGGATACAAATTCATCCTTTAAAAAGCCAGGATAATTGCTTAAATAAAGAACTCTTCCATATTTACCATCAAATTCAAAATATTTGTTGTGGTATTTGCTCATTCTAGGTGTAATCAAATCTTTAAAAGAATGTCCTTTCTTTGCTAAATCATTCATATCTAACGAAAATTCTTCTGTTTCATTTCGATAAAAATCGTGAAGTATCTTTAATCGTTCTTCGGCATTTAATTCAATACAGGAAGAGCCAAGTCTAGCAAATAAGGTAGAGAATTCAGTGGTGATTCTAGAAAAGGTGAATCTTGCTTCTTCTATACTGTTTTTAAAGATGGTTACCGTAATATATTTTTCTTGAACAATATCATCACTTTCAGATAATTTATCTAAGAGCATATTGTTGTATTCTTCACGATATGGATCTAAGTTATCTTGCTTTAATGGAATCAAGATATCCTCTTTAAACTTCTTGATATCCACTTTTCGATTGTTGATAGTTATCTTTGTCATCACAGAAGAATCAAAAGAATTCAGTAAATCACTATAGCTTAAAAAGAGATTATTTTTATCTTCTCCAGAAGCAATCTTGTAGTTGATATCCAAGAACCTATAACTCTTTGTATATTTATTACCGGATTTAAAAATACCATCCTTATAGATCGTGTCTACCGGGATGGTATCCTGAACGGTTCTAGGAATTCTTAATTTTTCTTTGTTGAGCTTTTTCAATCTTTCGTAACTTTTTATCATGTACAATCGACTCCTTTCTTGATTGATTAATCATTGGCTCAAAAACCTCA
>ENA-OUQH01002868-OUQH01002868.1-human-gut-metagenome-genome-assembly--contig:-NODE-2868-length-10328-cov-8.747980_pt1 | contig 10328 bp, 9 predicted proteins | sample MGYA00237948_ERZ548828 | MGnify/ENA primary metagenome ERZ548828 (study PRJEB26490, sample SAMN05194711) | human gut metagenome | biome: terrestrial biome; feature: human-associated habitat; material...
AAGTCTGCATGGACATTGGCGCATCCACCGGCGGCTTTACCGACTGTATGCTGCAAAATGGTGCAGTCAAGGTCTACGCAGTGGATGTGGGCTACGGTCAGCTGGCATGGAGTTTGCGCACCGATGAGCGGGTGGTCAATATGGAGCGCACAAATATCCGCAACGTGACCCTTGACCAGCTGGCAGAGCCAATCGAGTTTTTCAGTGTAGATGTCTCTTTTATCTCGCTGCATCATATTTTCCCGGTGGCGCAGGCCATCACCACTCCGGACGCTATGGGTGTCTGCCTGGTCAAGCCTCAGTTTGAGGCTGGCCGCGAAAAGGTGGGCAAAAACGGTGTTGTCCGTGACCCTGCCACCCACCGTGAGGTGCTGCACAATGCCATGGGCTATGCTGCTGCCAACGGCTTCAAGGTCTGCGGACTGGATTTCAGCCCCGTCAAGGGGCCTGAGGGAAACATCGAATATCTGATGTTTGTTCAGAAGAGCGATGAACCCGGTGCACTGGATGATTCGGTTGCTGAACAGGTGGTGGCATCCAGCCATTCTACGCTGGACCGCTGAACCATAATCCACAAAATCAGGGAGGGCGCGGACGATGACCGTCTACATTTCCCCAAACCCCGGCAAGGCTATGGCCTACGGCATTTCCCAGCGTGCGGCGCAGATCCTGCTGACCCATGGGGCACAGGTGCTGATGCAGGACGGCCTGCAGGCCGAGTGCATGACCATGGGCGTGGTGTATCTGTCCCAGAAGGAATGCCTGGAGCGGACGGATGTCATCCTGACCATCGGAGGAGATGGCACCATCCTGCACGAGGCGAACCTCTCACTGGAATACCGAAAGCCCATCCTCGGCATCAATCTGGGCCGGTGTGGCTTTCTGGCTACCTGTGAGGTCGATGAAATGGAAGCCAAGCTCTCCGCCGTAGCCCGGGGTGAATATTTTCTGGATAACCGGATGCTGCTCTATGTCCGTGTGCTGGGGGATGACAGCTGGGAGGGCCATGCCCTGAATGATGTGGTTATGACCAAGGGCCGCCTGCAGCAGGCAGTGGATTTCAGCATCTATTGTGATGATATCCTGGTGGAGCATTACCGGGGCGATGGTGTCATTGTGGCAACGCCCACCGGCTCCACCGCTTATTCTCTGGCGGCAGGCGGGCCGATTCTTGATTCTCAGACCAAGGGCATCGTTGTCACGCCCATTTGCCCCCACAGCCTTGCCAGCCCGGCCATGGTTTTTGCGCAGGAGCGCAAGATCAACCTCTGTGTGGGCCAGGTGGCAGATGAAGAAGTTTTTATCAGTTGTGATGGGGATGCGGGCTATTCCGTAAAAGCCGGAGCCACCGCGGAGGTGCGGCTGTCTGACCAGGTCGTGCAGCTCATCACCTTCAGCAAGGCTGACCAGTTCCAGGCCATTGACCAGAAACTGCGCGGCAGACGATGACACAAACACAACGAAGGGAGAAGATCACATGGGACGCACCAGCCGAGGGGATAACAAAAGCAAGCAGAAGCGGCAGCAGGCCATCCTGCGTCTGATCCAGGAGAATCCCATCAGCCGGCAGGAGACTCTGTTGGAGTACCTGAGCAAGGAAGGTTTTGATGCCACACAGGCAACCATCTCCCGTGATATCCGGGAGATGAACCTTGTCAAGGCTGCCACCGCCACCGGCTACCGCTATGTTTCCAGCCACAGCGAGGCACTGAACCCCAAGATGCAGGCCCGGTTTGAGACCATCTTCCATGAATCTGTCCTGGGGGTGGACTTTGCGGGCCATGTGGTGCTTGTCAAATGCTATTCCGGCATGGCCAATGCAGCCTGCGAGGTATTTGACGCACTCAAGTGGAAAAATGTGGTTGGCACCCTTTCCGGTGATGATACCTTTCTGATCGTGGCCCGCTCAGAGCGGGATGCAAAGACCATTTGCACCGAGCTTGGGCATTACATCGGGCAGAAATAAAGGCAGGAGAGAACGAACATGTTGAGCAGTCTGCAAATTGAAAATGTTGCAGTCATCCAGAAGGCCAACGTGCATTTTGAGAAGGGCCTGAATGTCCTTACCGGCGAGACCGGTGCGGGCAAATCTATCCTGATCGACTCCATCAATGCCATTCTGGGCAACCGCACCTCCAAGGATCTGGTGCGCACGGGGGCTGCAAAAGCAGTCATCCGGGCGGCATTTGATGATGTTCCGCCTGCAGTGCTGGACAGCCTGGAAAAGGCGGGGTATGAGCGCTCAGAAGCGCTGACTCTGAGCCGTGAGATCACTGCTGAGGGCAAGAGCACCTGCCGCATCAATGGAATGCCTGCCACAGCAGCCATTCTGCGGGAACTGTGCGGTGGGCTCATCAACATCAACGGCCAGCACGATTCCGTAGGCCTGTTGAACCCGGCCCGCCATGAGGGTATTCTGGATGCCTACGCCCAGAACGGGGCGGTGTATCAGGAGTATTATGCTGTTTACCGGGAGCTTATCAAGATCAAAAAGGAGCTGGATGCCATCATCACCGATGAGGGTGAAAAACAGCGAAAGATCGATCTGCTGAGTTATCAGGTACAGGAGATCGAGGATGCCAGCCTGACCGCAGGCGAAGAGGAGACGCTGGTGGCCCGCCGTAAGGTGCTGGCGAATGCCTCCACCATCCGGGAGCGCATCTCCCAGAGCTATGCGCTGCTTTCGGGCGGAGATGATGCTCCGGGTGCCGTTGATCTGCTGGGGGAAGCTTCCAATGCGATCGATGGTGCCGCCCAATTGGACAGCGGACTTTCTGCTGCTGCCGGACAGCTGCTGGATCTTTATTACACCGCAAAAGACCTTTCTGCTGACCTGATCGGGCGGCTGGAGGGCTACGAGACGAATGATGCAGAGCTGGATGAGATCGAACAGCGGATGGATCTGATCTACAAGCTCAAGCGAAAATACGGTGATACTGTGGAAGATATCATCGCCTTTGGACAGCAGGCAAGGGAAGAGCTGGACCGCATCCAATTCTCTCAGGAGCGGACAGAGCATCTGCAGATTGAAAAGCATCGGCTCTATGTACTGGCCCGGGATAAGGCCGAGGTACTGACCCAGACCCGCCTGAAAGCCTTTGAGGAGCTGAACAGGCGCATCTCCGGCACACTGGATTTTTTGAACATGCCTGGTGTCCGCATGACCCTGCGCCATACCCGCGGCCCGCTGGCCAGCCATGGCCAGGACAGCGTGGAGTTTTATATTTCCACAAACCCCGGTGAGGATCCCAAGCCGCTGGCAAAAATCGCTTCCGGCGGTGAGCTGAGCCGTATCACGCTGGCAATCAAGAACGCTATGGCCGATAAGGACGCAGTGCCTACGGTCATCTACGATGAAATCGACAGCGGTGTGTCCGGCAAGGCAGCCAGCCGCATCGGTGAGGTGCTCAAACAGAGTGCAAAGGATCACCAGATCCTCTGCATCACCCACACAGCGCAGATCGCTGCACTGGCCGACTGCCATCTGCTCATCCAGAAGAATATCACGAATGAGCGAACCTATACCGAGATCCACCCGCTGGATACCGAGGGCAGAGTGGACGCACTGGCGCATATCATTTCTGGTGACCATGTCACGGAGCTTTCCCGTGCCAATGCCAGAGAGATGCTGGGGCTGGCCGAGCATGAAACCGGTGATTGACAACCCTGCTGATTTGTGCTAAACTGATTTCTGTTGAAAAACGTTGAAGGGAACAAGTATCTTGTCAGTGTCTGCCCAGAGAGACCCCGGTTGGTGCAAGGGGTGTGCAGAACAGCAGGGGAAATACCTCCCGGAGTTGCAGGCTGAATGCTTTGGCTAGTAGGCTGTGCCGCATGCGAGCGTTACAAACGCAGGAGTGTATCCCATCTCTGTGGGGCGCACTCGTGAGGCCGTTTCCGTGAGGGGGCGGCAAACAGAGGTGGTACCGCGATTTTCTCGCCCTCTGCCAAATTCATTTTTGGCAGGGGGCGTTTTCTTTTGTCCTCTGCCCGACAAAACAGGAGGATAATCCCATGACCCTTTACGAAGAACTGCAGGCTCGCGGTCTGGTGGCCCAGATCACCGACAATGAGATCATTGACCTCATCAACAACGGCAAGGCCACTTTCTATATTGGCTTTGACTGCACTGCGGACAGCCTGACTGCAGGCCATTTTATGGCCTTGACCCTGATGAAGCGCCTGCAGATGGCTGGCAATAAGCCCATTGCCCTGATTGGCGGCGGTACCACCATGATCGGTGACCCCTCTGGCCGTACCGACATGCGCAAGATGCTGACCAAAGAGGACATTGCTCACAATGCAGCCTGCTTCAAGAAGCAGATGGAGAAGTTCATCGATTTCTCTGAGGGCAAGGCTCTGATGCTGAACAATGCCGACTGGCTGCTGAACCTGAATTATGTTGAGCTGCTGCGTGATGTGGGTGCCTGCTTCTCCGTCAACAACATGCTCCGCGCCAAGTGCTATGAGCAGCGCATGGAGAAGGGCCTGTCCTTCCTCGAGTTCAACTACATGATCATGCAGAGCTACGACTTCTACTACATGTTCCAGCACTACGGTTGCAACATGCAGTTCGGCGGCGATGACCAGTGGAGCAACATGCTGGGCGGCACTGAGCTGATCCGCCGCAAGCTGGGCAAGGATGCCTACGCGATGACCATTACTCTGCTGACTGATTCTCAGGGCAAGAAGATGGGCAAGACTGCAGGCAATGCGGTCTGGCTCGACCCCAACAAGACCAGTCCTTTTGAGTTCTACCAGTACTGGCGCAATGTCGGCGATGCTGATGTGATGAAGTGCATCCGGATGCTGACCTTCCTTCCGCTGGAGCAGATCGATGAGATGAGCACCTGGAAGGATCAGCGTCTGAACGAGGCCAAGGAGATCCTGGCCTACGAGCTGACCAAAATGGTGCACGGCGAGGAAGAGGCTGAGAAGGCCCAGAACGCTGCCCGTGCCCTGTTCAGCGGTGCTGCCGACACTGAGCACATGCCCTCCACTCAGCTGACCGAAGCGGATCTGACCGATGGCTCCATCGGCATTCTGACCCTCATGGTCAAGGCCGGTCTGGCCGCTTCCAACGGCGAGGCCCGCCGCCTGGTCGTGCAGGGCGGTGTCCTGGTGGATGGTGAAAAGGTGGGCGCTCCCACTGTCAGCTTTACCGCTGATCAGCTGAAGAACGGTATCGTCATCAAGAAGGGCAAGAAGATCTACCACAAAGTGACCCTGTAATCTTTTAGAACCAGCGTATGATAAAAGCCCGGTGGCATCCAAAAATCGGATGCCGCCGGGCTTTTTACGTTTGTGTAATATTTATAGAGAAGGGCACTTACAGCTCAAAGGCCTTCTTCAGCACATCATAAGCGGAGTCCTCGTTCTCACTGCGCACCAGCAGAGAAATATCCAAATCGCTGGTGGTGATGAGCAGAACCTCGATGTCAGCCATGGCCAGTGCGTTCAGGGCCCGGGCAGCTACACCGCAGCTGGTGACCATGTCCTCACCGAAGAGGTTCAGCTTGGAGTAACCAACGCTGATCAGCGGGGAGGCCTTGGCATCCTTGTCGAGATTGGCGGCAGAGATGGCCTTCATCACCAGTGTCAGATCACTGGCAGATGCGGTAAAGCTGAAATCAATGTTGGTACCGTGAGGGGCGCTCTGACTGATCATATCCACCACAACGCCGGTATCGGCAAAGATCTGCAGGTAGCGGGCCAGGCTGTTGCCCTTGAACTCCACATCCTGCACACTGATCATCATCAGGCTGGGCTCAATGTTGATTTTGGAAACACCATACATAATGAACACTCCAATCTGCCCCAAAGGGCTGCAAATTCAGGCGAGCGCCAAAAACGCGCTGTTGATGTTGGTCTGTAATACGTTCTGAATGTACTCTATCCCAAAGCTGGGGTAGGCGGCCCGGACACCGTGCGCCTGCGCCAGTTCCGACGTGTAATCCCGGAAGAGGTAGGTGCGGACGTTGGATTTACCGGCATCATAGTGGGTCACGGTGGGATGTAATTGCGGGGAAGCGACAGCGCAGTGAACGCTGCCATCCGGGTCCGTCGTCTTGTTCAGTTCCAGTGTCAGGATGGCACCGATGAGCTGATCCGGTTTGCTCTGGGTGCTGAGGAAATTTCCCAGGGAATAGGCTACAAAGGTCTGGCGGCCATCCACAGAGGTCTTCCACTCGGCATCCTGCACCACATGAGGGTGCGTGCCCAGGATAACATCCGCACCCCAGTCGGAAAGCTGCTGGGCGAGGTCCCGCTGGGTCTGGGTGATCTTGTGACTATCCTCCACGCCCCAGTGAACTCCCACCACCACGAAATCGGCCAGCTCACGCGCCCTGCGCACCTGCTGTTCCATCACATCCCGCTGGCTGGTGTAGATGACATTGGCTGTCATTGCATTGCTCTGCGGGATGCCATTGGTGTGGTCGGTGTAGGAGAGGTAGGCAATCGTCACACCGTTTACCGTCTGCAGGGGGATGGTGCCATAATCGCTCTCTCCGTACCACAGGCCGGTCGTGACCACATCTTCCGGCATCTCGTCCCAGAACCGCAGCGTTGCTGCGATACCTTTGGCACCTTTATCGTAGGTGTGGTTGTTGGAAAGACTAAACACCCGGATGCCTGCCCGGTAAAGAGCCTCTGCGCATTCACCGGGGGTAGAAAAGCAAGGATAGGTGGAAGGCTCCAGTTCCTTGCTGCAGAGCGTTTCCTGGTTGATCCAGTTAACATCCTGCGCGGCATAAAAATCCAGCAGGTGCTCGTAGCAGTAGTCAAAATCATATCGCTGGCCTTCCGCTGCCCGGCGGGCTGCCTGTTTGTAGATGGGGGCATGGATCAGGTTGTCCCCGGTGGCCGAAAAACGCAGTGTGGTTGTAACAGGCTGCGGTTCCGGTTCGGGCGGGGGAACGCTTTCAGCGGTCGAAGGCTCGTCCTCAAAGGGGCCAAGCACGATGCCAGGAGTCTGGAAGCGCCAGAAGCCAAAGCAGGCCAATGCCGCACCAGTCACCAGCAGCACTCCCATCATCCTCAGAAAAACGGGTTTTCGTTTTCGCCGGTTCTGCAGTTCGTGCCGCGCATGTCGTTTCGTGGATGCCGCGTGTCTTGCCTGCTCCATTCCGTCAGCCCTCCTGCCGCTCAAAATGGTGGAAGACGCAGAGACCTTACAGCTCTGCGATCATGTTACCCATATTGTACAGGCCCGGCTCCTTTTTTGCAAGATAGACAGCAGCATTTATTGCGCCATTTGCAAAAACACTGCGGGAATATGCAGTATGCTTGAGGGTGATAACCTCGTCCGGACCGCAGAACAGCACCTCGTGGTCGCCCACGATGCTGCCTCCGCGCACGGAGCTGATGCCGATCTCCTTGGGGTCGCGCTTCTGGCGCACAGAGGAACGGTCGTACACATAATGATATGCGCCGTTATTCTCTTCGTTGATGGCATCGGCCAGCATCAGGGCAGTGCCGCTGGGGGCATCCAGCTTGTTGTGGTGGTGCTGCTCCACGATCTCCACATCATAGTCTGCACCCAGAATGGCCGATGCACGCTTGCACAGCTCCGACAGCAGGTTGATGCCGATGGACATGTTGGCGCTCTTGAACACGGGCACAATGCGGGACAGCTGCACCACCTTCAGCTGCAGCTCTTCGGAAAGGCCAGTGGTGCAGACCACGATGGGCATCTTGTGTGCTTCGCAATAGGTCAGTGCCTTTTCCACAGCAGCAGGAGCGCTGAAATCAATGATGACATCGCCCTTGCCGTCCAGCTTATCCAGACTGTCGTATACGGGGATGCCGTTCTGCTCACCGTCCTGCTGGTCGATTCCGGCGACCACGCGGCAGTCACTCCGGTTTGCAATCATCTCGCAGAGGGCGTGGCCCATCCGGCCGCCAATGCCCTGAATGATAATATCTGTCATTTTTGTTTCCTCGTTTTCTGTTGTAACGGCAAATGCCCGGGAGGAACCATTTCCACCGGGCATTGTGCGTTGTTTCGTTTATTCCAGAATCAGACCTTCGGCCTCCAGTGCCTGCTCGATCTTCTCCTTGTGGGCATCACTGGGCTCGACCAGCGGCAGACGGCAGGAACCGGCCTCCCAGCCCAGCACATTCATGGCGTACTTGACAGGGATGGGATTTACTTCGCAGAAGAGTGCATCCGCCAAGGGCAGTATCTCCAGCTGCAGCTTGCAGGCAGTTTTGGGGTCGCCCTCAAACCATGCCTTGCAGCAGTTGTGCACCAGCTCAGGCTTGACATTTGAGACCACACTGATGACACCCTTGCCGCCCAGAGACAGCAGGGGAACAACCTGATCATCGTTGCCAGAGTAGATGTTCAGCTCGTCACCGCACAGCTGAGCGATCTTGGCCACCTGAGAGATGTTGCCCGAGGCCTCCTTGATGCCGTTGATGAGCGGATTCCGGCTCAGCTCCAGCGCTGTCTCGGGGGTGATGTTCAGACCGGTACGGGAAGGCACATTATACAGGATAACAGGGATGCCGCCCGCCTCGGCCATAGCGGTAAAGTGAGCCACCAGACCTGCCTGCGTGGTCTTGTTGTAATAGGGGGTCACAAGCAGCAGGGCATCGGCACCGCAGGCAGCAGACTTTGCCGCCAGTGCACAGCCGTGATCGGTATCATTGGAACCAGCACCCGCAATAACAGGCACCCGGTGGTTGACCGTCTCGACCGTAAACTTGATGGCGGCCAGCTGCTCCTCATCGGTCATGGTAGAGCATTCGCCGGTAGTGCCGCAGATCACAATAGCATCGGTGCCCCGTGCGATCTGATCTTCAATGATGCGGCCCAGCTCATCAAAGTTGATGCTGCCATCTTCGTACATGGGGGTGATGATTGCCACCGCCGCGCCGGTAAAGACAGGATTCTTCATAGTATAAAACTCCTTTGTACGCTCCGTCAGGAACGTGTTGTTCAGTCAAAATAGCCCTTTGCTGCCAGCAGCTCAGCCAGCAGCACGGCACCGCCTGCAGCGCCGCGCAGGGTGTTGTGGCTCATGCAGGCAAACTTGTAGTCAAACAGGGTATCCTCGCGCAGGCGGCCGATGCAGACAGCCATGCCGTTCTCTGTGTTGCGGTCCAGCTTGGGCTGAGGACGATCGGGCTCAGTGAAGTAGTGCAGGAACTGCTTGGGTGCGCTGGGCAGGTTCAGCTCCTGTGCAGGGCCGCGGAAGTTAGCCCAGGCCTCGAGCATCTGCTCTGGGGTGGGCTTTTTGTCAAAGCTTACAAACACGGCAGCGGTGTGGCCGTCAGAAACGGGGACACGGAAGCACTGCGCAGTGATTGTAGGCTTCTCGGCGTTGACGATCTGATCGCCCTCGATGTGGCCCCACAGCTTCAGCGGCTCGCGCTCGCTCTTCTCTTCTTCGCCGCCGATGTAGGGGATGACGTTATCTACGATCTCGGGCATCCGGTCAAAGGTCTTGCCTGCACCGGAAATGGCCTGATAGGTGCAGACCAGAGCCTTGTTGACACCAAACTCCTTCATCAGAGGATGCAGGGCAGGCACATAGCTTTGCAGACTGCAGTTGGACTTGACCGCGATGAAGCCGCGCTTGGTGCCCAGACGCTTGCGCTGGGCAGGGATGATCTCAATGTGGTCCGCGTTGATCTCAGGCACGACCATGGGAACATCCGGGGTAAAGCGGTTTGCGCTGTTGTTGGAGACCACAGGGCACTCGGCCTTTGCGTAAGCCTCTTCCAGTGCCTTGATCTCGGCCTTGGGCATATTGACTGCGCAGAAGATGAAATCGACCTGAGAAGCGACCTCTTCCACCTTGGCGGCATCCAGCACGACCATCTTCTTGACGCTCTCGGGCATTGGGGTGGTCATTGCCCAGCGGCTGCCAACGGCATCCTCATAGGTCTTGCCTGCGCTGCGGCCGGATGCGGCCAGCGTAGTCAGCTTGAACCAGGGATGATTCTCAAGCAGGGTCACAAAACGCTGCCCCACCATGCCCGTTGCACCAACGATACCAACTTTATACTGTTTTTCCATTTCCAGCACCTTTCCTTTCAATAAAAGCAAATTTACATCGAACACGGCTTGCAAACCAGCCGACCTTGCAATATAATAGATACTGTTTATACAGATTTTATGATAACATTGATACGGCATTCGTGTCAATCATCGGAAAGGCAAATGCTAACTATGTTAAAAAAAGATTTTTGGTATGATTTACCCAAAGAGCTCATTGCACAGGAGCCCGCAGCCCCGCGGGATGCGGCGCGGCTGATGGTTTTAAGCCAAAAGGACGACAGCATCCAGCACAAGGTATTCCGCGACCTGCCGGAATTTC
>ENA-OUQH01002869-OUQH01002869.1-human-gut-metagenome-genome-assembly--contig:-NODE-2869-length-10327-cov-16.733937_pt1 | contig 10327 bp, 12 predicted proteins | sample MGYA00237948_ERZ548828 | MGnify/ENA primary metagenome ERZ548828 (study PRJEB26490, sample SAMN05194711) | human gut metagenome | biome: terrestrial biome; feature: human-associated habitat...
CCACCCCGGAGCCTCCCGACCCGCCGGAGGAAAGCCGGTGCAAGGTGATACCGTTTGAGAAGGTGGGATAATTTATAACGCGCACCATCGGCTACTGAAAGGTGGCCGATGGTGCGCTTATACTATTTCATTCGCAATTTTTTGATACAACTAAATTCGTCCTGTAACTTATCAAAGACCTCTTCTGCGGCTTTAGAGGAGATATGATGAGTTTTCCTGAGATGCTTGCAGTATTTCTTTTTATATAACTTCCTCCACTCATCAGCAAACTCTCGACTTGGAACTTCTAACAGAATTCGCTCTTTACGCAGGTTTTGAGACAGTTTCATCCCTGGATTCCCAGTCATCAAATAAAGGCATTGCGTATGAATTATCTGGTCAATAGTTGCTCCGTTATGAATAATATCAAGCGGAATAATGATTTTTAATGCTACTGGCTCTGTAAACTCCAAATGAAGTAATATTGTGTTACGGTCATAGGAGCATCCCCACTGGGATTCGCAGTTTCCCTCGGAAATGCCAGAATGCGCAGTAATAACTGCATCAATTTTGTTTTCGTCATCGGGCTGGAGAATTACCACAGGTACTGTACGCCCGTTAGCAACTCCGACGACAGACAACGTAGCGGTATTGACAACTGTAGCAATAATATCATCTGCTTTAGCAGATTCAGGTTTCCACATGATCTTCATAGTTACGAACCTCTTCTCTCAGAAAGATGGCGCTGTTCTTTTGCAGATTGCCATGTGCATCCTGTACTTCAATGGTGTAGTCGAGTATGCCCAGATTCAGATATTGCTGGCGAGGGAGATCAAACTGAACCCAGTTTCTCATAGAGTGGTTTCCCTCGATGTTATCACCACCATTTAGAGAACTGTCAGCAAGTGTTGGGCGTACAATCAGTTCGAGAGATTCCCCACGAACTCTTAAGCGAATCTGATTGATTGTCATGGGGCGATCCGATCGGTTCGTAAGTAGAATAAGAAAACGAAGGTGCACATCGTCTTCGTTCTTGTCATTGATACAATAAGAGTCAACGATAGAGTCAAAGGTGAAGTTTGGCTTTCGGTCATTAAAAATCGCAGCCTCCATCTTTAGAGATTTCTTGGCAATGTGTGCCTGTCGCCAAGAAATAATCATAGACAAAAACGCAACCACAGCACCGATGATTGAAATCACATCAGCATTAATATTAATCGTAATATCCATAACACACCCTCTAAAAAAGCCGCATGGGAATACACCCACACGGCTGCCTTGGTGACGCAAAGGCTCACCGTAGAAATATTATAGTGTATAACGCCGAAAAATTCAAGATTATGTCACACCTGCGCACAAAAATGTTGAAAATACACCCGTTAGGGATGAGTTAGGGATTTTGCTGATTTCGGCGTTCTTCTGCACCGAGGACAAAACCGCTATTTTTACCTCTCTGGCCACAGTTGGAATGCGGTCAAGCGAAACTCGAAAACCGAACTTATAACGCAGAAAAACCGCCTTTTTAGGCGGTTTTTCTGAGAAAGGTGGTCCGAGTGACAGGATTCGAACCTGCGGCATCCTGCTCCCAAACTTATCGGGAAAACTTTTTATGCTCGTTTATAGCGGTTTTCAGTGCTTTTTAATTTGTTTTACTTACTCTTTGACGCTCTTATCTCCACTGTGTCCGCATGTTCCAGCGCCGTCTGTGGTAATCTATGTGGTCAAAAACGCTTCCCGCCCGATTTCCGGTGAATGTTCACCGATGCCGGACGGGAAGCGTTTGGCGTTTCTGTGTGGTGTGTATTGTAACTCTGCGGAGGGTGTTATGCAAGTGGTTTCTGCGAGGGTGGCAGCTCAATGGCTGCGGCGCTATAGACAAAGAAGAGTCACTTTCCACAGTAGGCGGCGATGGCCTGCGCGACGAAATCTGCTGTGCCCTCGCCGCCAGCCTTGTCAATGTTCCAGCGGAAGCGGTCATCGGCCACATACATCTGGCCTAAACCAGCCAGAATCTCCGGCGTGCAGATGTAAAAATGATCGGTGATGAATTGCTGTAAATCACGAATGGCCGTCTGTACTTCCGGTGAGGTAGGGGCAAGATGCTTCAGTTTGCCCATCTTTGCAAAGTGTCTCATCAAATCGGCAGGGTTGTCGGTAGACCCGCCTTTTTCATGCTGCTGAAATTCCTGATAGGCGACGGTATTGCCCCACTTTTCTTTGACCTCTGCGGTGTACTTCTCCTGCTCGGTTTTACTAAATGCATCAAATTTCATAGGTATCACTCCTGTTCCTAAGGTTTCACGGGCGAGGGTGATGAGCCGTCCCAACCGCGCCTGTCGCAGCTCCAGCAGCTTGATCTGATCTGTGAGAGCGGTGGCCTGGTCGAAGTTCGGGTCATCCAGAATGCGCTTGATGTCTTTGAGTGGAAACTCCAGCTCTCGAAATAGCAGAATGGATTGCAGCCGCGCCAAGGCTGTATCGTCATACAGCCGGTAGCCAGCTTCCGTGAGTTTAGTGGGCGGCAGCAACCTGATGGCATCATAGTGGTGCAGTGTCCGGACACTGACACCGGCCAGCTTGCTGACTTCGCGAATGGTCATCATGGGTATCCCTCCTCGGTGTAAGCTTACCATACACTATAACGTAACGGAAGAGTCAAGAGGGAAATCTTTTATTTGTGAAAAAAGTCCTGTGCGCTATGATTGCTGCAAAAATCGTGCAGATCTATCATTTTCTTGCTTCCTATGTCAAAATGTGCTATTATTATAAACAACGCTGTCATATGTTGGAATAGGCCTTGGCAGTATGGCTGCAATAGACCGGATGCTCTGCCAAGCGGCAGAGCATTTTTGATATATCAGTACGGAGGGATATTTATGTCTGTGAGTTATAAAAAACTCTGGAAGCTGCTCATCGATAAGGACATGAAGAAAAAAGACTTGTGTGAAAAGGCGGGCATCAGCCCAGCATCAGTTACCAAGATGGGACGGAATGGACATGTCACCACGGAGATACTCGTGAAAATTTGTGCGGCACTGGATTGTAGAATTGAGGATATTGTGGAAATCGTGCCAGATAAAAACAACTAATTGAATTCATCCTCTTTTTTGAACGAATTTCAAATGACTATAAACTTTTCGTAGACATGAGATATATGGGAGGAAAACACTATGGCTGGAAATACAAGCAATATCGGCTTCGAAAAACAAATCTGGGACGCGGCTTGCGTCTTACGCGGGAACATCGACGCATCCGAATATAAGTCGGTCGTTCTCGGACTGATTTTCCTGAAATACATTTCGGATCGCTTTGCGGCAAAGTACAAGGAACTGGTTGAAGAAGGCGATGGATTTGAAGAAGACCAGGACGAATACACTGCCGAAAACATCTTCTTTGTCCCTGAGAATGCACGATGGAGCGCGATTGCTGCTGCCGCTCACACGCCGGAAATTGGCACGGTGATTGATGATGCAATGCGCAGTATTGAGAAAGAAAACAAGCGTCTCAAAGATATTCTTCCTAAGAACTTCGCCCGTCCAGAGCTGGACAAGCGGCGTCTTGGTGAAGTGGTTGATCTCTTCACCAATATTCAGATGATCGAGCATGGAAACAGCAAGGACATTCTTGGTCGCACATACGAATATTGCCTCTCCAAGTTTGCCGAGCAAGAAGGCAAACTTGCCGGTGAGTTCTATACTCCCTCTTGCGTTGTGCGTACCCTTGTTGAAGTGTTGCAGCCGTTTAATGGGCGTGTTTATGACCCGTGCTGCGGCTCTGGCGGTATGTTCGTTCAGTCCGCAAAGTTCATCGAAAATCACGGCGGCAACATCAACAAGATTTCCGTTTTTGGTCAGGACTCCAACCCGACCACATGGAAGATGGCGCAGATGAATCTTGCCATTCGCGGTATTGAAGCCGACCTCGGCAAGTTTAATGCGGACACATTCTTTAACGATTGTCATCCGCAGCTCAAGGCAGACTTTATTATGGCGAATCCTCCCTTCAATCTTTCTGGCTGGGGTGCAGATAAACTTGTTGATGATGTCCGTTGGCAGTATGGTACGCCTCCTGCTGGCAACGCAAACTTTGCGTGGTTGCAGCACATGATTTGGCATCTCGCACCGAATGGACGTATCGGTATGGTGCTTGCGAATGGTTCGCTTTCCTCGCAGTCCGGCGGTGAAGGCGAAATCCGCAAAAACATTATCAACGCTGACCTTGTAGACTGTATCGTCGCAATGCCGACGCAGTTATTCTACACGACGCAGATTCCTGTGTCGCTCTGGTTTCTTGCCAAGAACAAGAAGCAGAAAGGCAAGACGCTATTCATCGACGCACGGAAGCTCGGCACTATGGTCACGCGGAAGCTGCGTGAGCTGACGGATGAAGACATCAAGAAAATCGCTGACACTTACAATGCCTTTGTTGAAGGAACACTTGAAGACGAAAAAGGCTTCTGTGCAGTTGTTACTACTCAGGACATTGCAAAGCAGGATTACATCCTCACTCCAGGACGCTATGTTGGCATTGAGGAACAGGAAGATGACGGTGAGCCGTTTGAAGAGAAAATGGGACGCCTGACTTTTGAACTGTCTGAGCTTTTCACTAAGTCTCATGAACTTGAAGCTCAGATCAAAGAACGACTGGGGGCGATTGGATATGACATCTGAGTGGAGGACAATTCGCGCTGCCGACTTTATTGACTTTAATCCTCGCTTGAGCCTCAAAAAGGGTGACATTGCAACGAAGGTTGCAATGGACAAATTAAAGCCGTTCACGAAAAAGATTCCAGAGACGGAAAAAGCCGAGTTTAACGGTGGAGCTAAGTTTTGCAACGGGGACACCGTTATGGCAAGGATCACTCCATGCCTTGAAAACGGAAAAACCGCTTATGTTGATATGCTTGATGATGGCGAAATTGGCTTTGGCTCAACGGAGTTTATTGTGATGAGAGCAAAAACGGGAATCAGCGATCCGCAATTTGTTTATTACACAGCAATAAACCCGGTTTTCCGTAATGTAGCTATAAAGTCTATGGTCGGATCTTCTGGAAGGCAGCGAGTTCAACAAAGCGTTCTCGAAGAGCTTGAATTGTCAGTGCCAGACTTGGACGAGCAGAGACGCATCGGAGATTTCCTTGCAAGGATTGACGAAAAGATTGCGCTTAACGATAGGATAAACGATAATTTACAGCAACAAGCGTTCTCAGTATTTGATAATCTCATAGCTAATGCCGAAAACAACGATTACACTGTGTCCGACTATGCTTTTCTTAACCCCAAGCGGACATTGGCAAAAAACCAAGTGGCGAGAAGCATAGATATGAGCCAGCTATCGACAAGCGGGGCTTTTCCGTCCGGCTGGGAAATGAAGCCGTTTAACGGGGGAATGCGGTTTACAAACGGAGATACGCTTTTAGCTCGCATTACTCCCTGTCTCGAAAACGGCAAAACTGCTTTCATTGACTTTCTTGATGATGGTGAAGTTGCTTTTGGCTCGACGGAGTATATTGTCCTCGCACCGAAAAATGACACACCACCCGAAATGCTATATTGTTTGGCTCGCTATCCAGCATTCGTCGATTATGCAGTCAAAAACATGAACGGAAGTAGCGGGAGACAACGTGTTTCTGCCGAAACAGTAGGGCAATACCGACTTCCCTTGTTTGACAAGCACAGTCTGGTACTATTTAAGGAGGTTGTCTCACCAATGTTTTTGAAGATGCGCTACAATTCCCTTGAAAATATGAGACTGGCTGAACTGCGAGATGCGTTATTGCCTAAACTCATGTCCGGCGAGATCGATGTCTCTGCCGTCCAGCTCTAAGCCGCTAAATTATCGTTTAGATGTGTTGAGGTGGAAATGATGAAGAGGATATTCAAAAGCGTTGCGATATGGATAGTAGTTGGAGAGGCACTTATTGCCTTTGTTCTGTGGTGCATGGGATTTAGAATAACCTATGCACCAGAACTTGATAACAACTGGGATGCCATAAGTGCAGTTGCAGAGTGGGCGGGAGTAGTTGTTGGTGCAATAATTGTTCCACTTGTTGTTGTCTGTCTCCAACACAAATGGGAGTCTAACAAAGAAGAAATTGCGCTTTCAAATCTTGTCACCATTGATCAGCTGAGGGAATTTGAACAAAAAATTGCCCCCTTGCTTAAAGAACAAGAAAGTGATAAAGCTCCACTCACTATCAAGCCAGAACTGTCTATGCGTGAACAGCAGCTATTGCAATTTCTTTCGGTCAGCATGGGAGCAAGCAGAAACGAAATATCCGAACAGTTGGGTCTATCAGGTGCCTCGACTCAACACCTAATCAAGCGCTTGCTGGAAGAAGAAAAAATCGAAGCTTGCGGGGCGCCAAGGTCACGGATATACAAGGTATCAAGGAAGCAATAATGCCGTAGTCATCATCAATAACTCTCACCAGTGGCGAGAGTTTTACAAAAGGGACTGCCACTGAATGTCGTTCTCTTACCTTGAAAGGAGACACGACAATGACAGAACAACTCATCACGGAGATACAGCGAAAAATGCTGCCGTATCTCAACAACGAACAGCTCATGCACCTTCGGGATGCAATGGCTGAGACATTGGAAGGGGCAACGATCACATATGATGGCAGATCAAATTCCGTAGCAGAAGAGACGGATGCAGTTGAAGCATTTATCACGGCAAAGCGGATCGAAGGCTGTTCGGAGAAAACCCTGAGCTACTACCGGAAGACGATTGAATCTCTGATTGCCGGAGTCGGAAAGGCTGTGCAACAGATCACCACAGATGATTTGCGCCGCTATCTAACCAACTATCAGGTTCAGCGAAGGTCGAGCAAAGTGACCATAGATAATATTCGGCGGATTTTATCCAGCTTCTTCTCATGGCTTGAAGATGAGGATTTCATTGTGAAAAGTCCAGTACGCCGGATTCACAAAGTCAAGACTGCAAAGGTGGTCAAGGACACCTACACCGATGAAGCGTTAGAGCTGATGCGTGACAACTGCACAACAGCACGGGACTTGGCGATGATTGATCTTCTGGCTTCCTCTGGAATGCGTGTTGGAGAGCTGGTCACGCTAAACCGAGAAGACATCAACTTCAACGAACGCGAATGTGTTGTTATCGGCAAGGGCAATAAAGAACGATTGGTCTACTTCGATGCAAGGACGAAGATCCACCTTCAAAACTATCTTGAGGGTCGAACGGATGGAAACCCAGCTTTATTTGTTTCTCTGAAAGAACCCTTTGACCGATTGATGATCGGTGGAGTGGAGACACGCCTTCGGGAATTGGGAAAGCGTCTGAATATCCCGAAGGTTCATCCCCACAAGTTCAGACGCACTCTGGCTACTACTGCCATAGACAAGGGAATGCCCATTGAGCAGGTTCAGCAGCTCTTAGGGCATCAAAAAATCGACACCACCATGCACTATGCAATGGTAAAACAGCAAAATGTGAAGCTGGCACATAGAAAATACATCGGATAGGATGGGGATAACACATGGCAATACGAGAGGTGAAACTTGGCAAAGTTGCTACGGTTAAAGGAGGAAAGCGACTTCCCAAAGGCATCAATCTCATTACTAAGCCAAACCCTCACCCTTATATAAGGGTACGAGATTTGAATGGAAAGAAAACGCTCGAATTGGATGGTTCATTCGAGTTCGTAGACGATGAAACCCAAAAAGCAATATCCAGATATATTGTCACTGGCGGCGACATCGTATTATCAATAGTTGGAACGATAGGACTTGTTTCTGTTGTTGGAGACTCTTTGAATGAAGCAAATCTCACAGAAAACTGCGTAAAACTGACATCTCTGTCGGGCATCGATAGGGACTATTTATATTACTACCTAAAGTCCTCTTATGGACAGCAGGAAATCGCACGAGGTACTGTTGGTGCTGTTCAAGCAAAGTTGCCCATCAAGAATATTCAGGACATTTCAATTCCATTGCCAGACGAAGTTACACAGAGGAAAATCGCAGATATTCTTTCTTCTCTTGATGCAAAAATTGAGGTAAACCAAAGGATAAACGATAATTTATATGAGATAGTCAACGCTTACTACACATCACTATTCAAGGACGTTGAATGTGAAATGACCACCATCGGCAACTATGCCGAGCGCATTTACAGCGGCGGAACTCCGACAACCTCAAATGCAGCGTATTGGGATGGCACGTTTGGCTGGTTTTCATCTGGTGAGACCCGAAATCGTTTTGTGATCTCAACTGAAAAAAGCATTACACAAACCGGCATCGACAATTCATCTACCAAACTCGCTTCAAAACACGATATTGTCATGGCATCTGCTGGTCAGGGTTTTACGAGGGGACAGACATCCATGCTTTTGATTGACACCTATGTCAATCAGTCTGTAATCGTCATTCACGCCGATAGAAACATCCTACCCTATCTGTTTTGGAATTTGGCAAACCGGTATGAGGAACTTCGCGCAATCTCAGATTCAAGTAGTATTCGAGGAAGTTTAACCACAAAGATGATCGCAGCGTTTGAAATACCCTGTGCAAACAACGATGTAATTCAAACATTTTCTGGTTTTGCGTGGGCTGTCATCCCTCAAATTGAGAATAATCTTCTTGAGAATGAGCGTTTGGCAGCACTGCGAGACTCCCTTTTGCCCAAGCTGATGACCGGCGAGATTGATGTCTCCGCCATCCAGCTCTAAGCCGCTAAATTATCGTTTATAATGCACCGTTCAATATACAGAGGTGATAAAAGTGGAAAACACTGTGATTCCGCGCAAGATAGGTTCCGTCAGTAGTTACATAAAAGCAATTTTTGATTTACGGAACACAAAAGTATCTGAATATTCACTATCCTCATATTGGTTTTTTCGAGGTCAGAAAAATTCATTATGGGGAATGTGCCCCAATGTATTTCGAAATGATGCGCTAAAGTATGAATTTGATGCTATAGAAACGGCTATACGACAACGCCCGTATGACTTTCGTGAGTGTGCATCGGATTTTGAAATTCTCACAAAGTTACAGCACTACGGGCTTGGAACACGTCTACTTGATGTAACATTGAATCCATTGGTTGCACTTTATTTTGCCTCTGAAAAATGCGAGGAATATGTGCAAGGAAAAGATGGCCGCGGAAAGTATATTCCCCGCGATGGGAAGATTGCTTATCAATATAGTTATGGGCACAAGCTGACAGAATTAGAGGTTCGAATAGCGTGTGCACTGCCGTTCATTGATTTTGCAGAAGATCTCGCAGTGGACGGACTATTGGAAAAACTTTACAAGAATGGAATTATTAATGTAGATGAAGAGAATTCGTTAAAAGAAAATGACTACAAAAGGTTTATCCAAGTTATCCAGAGTAACAGCTTTGTTGTTTCAGCACATAGCAATGAACGGTTAACTCGACAAAGCGGAGCATTTATAATTCCGACTGCGATAAAAATTATTAAAGATTCTGGTAGTAACGGAAGCCTTCTTGTCCGCAAAGCACGATGCGATTTAGATGACGCTTTTGAAAAAATTCATTTATTATTCCATCAGAGAAGAAAGAAATTATCCGCGAAGAATTAGATTTTTTGAATATTAATGAAGCCACCCTCTTTCCTGAACTGGAGCATCAACTTATATACCTGCAACACCGAAAGCTGCCAGACCCTGGGGCAGTTGAATCGTATGAAAGGTTCGAAGAAAATGTATCAGTAGGTTCAAGTGAAAATACGGAAAGAGAAAATATAAGCGTTGTAAATGAAGAACCCCATCCCGATGTGGATAACATCGTTAACAGACACCTTTCAGAGTATCCCGAAATGGCTGATGCTGTTATTGCTTCGGTGAAAGACACTATATCTGCCATAGATTGGTGGAAGAAGGAGTCTGCGATAAGTCGTATCGTTCGTGATGTAACCAGAATCCTGCAATCAGAAATGTCTGTACAAAAGAGCAAGGCATTGGCCAATTCAATTGTAAAAGAACTGATTTTATAAATATGTTCAAAGCAATCTAATAGACGAAGAGGGCGAATATCATGGCAGGATATTTTACAGAATCAAATTATGAGAACGCTGTTTTGCAGCTTCTCAATGAAGAACTGGGCTATAACTATATCTATGGACCGGATGTGGAGCGCGATTATCACTCGCCGCTTTACGAGGATGCTCTGCTACCTTCCTTGCAACGGATCAACAAGAGCTTGCCTATGGACGCTCTGACGGAGGCAATCTACAAACTCAAGAACTTTGAAACCGGAACGCTCTTGCAGAAGAACATGGTCTTTATGGACTACCTCCAAAACGGAGTTCCGGTAAAATACTATGACAAGGGTGAAGAACGCTCTACCCTTGTTTACCTTGTAG
>ENA-OUQH01002874-OUQH01002874.1-human-gut-metagenome-genome-assembly--contig:-NODE-2874-length-10322-cov-3.642252_pt1 | contig 10322 bp, 10 predicted proteins | sample MGYA00237948_ERZ548828 | MGnify/ENA primary metagenome ERZ548828 (study PRJEB26490, sample SAMN05194711) | human gut metagenome | biome: terrestrial biome; feature: human-associated habitat; material...
CCCGAACGAAGCGCTCTACCAAGCTGAGCCACACCTCGAAATGTTGTTATTTGATTTAAAAGAAGTGGTCGAGGTGACAGGATTTGAACCTGCGACCTTTTGGTCCCGAACCAAACGCGCTACCAAACTGCGCTACACCTCGAAATGGAGCCAACAAAGGGACTCGAACCCTTGACCTGCAGTTTACGAAACTGCTGCTCTACCAACTGAGCTATGTTGGCACATCTCCGGCACCGACACTAACAGAGTATACCATGCACTTTACGATTTGGCAAGGGGTTCTGCGGAAAAAGTACACTTTTTTTCCCAAAGAGGCGCTGCGCACCCAGATCAGGAGGTCTGGACGCGCAGCGTGCCGGGTGAAGAGCGCTTTTAGCCGGAGCATCCGCAGCGATTGCAGCGGGAGCAGCCGGTGCAGGAAGAGGTATTGCCGCAGCAGGACGAATTCGAGCAGGAGCAGCAGGAGCCGGAAGAGCTTCCGGAGCAGCAGCCCGTGCTGCATCCGGTCTGCGCACAGGTGCATCTGCGGCAGTTATTCCACCAGGGCCACTGGCAGGAGTAGCTGCCGGAACAATTCGTGGAGCAGATCACGCCGCTGGTCGTGGTGCGGATGCAGCCGCCGGGGCAGGTAGAGGTATAGTCAATCTGCGAAACATTGCAGGGAGAACAGTTGGTGCATGCCATGATGCAGGACCTCCTGATGATGTCGGTTGAGGATGAGACGGGAAAAATCTTCCGTCGATACATCCTATGCAGCGCCCAGAAAAGTTGCTATAATGGAGCCAAACAAAATTCAAGGGAGGCTCCTTTCATGGAAAAGCTGGATGCTCTTGTCGAAAAACTGAAAAAATACGGCTATGATGTACATACCTTTGAAAACGCACAGCAGGCGAAGAATTATCTGCTGGAAACCATCCCGCAGACCGATACCGTCGGCATCGGCGGCAGCATGACCGTGCAGCAGATGGGGCTGGATCAAGCGCTGCGCGCCCGCGGCCAGCAGGTTTTCTGGCACTGGGGCGTGCCGGCGGAAGAGGCCAATGAGATGCGTAAAAAGGCCGCCACGGCGGATACCTACCTCTGCTCGGCAAACGCGCTGACCATGGACGGCAAAATCGTCAACATCGACGGCTTCGGCAACCGTCTGGCCGCTACCCTGCACGGCACCGGCAAGGTCTACATGATCGTGGGCAAAAACAAGCTGGCGGAAAATCTCGACGCGGCCATTGCGCGCATCACAAACGGCGAAAAGCGCTATGACGCGAACGGCGCGATGGCGGCTTCCGGCCGCGTGAGCGAAGCGCTGCTCGCGCAGCTCATGCGCGATCCCTATCTCTCCCGCCGCCCGCCGAAAACGACGGGCCGCGAGCATTACGGTGCGGCGTTCGTGGACGGCATTTTTGCCGCGGCAAACGAGCGGAAGCTCTCGGACGCCGACATTCTCGCCACCGTCACGGACTTCACCGCGCAGACGATCGCCGCGGCGATCCGCGACTTCTGCGCCGTGCGCCCCGCGCGGCTCATCGTCGGCGGGGGCGGCAGCCGCAACGGCACACTCATGGCGGATATCGCCGCGGCGCTCCCCGATGTGCGCGTACTCACGAACGAGGATCTCGGCTTTGACGGCGACGCCAAGGAAGCGGTCGCGTTCGCGGCGCTCGCAAACGAGGCGATCTTCGCCCGGTGCAGCAACGCGCCCGGCGCCACCGGCGCGCGGCACGGCGCGGTGCTGGGGAAGATCACGCTTTAATCAAAAAAGTACGCGAGCGCCGCGAGCAGCGATGTATCCCAGAAGTCCCAGGTGTGCGCGCCCGGCCAATGGTCAAACCGGTGCGCAAGGCTGAGCGACGCGAGATGCGCGGAAAAGCGCTCATTTGCCGCGTACAGCCCGTCCTGCTCACCGCAGGACAGATACAGTCCCGGAGCCTCTCCGGAGAGCCGTTCCGCCAGGACGAAGAGATCGTCCTTCGGCGGAACGGCTTTTTCTTCGCCGAAAATGGCAGCGATCTCCGATTCATGCAGGGAGATCGAGCGGCGCTCGACCGTCCGGCGCAGATCACAGACGCCCGAAAAGCTCGCAGCGCCCGCATAGCGGTCGGGATACGTGAGCGCGCATTTCATTGCGCCGTACCCGCCCATGGAAAGGCCGAAAATATAATTCTGCTCCCGCGCCGCGCCAAGGCCGAACATTCGGCGGCATACGGCGGGCAGCTCCTCAGAGACATAGGTGAAATACGGCAGGCCGTATGCCATATCGGTATAAAAGCTGCGCTGCACCTCCGGCAGCACAACGGCGAGACCGCGCTCGCGCGCATACCGCTCCACGGCGGTATAGCGCGTCCAGCCGGTGCAGTCGTCCGTCAGACCATGCAGAAGGTAAAGCGTTTTGACCTCGGAAAGCTCGCCCTTATCGGGCAATATCACGTCCACCGCCGTCGCCATGCGCAGCGATTCCGAGGCGATCTCACAATGAAGAAACGCCATGCTCAGCCCTCCAGCGCCGCGGCGACACGGCCGTTCGCGCGCGTGAGCAGCGTTTCCGCCCCGGTCTTGTCCACGCCGAGCAGCAGCATGACGATGGCCGGTTTGCAGGCGTAGTTCGTCTCGATAAGCGCCGCGCGCGCCGCGGCGTCCTCCGCGCCGGTCGCCTGGCGCACGATGCGCACACACCGCTCGCGCAGCTTTTCGTTTGAGGCCTTCACGTCCACCATGAGGTTGCCGTAGACCTTGCCGAGCTTCACCATCACGCCGGTGGAGAGCATGTTCAGTATCATTTTCTGCGCCGTGCCGCTCTTCATGCGCGTGGAGCCGGTGATGACCTCCGGCCCCGGCGCGGGAGAGATGGCAATGTCGGCATGCGCCTCGGCCTCGCAGCCGGGGCAGCATGTAACTGCGATCGTGAGCGCGCCGACGCTTTTCGCGTAGTCAAGCGCGCCGAGCACATACGGCGTCCGCCCGCTCGCGGCAATGCCGACGACGCTGTCGTCCTCCGTCAGATGCAGCGCCTTTAAATCGTTTGCACCGAGAGAGCGGTCATCCTCCGCGCCCTCAACAGCGGCGAACATCGCGCCGTACCCGCCCGCGATCACCGCGCGGACACGCTCCGGGTCGGTCGAGTACGTCGGGGGGCATTCGGCGGCGTCGAGCACGCCGAGACGGCCGGACGTGCCGCAGCCGGTATAGATGAGCCGCCCGCCGCGCTGCATCCGCGCGTAGATGCCGTCAATGGCTTCGGCGATCTGCGGGCACACCGTCTCAACCGCTCCGGCGACCTTTTTATCTTCGTTATTGATGAGACGGACCATATCGAGCGTCGGCAGACGGTCGATGTGCTCCGAAGCGGCGTTGCGCTGCTCGGTGGCCAGTTTTCCGATATCGGTCATTCACTCATCCTCCAGTTTTTTGACGATGCGCATCTGCTCGGCGGGGATCATAAAGCACTCGCAGTACCCCTTCCGCCCCTCGATACCGCGCAGACGCTTGAGATGGGAATAGTATTCCTTGTAGGGAAAGCTCGTGCTGTGTACGGCGAACCAGTGGTGCTCGATGGCCTTTTCCCAGAGTGCGAAGCCGTCGGACACGTCGAGATAGACATAGGGCTGGAAGCCCTCGGCATCCTCCCAGTTTTCCGCATAGTACAGATGGCGGGCAAAGTGGCGGGGAAGATCGCGCTCAAAGCCCTCGATGGCGGCATAAAACCAGGCGTCCGTCACGATGCGGTGGCACGCCGCGTGGTCCTTGTGCATGCTGTGGGCGTGGTGGGTGATGAGAATATCGGGCTTTACGCGGCGGATGACATCGCACACGGCGAAGCGCGCCTCGTCGTTATCCGGCAGCAGCCCGTCCGGATAGCCGAGCACGATCGCCTCGCCCCCGAGCTCGGCGGCGAAGGCCTCCGCCTCGGCGATCTTGCTTTTCCGGTATTCGGCGACGTCTGCTCCGGCAGGCGCGCCCTTCTCCCCGGCGGTGAGCGCAAGCGTCACGCTGCGTCCCCCGTGCACGGCGTTCGCGGCGAGCAGCGCGCCGCAGGTCAGCTCCATATCGCCGATGTGCGCACCGACGGCCAATATCGTTTTGCTCATGGCTTCAGCTCCTTTATCATCACGGCGAAATACCGCCGCGGCGTGAATCCGGCTTCCTTATAGATGTTCTGCGCCGGGTTGTCGATTCCGGTGAAGAGGGACATATACTGCGCGCCGCATTCCTTCTCCGCGCGGCAGAGCCGGTAGAAGAGAAGCTTGCCGAGCCCGTGGCCGCGGTATCGTTCCTCCACGGCGATGCCCGCAAAGTACCCGCGGCCTGTCGGCTCCGGGTACACCGGGCCGGTGAAGCCCGCGACCGTGTCGCCGGAGAGACCGACGAGAAGGCGCATGCCGCCGTGCGCCGCGGCGGGGATCTCCGCGTCCCACATGGAATTTCCGAGCGACGCTACCATCTCGTCCACGCCGCGGTGGACGCCCTCTTTATACCAGTCTACGGTGTAGCCCTGCGCGGCCATTTTCGCCGCGCGTTCTTCCATTGCGGCGGGGTACGCAAACGCCGCAAGATCGAGATACATCGCCATTTCGGTCGCCGCCTCGCGGTAGCCGAGCGCGAGCATCCGCTCATAAAGCGGTATATCCTTCGCTATGCCGGGCATGTTGTTGTGCCGGTGGCCGTCCGTTCCGGGGATGATCCACGGCAGACGCAGGGGATTGAAAAACGTAACGGCGGCCACGCTCTTTCCCTTCGCACGGAAGGAATCCTCCACAGCGCCGAGCAGCAGCGCGGTGTTCTCCGCCGTGTCGCACGTCTCATCAAGCAGCACGCAGCTCACATAGCCGCGCACCGCGCCCTGCGCGAGCGTATCGCCCGTGCAGCCCGCGGCAAAGCCGCGAAGCGCGCCCCTTTCTTCGAGCACGAACGTGCTCTCGCCGCAGAAGGCCGGGTGTGCGAGCAGCAGTTCGTCCAGTTTACCGGCGTCGAGCGGCGCATACCCCGCCGCCGCGCCCGCGGTATTCCACAGACGCAAAACCTCCGGCGCGTCCGCGCGCTCATACAAACGAAGTTTCATAAAACCCTCCGTATCTCACAAAAGGGCTGCTGCGTTTCGCAGCAGCCCTTTGTGGAAATCTTCTGTCAGCCCTTGACGGCGCCGATCGTGACGCCCTCGAGGAAGTATTTCTGCAACGTGAAGAACAGAATGAACATCGGCAGCGCCGAGAGCGTCGCGCCCGCCATCATGGGGGCAAAGAGCGTCTCGTTCGCAAACTTGAAGGTCTTGAGGCCGACCTGGATCGTGAATATATAGTCCTTGCTCGTTACAAGGAACGGCCAGAAGAACGTGTTCCAGCTGGACAAAAACGTGTTGATCGCCATGACCGCCAGCACGGTTTTCGAGAGCGGCAGGATGATGCGCACAAAAATGCCGAGCTGGTTGCAGCCGTCGAGCTTGGCCGATTCGATGAGCGGCGTGGGGATGCTCGTGAAAAACTGCTTGGCGAGAAAGATGTTGTACGATGTCACAACGCCGGGCAGGATCATCGCGGCATAGGTGTTCGTCATGTGCAGCTTGTTCGCAATGAGAATGTAGAGCGGCACCTGCGTGACCTGGTACGGGATCATCATCGCCACGAGGATCAGCCCGAACAGCCACTGGCGGCCCTTGAAGCGGATCTTCGAGAACGCATAGCCCGCCATGGACGCGAATATGACGTTGCCCGCCACCGTTGCCGAGGCGACGATGAGGCTGTTGACGATCCAGCGGACGGAGTATTTGCTGAACGAAAAGAACGCCTTGTACGAATCGAGCGTCCACACGCGCGGGAAGATGCTCCGGGAAGTGCCCGCCGTGGCGACGGCGGGGCCGAACGACGACATGATCATATAGAAGATCGGGAAAAGCGTCAGAAGCGCGAAGAGGATGAGGATCACCGCAAGGAGGATGTTGCGCGCGATGCGCTTTTCGGGGTGGTTTACGTGGGGGGAGTAAAGTCCTGTCGTAGCCATGCCGTTCCTCCTTTCAGTATTCGACGTCCGTGCCCATGAGCTTGAACTGCACGAGCGAAATGAGCGCAATGACGATGGCAAGCAGGATAGCCTGCGCGCAGGCGAGACCGAACTTTGAGTACTCAAAGGCGTTCTTGTAGATGAGAAGGCCGATCATCGTCGTGCTGTTGTCCGGGCCGCCGCCGGTCATCATAAAGGCGTTCTGGAACACCTGGAACGAGCCGATGATACCCGTCACGAGCAGAAAGAGCGTCGTCGGCTTCACAAGGGGGAACACGATGTAGCGCACCTTCTGAAAAAACGTTGCGCCGTCGAGCTCGGCGGCTTCAAAGTAGCTGTTGTCGATGCCGAGGAGCGCGGCTATGTAGATGATGATGTTGCTGCCCTGTCCGGAGAGGATCGCCATGAGCATCAGCGAGAGCATGGACGTTTTCGAGCTGGAGAGCCAGTTCTGCGACGGGATGCCGAAGAACATCAGTACCTGGTTGAAAAGGCCGTCCGGCGAGGAGTCGTACAGCCACAGCCACACGACCGAGAGCGCCACGCCCGAGGCGATGCCGGGCAGATAGTAAACGGACTTGAAAAGCGACTGCGTTTTCTTTTTGAACGGCAATATCATGATCGCGATGGAGAAGGCGATCAGCAGCGACAGAGGAACCACGACGGCCGTGTACACAATGGTGTTCTTCACCGCTTTATAAAAGAGCGCGCTTTTGAAGGTGTCGATATAGTTCTTCAGCCCGATGAATTCCGAGCCGAAGGGCTTGTACTTCAGAAAGCTCGTGCGCACGGCGCTGACCACGGGGTAGAGCGTGAACGTCACGAACACCACCATGGCGACAAATATGAAGAAATAGCCCCACCGATCCTCGCTGGTGAACCGGAACCGGCGATCGGCGAGCGTTCTTCCTCTGGCTTTGCTCATAGTCTTTCCTCCACGAATCGAATCAAACGCGGCTTTATCAAAGCCTCGCAGAGTTTTCTCCCGCAGGAGCAAATAAATGAGATCATTTTCTCCGGCGACATGTGCGTCGGAAAAAATTCCTCTCGGCTCGCAAACGTGCTCTCGCAGCGAGTGCGCTGCGGCGAGCCGCAGCCACCTCATCCCGAAGCATTGCTTCGGGATGAAAGGAGTTGCCCCGCCCGGCCATGCCGGGCGGGGCAGAGTGGTTATGCGTTATTTGCGGAGATAAACCAACGCTTAGAGAGCGCCGGAGACGCAGCCGTCGGCGCCGAACGCCTCGGTAGCGGCGGTGCAGACAGCGTCATAGACTTCCTGCGCGGTGGCTTCGCCGGCAAGGAGAGCCTGGAACTTCGGAACGATGACTTCGTCCATGATGGTCTTGGCAGAAGCGCTCTGCTCGGCGGTCACACCGGCGGGAGGCGCAACGACAAGGCCGATGCAGCGGGCGGCGGAGGCAACGTTGCCCTCGTCAAGACCTTCGGGGGAGACGTAAGCGTCGCGGCCGGTCTGGCAGACGGGCTCGAGAAGCAGGGTCTGGTCAACGGCAGCGATGCGCTCGCCGGAAGAGATGTAGTCGAGGAACAGGCACACGTTCTTGAGGTGCTCGTCGGTGGTCTTGTTGTTGCGGAGGGCGATCAGGCCGTCCACGGAGCCGAAGCAGGAGGCTTCCGCGCCTTCCATCGTCGGAACGGGCAGGAACGCGTAGTTCACGGGGATGGAGTTCTCCACGGCGGTGCCGTCGTTGGCCTCAAGAGCGGCGTTGTTCTTGTTGATGTTGTTCTCGAAGAGCGGCATGGCCTTGCCGAAGATCATGGCCTTGCCCTGCTGGCACATGACCATGCGCTGGCCGGCCTCGATGCCGTAGTTGGGCATGTAGCCGGACTTGGTCATCTCTTCCACGGCCTCGAGCAGCTTGAGCATGTTCTCGGAGGTGTAGGCATACTTGAGATCGTCGGTGAACGCGTTGTTCAGACCCGCGGCGACGCCGAAGATGTTCAGGAAGTCGGACGCGGTGACGCCGGAGTTGGCGAACACGAAGCCGAAGCAGTCATCGGTGGTGCCGTTCTTGATGACTTCGAGGAACTCCTCGTAGGTCCAGCCTTCGGACTGGATCTTCGCCACGTCGGCGCCGGCGGCCTCGAGCATATCCTTGTTGGCGCCGAGAGCCTGGATGGTGATGTACAGCGGGAGGCCGTAAACGGTGTTCTCAATGCTCATGTAGTCGAGCGCGTTCTGATCGTAGTCGGCCAGACGCTCAGGGTCCATGTACTGCGCAATGTCAACGGCGACGCCCAGCTCGACGTAGGTGCCGATGGCGGAGTAGGAGACCTCAGCGATGTCCGGAGCTTCGCCGGCGTTCGCCATGGTGGAGAGCTTGCCGTTGTGATCGTCCCAGGAGGTCTTGATCACTTCCACATCGAGGTGCGGGTAGAGCTCTTTGAACTCGGCGATCCAGGTGTCGATGTCGTCCTGATAGGTGCCGGAAACCGGGGGAACCATCACGGTGATGGTATCGGGGGTGGGCTCCTCTTCCGCCGGCTGCTCGGCGGGCTGTTCCGCGGGCTGCTCGGCAGGCGCTTCGGTCGGCTCCTGCGCAGCGGGCTGCTGGCCGCAGGCGGCGAGAGCGAAGAGCATAACGAGGGCAAGGATCAGTGCAAGGATCTTTTTCATGTTGACGCTCCTTTTTCTTCCTTAAATAATATTATCCGAGATCCCTTTGGGGGATGTGGATACGGTGTTGGCCCGGTTCACGCCGTCGAATTCGATGTAGAACCGGTAGCTGTCGCCCCGATAGGCCGAATACGTCACCTCCACGGTGACACCCTCGGGGTTTGTGACGTGGCGCTCGATGAGCAGCACGGGCGCGCCCTCCGGAATATCGAGAAGTTTGGCCTGCGCCGCGTCTGCAAGCGCGGCTTCCATGTACTGCTCGCCGGTCTTGAGCGCAAGACCGCGGCTCGTGAGCGCCGCGTAGAGCGAGTGGTTTTTCAGGTCGGTATCAAGGACGCCGCGGCAGAGCGAGGCGTTGAGCGCGGTATTTTCGATCGCCATCGGCACGCCGTCGGCCAGACGCAGGCGGCGGATGAGGATATACGGCTCGCCGGGCGCGATGCGAAGCCCCCGCGCGATGGCCGCGTCCGCCTTCTTCTCCCCGGCGAAGAGGATCTGCGAGCTTGCCTTCTTGCCGCGTTTTGCCATATCCTCCGTAAAGCCGGACACCTGCATAAGCGGCTGGATGAGCTTGCGGCCGGAAACGAACGTCCCCTTTCCCTGCATCCGGTACACCGAGCCGAGCGATTCCAGCTCCGTGACGGCGTGACGCACGGTCATGCGGCTCGTGCCGTACCGCTGGCAGAGCTCGCGCTCCGAGGGGAGCGCCTGATCGGGCTGGAGACTGCCGTTTTCAATGGCGCGGAGGAGATCGTCGCGTATCGTTTTATAAAGCGAACGTTCCTGCATGATGCGCGGTCCTCCGTTCCGGCGAGAGCCCGCCATAATAGGCAACTGGTATATACCAGTTGGTAAGTTCATCATAGTATAGATTGTATAATCCGTCAATATAGAACTGTACACCGCAGGGAAGATTTGGCATTTTGCACTTTTTCCCCGGCGTGTTCTTAGTGGAAACGCTAAATAGAAAGCGGTCTCCCCCGGCGCATTTCTGCTCTGGGTGAGACCGCTTCGATCGTTTATTTTACTTTTTGCCGTGGATGTTCTTCATACGCTGGCTGTGGTCAAGAATGCGCTTGCGCAGACGGAGGTTCTTGGGGGTGACTTCCAGAAGCTCGTCGTCCGCGAGGAACTCCATGCACTGCTCGAGCGACATCTGGCGCGGCGGGACGAGCCGCAGCGCCTCGTCCGAGCCGGAGGCGCGGGTGTTCGTGAGATGCTTCGTGCGGCAGACGTTGACCGGGATGTCCTCCTGCTTGGGGCTGACGCCGACGATCATGCCGCCGTAGACCGGAGTGCCGGGCGTTATGAACATGATGCCGCGCTCCTGCGCGTTCCAGATGCCGTAAGCGACGGCCTCGCCCTGCTCCCACGCGATGAGAGAGCCGGTCGAGCGGCGCGTGACCTCGCCCTTATAGGGTGCGTAGCTGTCAAACACGGAGGCCATAATGCCCTCGCCGTGGGTGTCGGTGAGAAATTCGTTCCGATAGCCGAAGAGACCGCGGCTCGGCACAAGGAAGATGAGACGCATGCGCGCGCCCACAGGGGTCATTTCCTTGAGCTCGGCCTTGCGCGTGCCGAGCTTTTCGATGACCGAGCCGACATACTCCTGCGGCACGTCCGCCACGAGCTCTTCCATCGGCTCCATGAGATTGCCCCTGTCTCTTATACACATCTGACGCTGCCGACGATACTCCTT
>ENA-OUQH01002875-OUQH01002875.1-human-gut-metagenome-genome-assembly--contig:-NODE-2875-length-10319-cov-8.250487_pt1 | contig 10319 bp, 4 predicted proteins | sample MGYA00237948_ERZ548828 | MGnify/ENA primary metagenome ERZ548828 (study PRJEB26490, sample SAMN05194711) | human gut metagenome | biome: terrestrial biome; feature: human-associated habitat; material...
AAGATTAGCGCGCCAGAACGACGCGCTAATCGAAGACACTATCCAGTTATTTGCTTCTCTCCGCAGCTTTGCAGATCCCAGCCGCCGCATTCATCTGAAGATCGAATGGGGCTATCTGCCTGCCAACGCGCTTCATCTGCTGGCGCTCAAATGCGGCAGCGTGGGTCTGGCGCTGGCGGCAAGCCTGATGTGCCTGAACGGGCAGATGGATTTTTCCGTCATGCTGATGTTCGTCTTCTTCTCGTTCAGCATTTTTGCGAGCCTTGAGCCCATCAGCGACAGCGCGCACACACTCGGCGTCATCGACGACGCGATGGACCAGCTCGACGCGCTCAGAGGTGAGCACTTCATCGACGCGGACGGCCACGATGTGAAGCTCGGCCGCTACGACATCCGCTTCGACCACGTCGACTTCGGCTACGATAAGCGAAAGATCCTCAAGGACGTGTCGTTTACCATCCCCGAGAAGACCTCGACCGCCATCGTCGGCCCTTCGGGCAGCGGCAAGACGACCATTTGCAGTCTGCTCGCGCGCTTTTACGACCCGCAGAGCGGCAGCATTTCTGTCGGCGGACACGACCTGCGCGAATTTACCTGCGACAGTCTGCTCTCGAACATCTCGATGGTGTTCCAGAACGTCTACCTCTTCAACGACACGATCCGCGCGAACATCCTCTTCGGCAAGCCCGACGCGACGGAGGACGAGATGATCGCGGCAGCGAAAAAGGCGCGCTGCCACGACTTCATCATGGCGCTGCCGAACGGCTACGACACGGTCGTCGGCGAGGGCGGCGGCACGCTCTCGGGCGGCGAGAAGCAACGCGCGTCCATCGCGCGGGCGATTCTCAAAGACGTATCCATTATCATCCTCGATGAGGCGACCGCGAGCGTCGACCCCGAAAACGAGCACCTCATCCAGCAGACCATCTCCGAGCTCACGCGCGGCAAGACGATCATCACGATCGCCCACCGCCTGGCCACCATCGAGCAGGCCGACCAGATTCTCGTTGTGGAAGATGGAAAAATTGCCGAGCGCGGCACGCATCAGGAGCTCATCCGGCAAAACGGCGTGTACAAGCGCTTCACCGAAATCCGCGAACGGGCCGAAGGATGGAATGTATCTCAAAAAAGCTGACACATTATAACGAAACCACCGGACTTTCGTCCGGTGGTTTTGCGGTCTGAAATTTGTTACATCGGCGTAAGCGCGAGATAGTCATCCAACGTGCCGTCATGCAGGCAGCACTCGATGATCTGCCGGCCCAGCGGGTCAAGATCGTCCGTGAGATACTGCTTGATCTGGTCTTTGAAGAAGTCGGTGAGAATCTTCGCGCCCGCATCGTAGCCATCGATGCCCAGCTTCGACTGCGTCTCGGGGCGAAGGAAGGTCTGACGGACATACTGGCCGTCGAGCTTCATGTCAACTAAGGCATAGCCGAACAGCGAGCATCTTGCGGGCGTTAAGTGCTTCGCCTTAATTTCGCCGTTGTGCCGCGCGAGATATTCTCTGGCGACCCACTCGCTCATGAAGCCAATCTTGTACGCGCCGATGTGCTGATTCGGAATGAGAACATTGAGCGTCTTCGGGCAGGCCATGATCTGCCGGAGAAGCAGATTTGCCTGCGTCACGCGAAGCCCCGTCGCGAACGGCCAGTAGGAGCCCACGCCCTCGCTCTTCATGCCGCCGCCACCGTCGACGATGCTGGGGTTCTTAAACCCGCGCGGGGACACCAATCGCCACAGCCATGCAAGAGACGGCGGAATGATGTGCAGAAGACCCATCACGCCGTAGTTCGGCTGCTCGGCCGTCGAAGGCGGCATACGAACGCCGAAGCTCCGCACGTCAACCGAAATCGGTTCACGAGGCACGATATGCTCGATCATGTCGCGCGGAATGATCACGCGGGGGTTCGGGCACGGCTGCCCATTCGAGTCCTTCACATGCTCCCAGATGAGGCACGTCGCGCCCGGAACGCCGTCCATGTTGAAAAACAGCAGTGGCCGCGAGGGGTGAATCGACGCTTTTTCGTAGATGGGGTTGTTGCCGTAGGCGTGCAGGCTGTCCATGCGTAAGAACCAGCCCGCCTCCGCATCTACAATGCGGAGCTTACCCTCCTGCGGGTCCTGATAGGCCGAGTGGCACAGCGCCATATCGTCTGAGATCGGAAAAATGCTGCATGACTCGCGAAGATCTAAGAAATATTGCTCTCCCGTCACCACATGCTCGCCGAGAAGAAGCCTTCCGTCAGGCTCGCGCTTGAAATCCTCCAGCATCTCGCTCTTGCCGCCGCCGGACGCACCCTCGTGCATGAAGACGGTCTCGTTTTCATACGGCGTTTCAACTAACGCAGAAGATGCGTGGCAGCAGACCCAGCCCTCGTGCTCGCCGATGTCGAGAAGCACGGAGTAAACGCCCTTTTTGGCTGAGGGGCCCGGATAGAGATTGTACGCGAAGACCTCGTGCAGGCTCTCGCTGCGATTGTGGACAACGACCTGCTTGCCGTCAAAATGCGTGTGACGGAAGGGCGGCGCGACGTAGATAATGGCACGCGGGGTGTAGTTTTCGGGGATATCCTGAATGGCGACAAAGCCCTGCATGTTGGCAAGCGCCAAGGCAAAGAACGCTGCATTCGCCGGGCAAACGAGCAGGCTGTCATATCCGTGTGCCGGGTCGCCTGCCTTAAACGGAAGCATAATGACCCGCTGCTCGGAGAGCCAATCCATCGTCTCCTGACGGACCTTCGAGAAGGAATAGCCGAAGCGCTCCTGAAAACGCGGTTTGTCGGTCGGGAACTCGTCGCTGATGACCATCGAGTTGGGGTCACGCCTGCGCATATAGTCTTCCATGAAGTTGACAGACGCGCCGTTTTTGCAGCGGATGACTTCCGCTTCCTTGACGGTGCCTTTGCCGACGATGTTGTAGACCACGTCGTAGCGGGACGAGTGCGTCGGGCCGAAGACGAGCTCGTCGAGCTCCTCCTGCGTCTCAATGTACGCGATCGAGCGACACTTTAAAAGTGCTGCGTGCAGATCCTCCGGGAGAACAAAGCGTCCAAAGTATGCGTCAACCATAAACGTTTCCTCCGTTTAAACATGAATTTGGTGCACATGGGTTGTGCTTTGCCGAACTGATTTTGCGTGTGGGACTACGCCTCCAAAAAAGCCGATTCCCCATATCATATATAATATACCGGTTCCCTTCGGAAAGCTACAGGAAACTTCCAAAAAGCAGCGCCGCGTTACATTTTCGTACAAAGTGTAATTTTGGATTCCTGTGAATTTGTGCATAATTACATGTTCTTGGGAAGAAGAATACAGGAAAAATGGTCATTAAACCACAAAGTTTTTTGATTTTTAGAAATGACTTCCAAACGCTTTCTGTACTTCCTGCCGTGGCCAGGTATGGCAGGAAGCAAGAATCATTTCGCTTGATTTGCCTCTCCGCGAAGCCGGATGATCTCGTCTCGCAGCACGGCTGCATATTCGTATTCCATCATCCTCGCTGCCTCGCGCATGCTCTTCTCCAGCTTCTCGATCTGCCGCTGGAGCTCCTGCTTTGTCATCTTCACGCCGCTTTTGCCCTTGTGCTCGGGGGTCGGCGTGGCGGAAATTTCAATGAGGTCGCGGACAGATTTGACGATGGTTTTCGGGACAATGCCGTGCTCCTGATTATACGCGTCCTGAATCTGGCGGCGGCGGGCGGTTTCGTCCATTGCCGCGCGCATGGCAGGCGTGATTTTGTCGGCGTAGAGCAGAACCCGACCCTCGGCGTTTCGTGCGGCGCGTCCGATGGTCTGAATCAGACTCGTCTCTGAGCGCAGGAAGCCCTCTTTGTCCGCATCTAAAATCGCAATCAGCGAAACCTCCGGCAAATCCAGACCTTCGCGCAGAAGGTTGATGCCGATCAGCACGTCGAACTTTGCCATACGCAGGTCGCGGATGATCTCCATGCGCTCCATCGCGCCGATATCCGAGTGCATGTAGCGCACGCGGATGCCGTTTTCGGTCAGATATTTGGTCAGATCCTCGGCCATCTTCTTCGTCAGCGTCGTGACGAGCGTGCGCTCGCCCTTGTCCGTCGTGGCGTTGATCTCGCCGATCAGATCATCGATCTGCCCCTCGATGGGGCGCACGAAGACCTCCGGGTCAAGAAGGCCCGTGGGCCGGATGACCTGCTCGGCGATCTGTCCGGCGCGGGAACGCTCATACTCGGCAGGCGTGGCGGAGACGTAGATGGCCTGATGGATGCGGTCTGTAAACTCGTCGAAGGTCAGGGGGCGGTTATCATACGCCGACGGCAGGCGGAAGCCGTAGTCAACAAGACTTTTCTTGCGCGCGTGATCGCCGTTATACATGGCGCGCACCTGCGGCAGCGTGACGTGACTCTCATCGACGAAGAGGATGAAATCGTCGGGGAAGTAGTCCAGCAGCGTCGTCGGCGGGGTGCCGGGGGCGCGGCCGGCAATAACGCGGGAATAATTTTCAATGCCGGAGCAGAAACCGATCTCCTGCAGCATTTCCAGATCGTACTGCGTCCGCTGGCGGATGCGCTGCGCCTCGAGCAGCTTGTCGTGCTCCTCGAAAAAGCGCACCTGCTCCCACATTTCGGCCTCGATGTCCTTCATGGCGCGGGCCATTTTCTCTCTCGATGCGACGTAATGCGACGCGGGGTAGATGGCGACGTGGTTCAGAATGCGTTCCGGTACGCCGGTGACGGCGTTGACCTCGGAAATGCGGTCAATTTCATCGCCGAAAAACTCAATGCGGATGGCCCGGCCAGACCAGTAGGCGGGATAGACCTCCAGCGTATCGCCGCGTACGCGGTAGGCGTTGCGGACGAAGTTGAGGTCGTTGCGCTCATAGCGGATCTCGGTCAGCTTGCGCATAAGCTCGTCCCGGTCGTATTCCATGCCGGGGCGAAGCGAAACGACCATGTTTTTATAGTCGATCGGGTCGCCCAGGCCGTAGATACACGACACGGACGAGACGACAATCACGTCCCGGCGCTCGGACAGCGCGCTCGTCGCGCTGTGGCGCAGGCGCTCGATCTCGTCGTTGATGGCGGAGTCCTTTTCAATGTAGGTGTCCGTCTGGGCGATATACGCCTCAGGCTGGTAATAGTCGTAGTAGGAAATGAAGTATTCCACGGCGTTTTCCGGAAAAAACTCGCGGAACTCCGAGCACAGCTGCGCAGCCAGCGTCTTGTTGTGCGCGAGGACCAGCGTGGGCCGGTTGACGTTGGCGATGATATTCGCCATGGTGAACGTCTTGCCGGAGCCGGTCACGCCGAGCAGGACCTGATCGCTCAGGCCCATGTTGAGGCCCTGCGTCAGCTTCTCGATGGCCTGCGGCTGGTCGCCGGTGGGCTTGAATTGGGAGTGCAGCTTAAAGTTCATACGGATCCTCCAGAATGCCGTCGTCGCGCAGGGAGACAAAATCGTCGTCCGCGACAATGATATGGTCGGCCAGCACGATCCCGACTGCCTCCAGCGCCGCCTTTAATACCAGCGTGGTCTGCCGGTCCTCGGGACTGGGCAGCGCAAGGCCGCTGGGGTGGTTGTGCGCAAGCACGACGGAGGTCGCGTTCGCGTCCAGCGCAGCCTTGACGACCTTGCGCGCGGCGATGGACGCGACGTTCACGCCGCCACGGTGGATGAGCACGCAGTCGAGCGCCTTACACTTCGCGTCGAGGCACAGAAGATACACGACCTCCTCGCTTTCGCCGTGGAAGTACGGCAGCAGGTATTGACCGCATTTGGACGTAGTGTCCAGAATCTCGATCTGTGCGCTGCGGCTCATGAGGCAGCGCCGCGCCACCTGCGGCACGAGCCGGATCAGCTGCGCTGCGGCGTCTCCGACACCGCTGACCTTTTTGAGTTCCGACTCCGGCGCGGAAAACACGCTGTCGAGCGTCCCGAAGCGGCTTAAAAGCGCGTGCGCTGTCGGGTTCGTATCGCCGCGCGGCGCAGCGTAATACAGCAGCACCTCCAGCACCTGCACGTCCGAAAGGGAGTCCATGCCGCTGGTTTTGAGCTGCCTGCGCATCCGGTCGCGGTGGCCGTCGTGAATGGACATGGGCGTCTCCTTTCCGCTTCCGCTCACATCAGCGGCGCGAGCAGCCGCAGCAGCGCCCGCAGCACACGCTGCGTCAGGTGCGTATGGCGGCACTGCTCGGCTGTGATCTCTCTGCACTGGGGAAACGTTTCTTCAAAATCCGCCTGCACCTGTGCGTTCACAGTGGTGTCATAGAGATACACGGCGTCTTCAAAATGCAGATACAGGCTGCGGAAGTCCAGATTGACCGTGCCGACAACAGCCTGCTTCGTGTCGGCCAGATAGACCTTGGAGTGGATGAAGCCCGGCGTATATTCGAAGATACGCACGCCTGCGCGCGTCAACTCCTCATAGTTTGCGCGCGTGACCGCGTGGACATACCATTTGTCCGGGATGCCGGGCGTGATGATGCGCACGTCGACGCCTGTTTTTGCCGCGACGCACAGCGCCGTGGTCATTTTATCGTCCAGGATCAGATACGGCGTCATGATCCACATCCGCTCCTGCGCAGAGGAAATGACGGACTGCAAAATCGTCGCGCCGACGTCCTCGTTGTCGAGCGGACTGTCGGCAAACGGCTGCAGGAAGCCCGTGCCGCCCCGCTTTTCCGGATAGTCTGCGCGGAAGCGGCTCACATCCTCCTCCGACCGGTCAACGTAGCCCCAGAGGGACAAAAACATGACCGTCATTGACCACACGGCCTTGCCGCGCACGAGAATACCGCAGTCCTTCCAGTGACCGAAGCGCTTGTATTCGTTGATATATTCGTCGGCCAGATTGACGCCGCCGGTAAACGCGGCCTTGCCGTCGATGATCAGAAGCTTGCGGTGGTCGCGGTTATTGAGGCGGGCGGAAAGGATCGGGATATAGGGGTTGAACGCGTGGGCGCGGATGCCCATCTCGCGCAGCTTTTTCGCGTAGCCCATGGGAAGCCGCGTGATGCAGCCGAAATCATCGTATACGACGCGCACGTCGACGCCTGCCGCCGCCTTTTGGCGCAGAAGCTCCAGCATGGGGTCCCACATCTTGCCGGTGGCGATGATGAAAAACTCGATGAAAATATAGCGCTCCGCCTTTTTGATCTCCTCCAGCATCGCAGCGTAGCAGCTTTCGCCGCTCGGGAAATACTCCGCGTCCGCGTCGTCGTAGATGGGGTAGCCGGAGGCCGAGAGCAGATAGCGCGCGTGGTTGAACGCGGGCGTTTCAGCGGCGGCCAGCTCCCATAAGGGCGCTTCGTCCTGCCGCAGCTGCTGCATGGTGACGGCCTCGATCGACTGCATCTTCCGGTGCTCGTAGCTGGAAATTTTGTTGCCGCCGAAGAGCAGATAGATCGTCAGTCCCGCCACGGGGAAGGCCAGAATCAGCACGATCCACGCAATCTTATAGCTGGGATTGACACCGCACGAGATGATATAAATAACGACTGCCCAGCTCAGCACGTTCATGGCGATCCGGATCCAGAAAAAGTCGGTCCGCAGATACGTCGCCATCACGATCAGAAATATGATCTGCAGCGCAATGCCGAACGACACCGCCACGACCCGCTGAAACACCAGCTTTGACAGGTTTCGCATACGCTTGCCTCCCCGCTGCTTGAATTTTCTATACTATAGCATGTTCCATCAGAAGCCGCAAGTCTCTGCTTTTTGAAATTTAAAAACTTTTGTTTGAAAATCCTGTTGTAGTTTTCAAACGAATCTGGTATAATAAGCAGACTGAATTATTCGATTTTTCTACACAGGAGCGAACCATGGAAAACTGTATCCGCGTGCAGGGTGCGCGCGTCAATAATCTGAAGAATATCTCCGTTGAAATTCCGCGCGACAAGCTGGTCGTCCTGACCGGTCTGTCCGGTTCCGGCAAGTCGTCTCTGGCCTTTGACACGATCTTTGCCGAGGGCCAGCGGCGGTATGTCGAGTCGCTGTCGAGCTACGCGCGGATGTTCCTCGGCCAGATGGACAAGCCGGATGTTGACTCCATCGACGGCCTTTCTCCCGCCATCTCCATCGACCAGAAGACCACCAGCCGGAATCCCCGCTCGACGGTCGGCACGGTCACGGAAATTTATGACTATCTGCGCCTTTTGTGGGCGCGCTGCGGCACGCCGCACTGCCCGAGGTGCGGCAAGGAGATCCGCCGCCAGACGGTCGACCAGATCGTCGACCAGATCATGGGGCTGCCCGACCGGACAAAGTTCCAGATTTTATCCCCCGTCGTGCGCGGCAAAAAGGGCGAGCACCAGAAGGTCTTCGAGGATGCCCGGCGCAGCGGCTACGCCCGCGTGCGCGTCGACGGGAGTTTGTACGAGCTGACGGAGGATATTGCGCTCGACAAGAATAAAAAGCACCACATTGAGGTCGTCGTCGACCGGCTCATCATGAAGCCCGATCTTGCCCGGAGACTGACGGATTCCGTGGAGACAGCCTCCAATCTCTCCGGCGGCCTCGTCATTCTCAACGAGCTGGACGGGGACAAAGACACGCTCTTCTCCCAGAACTACGCCTGCGAGGACTGCGGCATCTCCATGCCGGAGCTGTCCCCGCGTATGTTCTCGTTCAACAACCCCTACGGCGCGTGCCCGGTCTGCGCGGGACTCGGTACGCAGCAGGTCGCGGACCCGCTGCTCATCATCCCCGACCGCTCCAAGTCGATCCTGCAGGGTGCGATTCAGGCCAGCGGCTGGAACAACGTCCGCGACGACTCCATCTCCCGGATGTATTTTGAAGCGCTGGCGAAAAAATATCATTTTTCCCTGAATGACCCCATCGATGCTCTGCCGCAGAAGGCGCTCGACGTTATTCTCTACGGCACGGGCACGGAAAAGCTCACGATCTATTATGAGCGCGCCAACGGGCGCGGCACGCTGGAGCGGCCCTTTGAGGGCGTCGTCAACAACGTCGCCCGCCGCCTCACCGAGACGCAGTCCGACGCCATGCGCAAGGAGCTTGAGGAGTGCATGTCCGAGCGCCCGTGCCCCAAGTGCCACGGAAAGCGCCTGTCCGACATCAGCCTTGCCGTGACTGTCGGCGGCATGAACATCATGGATTTCTGTGCCATGCCCATCTCAGAGGAGCTGAAATTCATCGACAATCTGAAGCTGACTGGCTCCATGGCCGTGATCGCGGAGCAGATCGTGCGCGAAATTCGCTCCCGGCTGTCGTTTTTGCAGGCGGTGGGCCTGAGTTATCTGACGCTTTCGCGCTCTGCCGCCACGCTTTCCGGCGGCGAAAGCCAGCGTATCCGGCTGGCCACGCAGATCGGCTCGAGCCTCATCGGCGTTCTGTATATCCTCGACGAGCCGTCCATCGGCCTGCACCAGCGGGATAACGACAAGCTGCTCGACACCCTCCGCCGTCTGCGCGACATCGGCAACTCCGTGCTTGTCGTCGAGCACGACGAGGACACCATGCGCGCCGCCGATTTCATCGTCGACGTCGGCCCCGGCGCAGGCGTGCACGGCGGCGAGATCATCGCCGCGGGCACGGTCGACGATATCATCGCCGCCCCGCGCTCCATCACGGGTCAGTATCTGTCCGGCGCAAAGAAGATCCCCCTGCCCGAAAAGCGCCGGGAGGGCAATGGGAAAAGCCTGAAGATCTTCGGCGCGGCGGAAAATAACCTGCGCCACATTGACGTCGAATTCCCGCTCGGCACGTTTACGTGCGTGACCGGCGTGTCCGGCTCCGGCAAGTCGACCGCCGCGCGCTGCATCATGAACCTCTACCGGCCGGACGCGGGGCATATTTTCTTCCACGGCATCGACGTGACCGACCGCGCGCAGTTCCGCGCGCACCGCGCCTATCTGCAGACCGCGCGGCAGATGATCTTCCAGGACTCGACGTCCAGCCTCGATCCCCGGCGCTCCGTCTGCGAGGCGATCACAGAGCCGCTGCGCATCGCCCGCCGCGCCACGCCGCGCGCAAATTACCGCGAAGAGGCCGCGTTCCAGATGAAATACGTCGGCCTCGACCCGGTCTATCTCGACCAGTATCCGGCGGAGCTCTCCGGCGGGCAACGGCAGCGCGTGGCCATCGCCCGTGCGCTCTCGATGGAGCCGGAGCTGCTCGTGGCCGACGAACCGGTCTCGTCGCTCGACGTGTCCATTCAGGCGCAGATCATCAATCTGCTGCGCAAGCTCCAGAAGGAGCGCAACCTGACCTATCTATTCATCTCCCATGACCTTTCCGTGGTTGAGCATATCTCCGACACTGTGGGCGTCATGTATCTGGGCAATCTGGTGGAGTATGGCGCCACGGAGGATATCT
>ENA-OUQH01002877-OUQH01002877.1-human-gut-metagenome-genome-assembly--contig:-NODE-2877-length-10299-cov-5.985650_pt1 | contig 10299 bp, 7 predicted proteins | sample MGYA00237948_ERZ548828 | MGnify/ENA primary metagenome ERZ548828 (study PRJEB26490, sample SAMN05194711) | human gut metagenome | biome: terrestrial biome; feature: human-associated habitat; material...
CCTGTCTCGTGGGCTCGGAGATGTGTATAAGAGACAGCACTAACACCAATCAGCATGTTGCATTCAATAGAATGATGAGCCGTGAGGCTTCAATTGGTATCGACGGCGTTTACTACAATCCAGCCGGCGTTGTATTCATGGGTGAAGGAAAGCATCTTGCCATCAACTGGCAGTTGGCTTACCAGACACGCAGCATTGAAAATGATTATCCATTGTTCACTAACAATGTGAACAATCCTACTACTCCACGCGAGTTCAAGGGTAAGGCGTTTGCACCTGTTATCCCTTCTTTCCAGTATGCTTATAATAAAGGCAGATGGTCACTCCAGGCAGGTTTCGCCCTCACTGGTGGCGGTGGAAAGTGTACTTTCGACGATGGACTGGGCTCTTTCGAGAAGATTGTAGCTGAGACAGCTTTGGCAGCTTGCCAGTTGGCTGGTGCTGTAGACCAGGTTGCAGCACAGTATGGTGTACCAGCTGTTTTCACTAGCGACAAGAGTTTCGGTAAGGAAGGCAAGTATAGCTACAACAGTTATATGCACGGTCGCCAGTACTACTATGGTCTCTCTCTGGGTGCCGCTTATAAGTTCAGCGACAACTTCAGTGCATTCGCAGGCGTACGTGGTGTCTATGCTTCTACCAACTATTATGGATATGTAGAGAACATCAAGGTTGGCGCAATGCCTCTCTATATGGTACTCGACCCTACCAAGGAAACAGCAGCTAACATCGAGTTGAGCTGTGACCAGAGCGGTGTGGGCTTCACTCCTATCATCGGCGTGGATTTCAAGACTGGCAAGTGGAACTTCGCTGCCAAGTATGAGTTCAAGACTCGTATCCGCCTGAAGAACAAGTCTGTAAACCAGGTTCCAAGTATCGGTAACCTTCCAGACAACCTCCGCAATGCTTACATTGCTAATGGCGTACCAGAGGCTGCTGCAAATGCCATCATCGGCAACCCAGTTATTCAGGGAGCCATGGGACAGTTGAAGACTCAGTTCGATGCCAAGCTTGAAAAGGCTATCGGTGAATACGAGGATGGTAAGAAGATTGCAGGCGATATTCCTGCTTACCTGGCACTCGGTGTAGGTTACAGCCCTGTAAATGCCGTACGCGTAAACGTTGGTTTCCACTGGTTTGATGACAAGCACGCTACATCATACAACAATCGTCAGGAGAAATTGGACCGTGGTACCTTGGAGTACAACGCAGGTGTTGAGGTGGATGTCAACAAGAAGATTACCTTGAGTACAGGTTGGCAGAACACCAACTATGGCTTGAGCGATGAGTATATGGATGACAAGTCATTCGTTGTTAGTTCAAATTCTGCTGCTATCGGCGGTGTTTATCACATCAACAAGAAGATGGATCTGAACGTGGCTTACTTCCACACCTTCTATCAGCACAAGAAGACTTCTGAGAAAGTTCAACTTTCTGCAGAGAAGAGCATCAACTACAGCTCTGATTACACACGTAACAACAATGTGTTTGCCGTTGGTCTTGACATCAATTTCTAAAAAGAATTCACATTCTTTTCAAAAGAAAATACATAACTACAATTATAAAGGCTATCCCGCATCATGCAGGATAGCCTTTTCCATTACATCGGGTCCACATCATAATATATCTGCAAAGCTCCATACCTCGGATCTTTTGCCATCATCTGCTGGGCATACTTCAGATATTCGCGCACCTTCTTCTGGTCGATACCATTCTCCAGTTTGATGACAATCTTGCGGATATTCATTGTCTTTACACGTGCAACAGCCGGCTTATCCGGTCCGAGTACACGTTCACCAAGCCATCCTCTCAGCGTCTTGCCCAATTCCAGACTAGCCTGTTGGCAGATCTTTTCGTGCTTGTGCTTCAGGAACACATTGATAAGATGGAAGAAAGGCGGATAATGAAACATTCTTCTCTCCTCCAGGATTCCCTTGAAAAGAGAATCATAGTCATTGTGTACTACCTGACTGATGATGGGGAGTGTCGGATTCTTTGTCTGCAGAATCACGAGTCCCCGTTTGCCCTTTCTTCCGGCTCTTCCACTCACCTGCGCCATCATCATGAAAGCATGCTCGTAAGCACGGAAATCAGGATAGTTGAGCATTGAATCAGCATTCAAGATACCTACTACACTCACTTTGTCGAAATCCAAGCCCTTTGATATCATCTGCGTACCAATCAGAAGATTCGTCTTTCCCGAAGAGAAATCAGAGATCAGTCGCTCGTAGGCATTTCGGGTACGGGTTGTATCTAAGTCCATTCGGGCGATGCGGGCTTCAGGAAAGATCTCAGAAATCTGGTCTTCGATGCGCTCTGTTCCGATACCCCTGCCCATCAACTCAGTACTGCCACAGTTAGGACATTCTGTAGGAACCGGATAAGTATAACCGCAATAATGGCAGGTAAGGAGATTGATACTCTTATGCAGGGTAAGCGAAACATCACAGTTCTTGCATTTCGGCACCCATCCACACACCTTACATTCTATCATCGGTGCAAATCCTCTCCGGTTCTGGAAGAGGATAGCCTGCTCTCCATTCTTCAGGGCTTCTTTTACAGCCGCCAGGAGCACAGGCGAATAAACACCCGTCATCATCTTGCGATGGCGGAGGTCTTTCACATCCACCACCTGTATCTCAGGCAACTGGATATCCTTGTATCGGGTCTTCAGTTCTACCAATCCATACTTACCCTGCTGGGCATTGTAATAGCTTTCCATCGAAGGCGTAGCCGTTCCCAGAAGTACCTTTGCCTCCGGATACATGTTGGCAAGCACGATGGCTGCACTGCGGGCATGATAGCGTGGAGCCGGATCCTGCTGCTTGAAAGAGGTCTCGTGCTCTTCATCGATGATGACAAGTCCCAGTTTCTGGAAAGGCAGAAAGACTGCGCTTCTTGCTCCCAGGATCACATCATAGGGATGCCCGGAGAGTTGTTTCTGCCAGATTTCGACGCGCTCTGCATCACTATATTTAGAATGATAGATACCGAGCCGGTCGCCAAAGACTTTGTGCAGTCGCTCCATAATCTGAACCGTCAGGGCGATTTCGGGCAGCAGATAGAGCACCTGCCTGTGTTCCTCGATGGCTTTTCTGATAAGATGGATATAGATTTCCGTCTTTCCGCTGGAAGTTACACCATGCAGGAGCACTACGTTTTTCTTCAGTATCTGCATCAGTATCTGATTGTAAGCATCCTGCTGCGGCATAGACAAGGGCTTGATCTGGTCTAGATGCGATTCTCCAGCCGTATTCAATCTACCCACTTCCAACTCGTAGGTAAAGAGGATGCCTCTGTCGATGAGCGCCTTGACCACAGCTGCCGTGCATCGTGCCTCGTTCATCAGCTCTTCCTTCGTCACCTTCTTGATACCTTCTCTAGGCGTATCTCCCTCCAGACTATCCCAATGAGAAAGAGCCAGGAAGGTGGTCAAAGTCTTCGATTGCTTCAGGGCACGCTGCACCATATTGAGCGCCACGTGCAGAGCCTGTTCATTGCGATAACTGCTAGCCAACTCCACATAGAGTTCCATCTTGGGCTTGAATTTCTCTGTAGATTTCATACCGGCAGGCATGGCTGCATTATATACATCGCCAAGAGGTGACATATAGTAATCGCTGATCCATTGCCAAAGGCGATATTGCTGGGGAAGAAGAGAGGGATAGGAATCAAGAACAGCCTCTATCGGCTTACAGTTGAAATCCGGTTTTTCGGAATGTACATCCGCTACCATGGCAATATATTTCTTGCTTTTTCCTAAGGGAACAAGCACGCGCATACCAGCCACAACTTTCTCTTCCATCCCTTCGGGGACAGAATAAGTAAAGGTGCCGTCGAGCGGAAGAGGCAATATCACATCTACATATCTCATTGTTTCTATCTTCTAATTCTTCAGAATGTTTATCACATGAAACAGCTACCCAACTATTCTTTCCAAACATTCGTTCTGCAAAGATAGCAAAAAAAAAGCAGATACCCATCATCAGGTACCTGCTTTTATATATTTTAATGTATCTACTCGGAGAGATACAGGCTACAGTAGCTTAGAACCAGTAGCCGAGTGCAATCTGCCAAGAGTTGTTACGGCTCTTGTCCTTTCCTGCATTTGTAACTGCATCAAGGGCCTTAGAGAAGCTGGCATCAGCCGACTTGCCGCAAGCGATATTGTAGTTGGCTGATACCTGAAGATGGTTCAGCAAGGTTACACCAGCACCTACGTTGACGCTGAAGTTTGATTTTTTCAAAGAATAGCTGCTTGTCTCATTCCATGTAAAGTTCTTGTCTCCTACGTTTATACCCCACTGTGGACCAGCAAAGAGGAAGATGTTAGCCAGGCTGCTCAAACCAAAACCGTAACGTACGTTGACAGGAATATTGATAGACTGCTGCTTCACGTTCGCCTGACCGAAGTCACCATTAGTACCGACATACTTAACGTCAGCCTCTTTCTGGTCGTATAAAGCAGCAGCATCGAAGCTCAAGCCTACGATAGGCACAGTAACCTTCACCATAGGACCAACAAAGAAACCAGTCTTGTTGGAAGCATCAAATACATCCTCGCTGAAAGACATGCTTGTCACGTTCAAACCGCCCTTCAAACCGAACTTAATCTGTGCGTTTGCGCTAGTAGCATACATCATTGCTGCTACCATGAATACAAGTGATAAAATCTTCTTCATTTTCTTACCTTTTTTAATTGTTACTAATTCAATATGTTCACACTATATGTTGAAAACAACATCTCTTTTACTTAATGGCGCTCTCTTCTCACCGTGACTCTAGCCGAACCGCTGGCAAAAGAGGTTCTGTTTTTAGCCTGCTTTGACTTGACACGGGAAACCTTGCCGGTATTGGCAGATGCGCCACGCAATCCTGTGCTTCGGCGATTCTTCCTTACACTCCCCTTTACATCCTTTGCTGCATTGGCAATGCTGTCCAGTGAATCCTTTCGTGCCTGATTACCCCAGATATTCTTCTCAAAGGCAACCAGTTCAGCCTCAATGCGTTTCTGCTCCTTTGCCATGGCAGAATCCGTGGTACAGTATTGAGAAAGGGTTTGTCCCAACAGATTGTTGGTCTTGTAAATCTTACCCTTATATTGATTTCTGGCAAAGTAATCATCAATGCTCATCACCACGGCATTGTTCAGATTGCTAGTCATCACCTGCTGGCGGGTGAGATAAGGAGCCAGATCATCATACTTCACCCAGAAGAGGGGATACTTGGTTCCACCGTCTCCAAAATCATCCTCACGGGTCATGATAGGGCAAAGCGCCAACACCTTGGTATGGAAGGTAGCAGAACGCTGATCGAAGAAACTACTCTCCTTGATATAATACGATTTCACCTCACGCGAAGGGATATCGCTGTTGTCTAACTTGATTCTACCATTGGGCTGCTTCTCGTAGTAGATATGATAGTTATCCAGGAAAGACTTCGGATCCACCCGGTCGGCAGCGGCAAAACTCTCATTACCATCCATTCGGTATTGGAATACGGTAATCTTTCCCGTCATCATCAATCTGAAGATGGTGGTAAAGAGATTCATCTGATTTCCCTTCGGCTCTACAGGATAATAGAGCGCAGCATTGGCTTCGTTGTTGAGATCCAGTTCACGGTAGATATCTCTTCTCCAAACCACGTCCTCATCCATCGGGAGAGCAGTAGGAAAGGAGATCTGCGCACGCAGGGTTGGAGTATCGCCATTCTGCTGCGCCGCTTTCTTCTGTGCAGCAGCCTGCCTGCGGGCCTCAGGTTGTGCCCAGATGCCCTGCACCATTCCCAAGAGCAGGAACAAGAACAATATCTTTTTCATTGACTTTGATTTTTAAATTTGAAACTCCGTTATTACTTTACGATAACTTCCATTGCCGAAGGTAGGGTTCGCATGATGCCGTCGGGACCTACAGCTCTGATATGAGAGATGTAGAAACGACGGTTGCGATACAGCTTTCTGAACTCCTCACGCTGTCTGGCCGAGAAACTGGCTCCAGCAGAAGCCAGCGGAATGGCATTACCCATATTGTCGAAGAAGACGGTTTCGAAACCTACTACCTTGAAAGGAATATCCAGAAGTCCATCGTCGATGGCTGCATGAATGCCCGTGGCACCCATCAGATTGGCCTTTGCCAAACCGCCACCTCTGAATCTGTCTGTTCCCATTGCGATATAAGCGGTAGGATCTGGCAATTTTCTGACATGGAAAACAAAAGGCGGCAGCGAGCGAACCTGTCCCTTATCTCTTGCCGTTACATGAATGGTAACATCCTTGCCAACGGTAGATGGAGTCGCCACGAAATGACCATTGCCTTTTGATACGAACGAACCACCACTCATAGAGGCAGAGATGGCATTCGCCGGAACACCCGGCACACTGATACTGATAGGATTGGCATAACCTGCATAAAGCACATTCATCAGGTCGGCTGCCACGGTAGCAGAATTCGGAACAGGCAATACGGTATATTTCTGACTGAAGTTACGACGGATTTCCTCACCCTCCTTGCCTTTCATCAGAATATAGCCATTAAACTGATGTTCTCCTACCCCACCAGCCGTAAAGCTATATCTACCATCAGCAGCCTGAAGCCGACTGCCATTGACATAGATTTCAGGGCGCTGGGTACTGTCTATAGCCGCCATCACCACCTGTGAGTTGAAGCGCTCACCCGCATAAAGGGTCGTCTTTTCAGGAATCACGAAGGCATTCATCTCACTCACATTCAGTTCCATGAGTTTCACATCCTTCTTCTCATCGCCCTTCCGCGGTTCATCCTGCAAGCTTCTCTTCACCTTCTCCACCAACGACTTTCCCTTGACACCGAGCTCCTCTTCAGTAGGAGTATTCAGTGCCAACATAGCCATCAAGACGACATACATCAGATTGATCATCTTCTGGCGTGGTGAAATCGGTCTTTTCTTTATTGCCATTTATTTTTCTTTTAAGTTTGCGGTCATCGCTGCAATCATACGTGCATAGATGCTGTTCAGTTGCTCTATCTGCTGAGCCATCTTCCGGGTCTGCTCATTGATCTGGTCGATGGTACCAATCTGCTGACTGGCACTTTTCAACTGCATCTCATAAACCTTGGTAATACCGGTAAGCGTGCGGTTCAGGTTTTCCATCTCCTCACTGTCACGAGTCAGACGGGAGCTTTGCTCATTAACCTTGCCAAGGGTATCTACCAGATTCTTCAGTTCATCCACATAGCTGCTCTGCACTTTCTGCATTTCCTCAGAAGCTACCTGCATTTCTGCCAAGGCATCCGGCTGAGCTATTGAGGAAGCCTGGTTGGCAACACCAGCAATTGGAGAAGAAGATGCTCCTATGGTAGAAGCAGCCACATTCTTGTCCTGGTATTCTACCTTACCCGTCTCCAGATATTCCTCCGTCACATGAGTAGGAAGCTCTCTGCCATCAGCAGTCTTATCGAAAGGACGGTCGAAAGCAGACAGGAAGAACACGATAATCTCAGTGCCCATTCCCAGGAAGATCATCAGTTTGGCTCCGGGAAGATGCGTCAACGTGAAGAGAGTACCTGCAATAACGATACTCGCACCCCAACTATATGCATAGTTCAGGAAAGTCTGTCCCGGAACACTATCCATCCACTTCTGCAGACGATATACAATATTATATTTACTATAGTCACCCATTTTGATTATCTCCTATTCTTATTTCTTGAAGGTTTCTGCTTGGCACTCGATGTAGTAGCCAGACTTCTTACGCAGCGGAATCCGATATATGAGCGTGGCTGGTTCTGGTATTCCCAAGAGCGCCATGCCGAGCGGATAAAAGATTCCGGGTCTTTCCAGGAACCACCTCTAACACTCTTTTTCTTCAACCGGTAAGGATCTTCCTTGGCTGCATTGTATTTCAGGTCAGGATTCAGATCATTCATCGCATCCACTCCTGCCTCGGTATAAACGGTACTGGTCCATTCAGCCACATTACCAGCCATATCATAGAGCCCGTTCGAGTTGGGTGAATAAATACCCACCTTACTCGTTATCAGGTTACCATCCTTGGTATAGTTACCCCTATCTGGCTTGAAGTTGGCATAGAAACATCCATCTCCATTCTTTACGTCAGCATTGTCCCAAGGGAACTCACTCTGATTCTTTCCTCTGGCAGCAAACTCCCATTCTGCCTCAGTTGGCAGACGGTAACGCTGCACGAATCTTGCCTCCGGTCCCAAACCTTTCAGAAGGTAGTCGGTACGCCAGGCACAGAAGGCATTCGCCTGCTCCCAGGTGACACCCACAACTGGATAATCGTTGTAGGCAGGATTACTGAAATAGCTTCTCAGATAAGTTTCATTATCTGAGTTGCGGAAATCATTCACCCAGCAAGTTGTATCCGGATAGATATTCACGATATAAGTATTGAGGAAATCCCACGGACCGCTCAACGGGCGGTTGATGGTCTCTCTCACCACTCTACCCTCATCATCATAATAAGCGGTATCCTTTGAAATCATCACCACCTCATCAGGATTTATCTGGATATCTGTATTCAGACTGCGCTCCTGCGGATTGATTCGGTTACGGCGAAGGGCAGCTGCTGTGTAATCATAGATTTCATACTTATAATTGAGCTGGCGCCAATCAATCAGCTTCTCACCGGTCACCGGATTCACATTGTAGAGACTTTCTATCGCACGCAGTTCATCCTCATTCGGCTTTCTTGGCAAAGGCTTCTTCCAGTTAACCTGCGGAGGAACCGGGTCGCCATTCTTGTCTTCGGTAATCATATAGGTCTCATCACCGGCATAGGCTGGATCGGCAAGACGGGTACGAAGGATGGAATCGCGTACATAAGCAACAAACTGCTTGTACTCAGAATTCGTAATCTCAGTATCATCCATCCAGAAACCATCTACGGAAACATCCTTGCGGGGAGTCTTTGCACCCCATAGTGAATCCTGAGTCTCAAGCCCCATCTTCAGGAAGCCACGGTTCACCTTTACCATTCCGTAAGGTGTAGGCTCCACGAACCCTCTTCCACTTACGCCCACAACTTCTCCTCCTCTACCTGCCATGGAAGTAGATTTGGCGCTGAAACAGCCACTCAGGGAGAGCAGTGCTACAAGTGAGCAGAAGAGCCCTATTATTTTCTTCATTTCAATATTCATATTCTTGATGATATACTATAGTATTCTTACACTTTGATGTTTGTTCTTTCCTTTTTTGGCAAGACTGATCTCTGTCTGGTATCCTATGAAGAGTTCATGGCTACCATTGCCCGCATTCAACTTCGAAGTATAGCACTCATAACTGTACCCAAGCATTACCCCATGAAAAGTACCTCCCAATAGAAAGGTCACAGAATGATCAGGACTGTAGGTGAGTCCACCATACAAATGCTTTCCCTCGTGCTGATATACCAGCCGCCCAGTAACATCGCCTCGCCACGCCGTACCATCATACCTGACAAGAGCAGATGACTTTATAGATAAAAACGGATTTCTCAGTTGAATATTGTATCCACCAGTCAAATAATACGTTGCATCAATCTTAAATTCATTTGAATCCCCCAGATTGATCGTAGGAGAAGTAAGATGCTGCCCTGAAAGCCCAACATACCAATTACGATGAATGAAATAGAGACCCAAGGCAAAATCCATTCCGCTTCCCTCTACATTTGTCGTAGCAAAAGCAGGGTCGCCCGATTCTTCTGCATCCACCTTGCTTCCATCAAAACTCTCACTCAGCATACTGCCCTGCAATCCAAAGCTCATCATTCCTCCCCATATCTTCTTTTTATAAGCATACTGCAGGCTAAGACGCTGATGGGTAAAGAGACCTATCTGGTCATTCATTAGCGAAACGCCCACACCCTGCTGATGATTGAAAAGCAGGAAAGGCATATCAGCTGCCAGATACATCGTACGGGGATTGTGTTCGAAGCCAGCCATATCAAGAGCATAAGCAGCCGTAACATTCAGTTTTGCCTGCTTACCCACTGCTGCAGGATTGAAGGATGACTCCATATCGAAATAATGACTGAAGGATGGATCATACTGCGCTCTCGTACAGAGCACGCCTGCCAGCAAAAAACATAATATGATGATTCGTCTTAACACAATGTAATAACGTAAATTGTCGCTGAATATTATATATAATGTAATGATTGTAGGAACATCCAGGCAAATATAAACTGGAAAAGGAACATAAAGAAGATGAAAAAGGCTGTTCTCCGTATAGAGAACAGCCCTATCATCGACTTTTAATATTCGTCGTCATTCCAGAGGAATATTAGGGCTGAATACCAAACACTTATAGCCTTCTAACTTT
>ENA-OUQH01002878-OUQH01002878.1-human-gut-metagenome-genome-assembly--contig:-NODE-2878-length-10298-cov-3.318364_pt1 | contig 10298 bp, 13 predicted proteins | sample MGYA00237948_ERZ548828 | MGnify/ENA primary metagenome ERZ548828 (study PRJEB26490, sample SAMN05194711) | human gut metagenome | biome: terrestrial biome; feature: human-associated habitat; material...
AAATAAAATGATTTGGTACAAAGAACACCACTTCAGAATATTACTCCGGAATAATAAAAGAAGAAGACTGGTGATATGAATTGTGCAATCTCTGTTGTCATCATAGGATGGGATGGCTACTTCTTTCATGATGAAATCGTGGCAGACAGATACCTATCTTTAAGGCAAGCAGAAAGGTGGATGTGCTTGTGGCTACAAAAATGAACATCAGCAGTATCGGAGTTCATTCACTAATGAGAGTGTGGAACGGATGAGAAAAGGCTAATATGAATACTTGTCATTTTGGTGGCGAAATAAAAGCTGATTCGTCCACAGACATTGCATGGGACGGTGGAGCAAGCTACCAAGATAACAGCATAGGAAAGATGCACAAAGTGCAGGAAAGGCGGTGCGCCACGCCTTACTCCTTTGAGAATCGGGATTGGCAACCTTTCGTTATTGACTCTCACGCCTGAGAGATTGCAAAAGCTGAAGGTGCGGAGAGCGAAGCGAAGGAGGTGCTGAAGACGGAGCATACCGCTGAAAAAAGAAAAGCCTTCATCCTGCGTTGGGCGCAAGACAAAGGCGTATAGGAAAGGGTGATTAGGCAGTGTTCCGCTTCATAATTTCACAATATTAACTACATATTTACGTTATACAATAGACAATAAAAATAGAAGAAATGATAAAAATAAAGAATAATACAGATAGCCTAAGAGGAAACGATGTATTACCATTGGGTGATTGGTTCTTTGATAAAAGTTCTTTTAAAGTTATAGGTTATATTAGTTTTAACCTATATACAATTTTCAAAAACGTGGACACATAGAAATAGTGAAGGTTGGGAAAAATATGAGAAACATTATGAGATGAAATTCTGCATATTTTTCCCATCAAATGATGATTTATACCTTTCTGTTTCAAAACTATATAACGATTTGATTTCTTGCAAATCGCTATCTTATGCTAAGATGGCATCCATACTTCAAGATATGGATGCCAATTTGACAGTCGAAGAAACAGACATAATGGTTGATTGTTATTAACGCTTATCTCACCCCACCAATTGCAATTGGGTATAAATCGTGCTGTGGGAACTTCTCGCAGCCGATATAGAGCGTATCGAAGGCATCGGTGCCGTCGGTGCGGTGTTCGAGAAGGTCTTCTTCGGATTCGGGTTGTTTTTCCATACTTTTGTTCTTGCGGAAGCCGTTGCGTCCTCGCTCCACTCCTGCACTTTGGATGGCGAGGATAAGGTCATCGTTGTTTTGTCGGTTGAAGTACGGCATGAGGCGTTGCTTCCCGGCAAAGCCCTGATTGATGAGAAGGTATTTCTCATCATGTCGCATCGGGTTGCCGAGGTACACGTCAATGACCTGCCATCCGTGGCGCTCGAACTCATGTACTACCACCCAGTGGAAGTCCTGGTCGTTCACGGCATAGTTAGAGCCAAGAGCTGTGGCATCATAGTAATAGATGACCGTCTTGTTTGGGTGTGGTGCGTAGTAGGTGCAGAAGTCGGCAACGAGCGCAGGGATTTTGCGCTCGAACTTGACGTAAAAGGATTTGAGGATGTTTAATCTATTGTTGCGAGGCTGACCGCACACAATCCAGTTGATGTTAGCATTGTAGTCCATACCAATACAGAGAGGTTGCATAGGGTCGATGTCCGAGTCCGTGCGACAGTCAAGCGAGCTGTTAAGCGTAGAGAACTGGTTGTTGGCGTGGATGGTGTAAAGATCCTGCTGCGCCTCCTTGATGATGCGGTCGTAGCCGAGCGAGTCGAGGTAGTCGAAATCCGATGCATCATATTTGTGGTACTCCTGCATTGACGAGTAGAAGCCATCGTGCGAGATGCCAATCTTCTGACAGAGGATAGAAGTCTGGAACGTCTTCGGCGTGAGGTCGCGCTTCATCTGCCGGATGTACTCCTCACCGAGAAGCTGTAGGTTTTCGAGTGTGGAGTATTCCTTATAGTAGACCGCCACCGAGCGCATCTTGTTAAGCGACTGGTCGAGCCATTTGAGGTAATTAGGCAGATAAGAAGGAATAGGCTTGCGCTGCTCTTTGAGCTGTGCAATGCGCTCCTTCGTCTGCCAAATCTTGTAGATTGTGCCCTTGATGGTGTCAATCAGTTCAGTGTCCATTTTATCCTCATAGTGCAGGAACCAAGAACCCTTAGTAGTCTGAGGCATATCCGAGAGCACCATCATGCTATGGTTAAAGCTGTGGTGCCCGAAGTACGAGCGTATGCCACCATTTGCAGGCAGAGTCTCGTCCTTCAGCTTGTTGTAATCAATGAACTTCGCCTCGTCGATGAGCAGCCACGAGAGCGTGAGCGAGTTGGAAGAGCCCGGGCGGTCCTGACTGATGATGATCGCCACCGAGCCATTATAGAACGTGATGACATGCTCATAGTCAGCCGGTTCGGTGATTGGCTTAGAAAACGACTTCGGCGGTTTTCTGCCTACCACATAATGCACGCCATTGATGTATCCCCAACGCTTCCACGCTGCAAGCAGACCCGGGAGCGTGTTCGTCAAGCCATGCTTGAACGTCGGCACGACGATACCACCAGTGGAGCCAGGCATACGCTGCATGTTGCGCAGCACAAATGGCGAGGCGATGGAGTCCGTCTTGCCCGTGCGTCGTCCAGCCACGATGACCGTAGTCTTCGCGCCGATATATTGCGTGAGCAACTGAGGCTTGTTGAAGTACACACGCTTAGAGTGTTGCTTCGCCTCGATGTCCCAAAGGGAAGTATCAACTTTGTTCGTCATTGTCTTCAGGCTTAAAGATGTCATCAAGCACAAGGTCTGCTTGTTCGTATTCGATGTTCTCCGTGTCAGGGTGCGACGTGGTAAGCTCCTGCGTGAGCTTTCGGATGCGGTCGTCGATGTTCGGAACCGGCGTGATGCCCACAACACGCGGGTCCGTAGTCGGGAAGAACGGTTGGACAACAATCATGTGGTACGGCACAGATTGCTCGTCCTCGATGTCGATGCGGTTGAACTTCGCATAAGAAGTGGCCGCTTTTTCCATCGTCTTCGTATCCTTACGCTTCTTCGCCATCTTGTACGTCTCCATGATCATCTCGTTATACCGCCAGCGGTGGAAGTCGCGCGTACACTCCGAGAGATTTGGTAGCAGAGCCTTGACGATTTTCAAGTCCGCATACGCCGTGACTTGCGACAGTCCGTAACGGCTGCGCAGCTCATCGACAAACTGACGATCCTTCATGTCAGGGTTGGCGATAGACCATGTGACCATATCCCTTAATCGAAGAAGGTGTTCGATTTGGGGAACAGGATATTTACCTTCCAATTCCGATTGGGAGGTGTAAAGGTCCTGTTTGGCGATGTCGATAATGCTTAATTGTGACATGAAGAGAATTTTGAATTATTCATCATCCTCCATATCGAGGAGATTGTTACGAGTGTTTTCAAGAGCAAGTGGAGAGCCGACGTAGGCGAGCTGCATCTCCTGATGCAATAGCTTGACACGTGAAGCAGCCTTGCCACGGTGGTAACGCTGCGAAACGGCTGTTGTGCGGTCAGCAATGTCACGGCGTAAATCTTCTGGTGGAACACCGAGAATTGCAGCCATGTCACTTATTTTGAGGTAGATTGAAGCATATTGTTCAATCTGCGTAAGAACTTCTTCTGAATATACCATATTATTTTAATTGTTAGCACCAGCAGCGTTGATGCGCTGTTGGAAAAGGTCGGTTAGCGGAACGGAATGGTTCTTTATAAGATCCATGACGGACGCATGAAGAGTATTGAAGATGTCGGGCGAGGTGGAGATGAACGTGGACTCATGGCGGTTGCCTCGCGTGAGATTCTGCGAGGTGACGACACTAATCTGTTCACCAGACTCCGCTTGCACGAGAAGGATTTTGGAATGGTTGTCGGCAAGATAGGTGCGCTTCATCGTCTGTGTGATGAACGCCCAAAGTTTTAGCGTTTTGTTCGTAGCCTTATGGTCGAGAACAAGATTAAAGGCAGAAATGTTGCCGGACTTCTCGATGAAGAAGAGCCTACGCAGGAACTCCTCGGAGATTGAGAACGAAGTCTGCCAAATCTCTGCTTTGCCGACTTGTCCCAAAATCCACTCCAAAACGTCCGCCACCTGAAGAGCATTGGAGAGATACGCCTGGTGTGGACATTCCGAGAGTGGCTTTAGGATGTCATCTATATTGATGTTGCGCTTCACTACTTCTTGGATTTAGACTTGGACTTCGGCTTGGAAGGAGTGGCATCCTCAGGCTGCTCAGCTAATTGGTCAGTTGGCGACTGACCAATTTCAGTTTCCTTAGTCTGCTCCTCTTCGCTTTCGTTAGTTTCGGTATTTGCTGCACTTTCTGCCTTTGTCACATAATGGTCATAAGTGTCCCAATTTGCGTGCAACTTTTTATCGAGATTTATAAACTCGTCGAGTAACGGCTTGCGTTCTGCAGCCGGCACCTGCTTAGTAGAGTCCGACAACAAGCGTAGGCGCAAGTGGAGTTCACGCATACGGTGAGTGATGTCAAGGTTCTCGACATAGAGAGCCTGAATATCCTCAGGCAGCGAGTCGTGATCCGCACGCTTGCCAGCCTTAAAGTCCTTCGCTTCGTTGTGTTCCTTGAACTCTGTTCGACTTGCCACGATAGCATCCACTTGCTCCTGCATGATGTTCACCTCGTCGTGGGCTTCGACCTCACGGCGAGCTTTGAGGAAGGCACGTAGCTTGCCTTCGATGAACTCAGCCTTGCCCTTAGGATTGATGCTGAGATTACGATACATTATGGTGTTATTGGTGAGTTGGAGAAGAAGGATTGCACCTTCGTTCCAGTCACGCTCAGCAGATGGCGTGTCGATCCATTGCTGGAGTTTGTCAGTGAGATTGTTCATAATGATTACAATTTAACTTCGTTGAATTGTGGCTGCACTCGGCATAGTTCAAGCAAGCTTGACTCTGCTCTCGTTTGCTCACAATTTATTATTGATACCAGTAAAGAACACACAATTCTTGTGATGTTCGGTAAGCACATTGCGCATTGCCTTCAGTGTTGAGCCAGTAGTAACGAAGTCGTCGAAGACGATGCAGTTAGGCTCTTTGGGGAGATTGTTCATGGTGAACACCGCCCCTATACGCTGTTTGGAATGGCAGAAAGCAACATCCTCGTAGAACGGGATGTTCAGTTGGGAAGCAATCATTTCGCTGATGCGAGTGGCGAAGTTCTTGACGAGATGGCGACGTTTGGGAGTGGTGACGATACACCACGCCCCCGTGTTCAGCTCCTCACCGAGGATGTCACGTATAAGTGGCGAGATGCTATCAGCAAAGAACGCCACCATACTGTCGTCGCCCTTGATATCCGTCAGCGTTCTGCCATACAGCGACTTCTGCCATAGAGAGATGAAGAACGTGTCCGCCCGTCGAGTAAGCCGGATGCGTCGGGTGAAGTCGCACCGCGCTTCGACCGACTTATCCCAAGCCTTACGCTTCTCGATGGCGAATATGTCCTTCTGTTCATGCGTTGTATTGGGTGAAGACAGATCAAGCGGACCCGATAAGTCCGGCACGGAAATGTCATTCAAGAATTCCTGCATGTCTATCGGAGTCCGCTTGTCCATGGTCAACTATGATTATAACTTTACTCGCCTTTACGCTGCGCAATCAATGTCACCGTCCTCAGTGGTGATAGTACCAGTATAGAACGGAGCCGGACACTCGTCCGATGCCTCCACGTTGATAGTGGTGCCAGTGGTGCCGGTGGCACCCTGTCCGAGATCCTGTGTGACAGTGGTCTTGGTAGTCCACTTGTCACAACCAACGACACGGTGCTTGCCCTTCATGTCCTCGACGATGAAGACGTTGTCGTTGTTATTGAGGTAAGCAGCTGCAGCCGATGCCGCTTCGCTTACCGACGGATGAACCGCCACGAGTTTGTTGAGCTGCGTCTGTGACGGCAGTTCACCCTGTGCCTCACTTGTGAGTTGCGACTTCTCAGGAAGGATGTCGATGTATTTCCATACAGCGTTTTCCTTCAACGTGAAGGAGCCGTCGTAGACAGAAGAAGTGACACGTCCGACCTCGTTATGAGGAAGTTTAGGCCAAACAAGAATATCATTCTTGGATGTATAATAAACACGGCGACGCACACCAGGAAGTTCCGGTGTGCCCATCGCCCATGCAAGAGATTTTTGTACGTCTGTATTAGATGCTGCCATGATTACTATTGTTAAAGATTAGACTATAAGCCAGCCAGTTCAACGACCTTCAAGCGTCGCTTGTCAATAGACTCGAACTGTACGCCGAAGAACATGGTGGCGATGTATGAGAGAAGGAACGCATCGAAACGTTCAACGTCAACCGATTCCACGTCGCCCATCTGGTCATATCCATAAAGCATATTGATTTTTGGCGAGATATGGATATACTTCGAGTCCGTCTTGTTAGCAAGCGGACAGAAGATGAGTTTGCCATTAGAACCCTCGACTGTAGGCTGATTGTACTGCGTGTTGTATGGAATACCGCTGTGTGTGAGCAGATAACCCTCGTTATACTTATCCACGAAGTCCTGCGAACAGAACATAAAGAGAGTCTGCGAGCGAAGACGAGGATCGAGCGAGAACAGAATCTCCTTAGCCACGTCAACGGCGTTGGCAGAGGTGATGGCATCCGTCAGTTTTAGGTAATTGCCGTTCTCCTTAGCGAGAGCACCGGAAGTAACCTCCTTCTTTGTGATGGTGTCGAAGCCATCGAAAAGATCCTGGGTGGTAGTACCGCTTGCGTTGCGCACACCGCTCCAGATGGCGTCATTGAGTTTTTCGGAGAGCGACTTGGCGATAAGACCAAGCACCTCGCGAGCCGTAGGCACAGACTTCTGTCCGTCGCCCTTAGTGGCACCAGTGCCGAGGAGCGTAGAGATAGCCGAGTTAGGCTCGAACTTCGCGACCACCGAACCGAAGAACGTTTCAAGAGTTCGGAAGTCCAGCTGCAAGTTCACGTCCTCCGAGCGAGTTGGCGAGTAAGGAGCGAACTGTGCTGAAGCGTTGAGCGTGCCCACACTCTCCTTGTAGCGGATACCAGGGCGACCGGTCATAAACTTAAGAGTCTCGTCGCAGCCGATAATCGGCAGACGAAGGAAGTCAGAACGCCACTTTCGAGCAGCATCCTTGTATTCTTGTAGGGTAAATTGTAGTTTTCCTGCCATGATATGGAGTTTTGAATTTTGAATTATGAGTTGAGAGTTTTATGGCAATGAGTCAAAGAGAGCCTGAGCCGAGTTGGTGGTGTCGTAGAACTTTTCGATGTCAGACTTTTCGGTGTTGGTGCCACCGTCCTTCTTGTCATCAACAACCGTGTTTGTAGTGTCAGCAGGGAGCTTTTTCAGTTTCTCCTCCAAATCGCTGTTAGCCTTAGTCAGACGGTCAACGTCAGCAGAGAGAGTGGTGATTTCCTTGTACTTCGCTGTGATGTCCGCCTCGATAGAGTCGAGCTGTGCCGTGGTAAGCGTAACCTTGTCGTCGTTAGCTTCCAGCGAGTCGCAAGCGAGAGTCTTGCAAATGTTAGAATAGGTCTTTTTCATTTTTTCTTCAGAAGATATGGTTGGAACAATTTTATTTGGTTTCTCTTGCGAGTGGAAAACAGAGGCACAAGCCTGCAGGAACCGTCTGAACGCCGTGATGTCTTCCGACTTCGTGTCGGTCAGCATCTTAGGAAGCGGTATGCCGTGAGCGGTAAAGTCCGCAGCAATAGCCTCCGTAAGAACTGGAGCTGACTCATCATCAAACTCCGTGAGTTCATCAACGAAGCCCCAAGCCAGTGCCTCCTGTGCCGTCAGCCATCCACCCATTTTCATGAGTTCCAGCAAGTCGGCAGATTTCTTCTTGCATCGTCCAGCATACATCTCAGCGACGTTGGCATCCAACTTGTTAAGGTCAGACTTCTGCTTCTCCAGATTGTCGATGAGATTTTGCATATCCGTAGCGTTCAAACTGCCCCACTCGAAGAACGACTGTGAGCACTGGTGCACGAGATACATAGCCGAGTGATCCATGGTGATGCGCTTGGCACCCATTGACGCGATGGTAGCGGCACTGGCGTTCATGCCCACAAAGTGGACGTGAACATTGCCGTGTCGCCTGAATGCAGATGATATAGAGAGAGCGGTGTTGAGCTGTCCGCCGAGAGAGTCGATGAGAACAGCAACCTCCTTGTCGGTGTTCTTGTTTAGGACGAAATCGACGTAGTCAGAATCGAAGTCCCAACCACCGACGTAGCCTTTAAGATGGAGATTGTATTTTGTCTTTGCCATGATGTTTCATTTTTAGGCAAAGATACATTGTTATATATAGTGGTAGAAAGACAGAAAAGATGTATATTTGCAGCGTAAAATACTAATAAAAATGATTGACTTTATATTAAAAGTAGGCGTATACCTATGGGGATTTTTTCTAATAATTGTAGGAATTGTCTTTATACTCGGTATTTTCAGTATAATAATAAGTAGTCTGACAGGTAAGAAAATGCCTTGGATGAAAGATGATACAATGACCATCAAAGGCAACTTTACTGTTAACGAGAAAAAGAAAAAATAGCATTTTCAAAAACTCAACCGATTTCGGCTGTATCTTTTGTAACATTGTAAACAAAGAAAGAAAATGCTGATTATCAACGCTTTAACTTTTGGCGCAATGTTTCAACTGCATACAAAATGTTACAAAAAGGCATGAAAAAAGGCGCTCGTCACGCCGTACATGGCACCAGTGCCACTTTGTTTGTATAAGATATGGTGTATTTCGTAGCAGCCGAATCACCATCCACCTTGCCCGTGGAGTCGCCCACTTTGATGATAGGATAAGGTTTGTCAGCCGTGCCGATAAGATACTGCTTTCCATCCACCGTCTGGATGACGAAAGCAAGATGCTCACGAGCTGGCAGCTGCGAAGTAGTAGAGAAAGAAAGTTTCACCTTTTCCAAGGTGTCATTATTGTCAAACTGCGTCTCCATTTCACAAATTGCGTCCCCGATATGCGGAATGAGGAAAGTGTCAGCGAACACTCCGACAGGAGCATCCGCCAACGCTTTCTGTGTGATGCTTGCCATGAGCGACGAGGCAAACACATAATATATATTGATGATTCCGGGAAGACGTTGCATATTATTCTACTATTTCTTCAGTTTCAACCTTGTTATTGCTACCGTTTTTTATCGTGCTTTTTTTTCGCTTGCATTGGTTAGTAAGATAATTCTTCCGCAAGCGTTGGTATATTTTCGCGATGGAGTCCCAGCAAGTGCCATCCTCCTTGATGCCTCGTTGCTCCATGTAGAGATAGATGAGGTCTTTCTGCTGCTTACCTATCTTTCCGAAGTCGTGCAGGAACGTCCAGCAGTCTACATCAAAGGAGTTCTTCACGTTCTCCAGTAGCGCACGTTTACCAGTGTCCGTGATATGGTTGTAAATACGAGGGTCGCGAGTTTTGGAATATGGAATACAAATGGCGACTTCATCCTCACGTTGCCTTGTAGGGATAGCAGAAACAGGCGGTTTGACAACAGCGAGCTTGATAAGTTTAGACTCGATGCTGCCGTTTCTTAGACGCACTGGTTCCGTGCCACTGTGCCGATGTGCGAACCACTGGCGCAGATAGGAAGGCATTTTGATATAGATGTGATAGTCGCTCATAAAACATATAAAATGATTACGAGCACAAAGATACTATAGTTTTGCGTAGGTTGTATGCAAAGGATGGAACGTTTAAGATTTGTTATTTGGTAGGTAGGTAGATAGATACTATTCAGATGAAGCACCCCTTACGGAGAATATATTTCAAAGGTTACCCTTTGCTCCATGATAAAAAATTTCCTCCAAAGGGGTGAGTTTTCGGATTTAAATTGTATTTTTGCCATGTCATTCGATTTGTTTGCTGTCTTATATTTGGCAACACTAAGGTAAGTGAATTTTTCGATATGACAAAATCTTGAGCAACAGATTGTTGCTTAGTATATTACAAACAATGTTAAACTAAAGTGTTGCGGAATTAAGGTTATGGAGAAAATTATTAATGTAGGTAAGCCATTTGATTGCCCTCATACTGTAAGAGGCACAAATTATGTGAAAGGTGACTATCTTACTGGCACAAAGTTGTATCCAATAAAAACGACCAAAGGAGAATTTAACCTTTCAAGGGATGAGGTAATATCACAACTTTTATCTATTGGAATAGATGTCGCAGTGAATCTTACGTTTGCTGCTTTTACGAAGGTGATTGGCAGCTGTATAGACACTTCTAAGATTTCCGACAAATAACTGAGCATATTGATTT
>ENA-OUQH01002880-OUQH01002880.1-human-gut-metagenome-genome-assembly--contig:-NODE-2880-length-10295-cov-3.639941_pt1 | contig 10295 bp, 4 predicted proteins | sample MGYA00237948_ERZ548828 | MGnify/ENA primary metagenome ERZ548828 (study PRJEB26490, sample SAMN05194711) | human gut metagenome | biome: terrestrial biome; feature: human-associated habitat; material...
GATAAGATTGAAGCAGGGAAAGCATACTCTTTGAAGGAGGCTTCAGAGTTGGTAAAGGAAATTACCACTACCAAGTTCGAGGCTTCTCTTGATATCGATGTGCGTTTGGGCGTTGATCCACGTAAGGCCAACCAGATGGTTCGCGGTGTTGTTACACTGCCTAACGGAACTGGTAAGGTTACACGTGTTCTCTGTCTCTGCACACCTGATGCTGAGGCTGCTGCTAAAGAAGCTGGCGCTGATTATGTTGGTCTTGACGAGTACATCGAAAAGATCAAAGGTGGATGGACTGACATTGATGTTATCATAACAATGCCTTCTTGCATGGGTAAGATCGGTCCTCTTGGCCGTGTGCTTGGTCCTCGCGGACTCATGCCTAACCCTAAGAGCGGTACCGTTACCATGGATGTAGCTAAGGCTGTCAAGGAGGTAAAGGCCGGTAAGATTGACTTCAAGGTTGACAAGTCTGGTATTATTCACACATCAATCGGTAAGATTTCATTCACTCCAGAGCAGATCTATCAGAATGCTAAAGAATTCATAGCTACTGTAATCAAGTTGAAACCGTCTGCTGCTAAGGGTACATATATCAAGAGTATCTATCTTTCTAGTACGATGAGTAAGGGTATCAAGATTGATCCTAAATCAGTTGAATAACTCTAAAAGTTTTGTAAAATGAAAAAGGAAGTAAAAGATACTATAGTTGTTGAACTTGGCGAGAAACTCAAAGAGTTCGCTCACTTCTATTTGGTTGACGTTCACGGACTGGACGCTGCCAAGACAAGCGACTTGCGCCGCAAGTGCTTCAAGAGTGAGATTCAGATGGTTGTTGTGAAGAATAATCTTCTTCGCAAGGCGTTCGAGGCTTCTGAAATCGATTTCGAGCCTCTCTACAGCTGCTTGAAGGGTAGCACAGCTGTTTTGTTCTGTAACACAGCTAATGTTCCTGCTAAGTTGCTGAAGAGCTATGTCAAGGAAGGTATTCCTACACTCAAGGGTGCTTATGCTGAGGAAGGTCTCTTCGTAGGTGCTGACAAACTTGAGGAACTTGCAGCTCTCAAGAGCAAGAACGAGGTTATCGCAGACATTGTTGCTTTGCTTCAGTCTCCTGCAAAGAACGTCGTTTCAGCTCTCCAATCAGGTGCAAACACTATCCACGGTGTGCTTAAGACTTTAGGCGAGCGTCCTGAATAAAAACAATTAAAGTCACTAACATTAACATTAAAAAAACAATAAAAATTTAGAATAAAATGGCAGATATCAAAGCTATTGCTGAAGAATTGGTAAATTTGACAGTTAAGGAAGTAAACGAGTTGGCAACAGTCCTGAAGGACGAGTACGGAATTGAGCCTGCTGCTGCAGCTGTTGCTGTTGCTGCTGGTCCTGCTGCTGGTGGTGCAGCTGAGGCAGAGGAGAAGACTTCTTTCGACGTTGTTCTCGCTGAGGTAGGTGGCGCTAAGCTTCAGGTTGTAAAGGCTGTTAAGGAGGCTTGCGGTCTTGGTCTGAAGGAGGCTAAGGAGCTCGTTGACGGTGCACCTTCTACATTGAAGGAGGGTTTGGCTAAGGCTGAGGCTGAGAACCTGAAGAAGGCTATCGAAGAGGCTGGTGCTAAGGTTGAGCTCAAGTAATTGAGTACTAAAAAATATTTAAGGTTAAGGTTCTTCCAATAGAAGAGTCTTAACCTTTTTGTGTCTTTGCGCTTCTGTTGTTAACCACCGCAGCAGTGGCTCCGGCTCTCCTTTGAGAGTCTTCTATATATTCAATGGTGGCTTATATAACGGTAACAAAAATCTGTAATGGCTTCTAAAATCGTTGATAACAGAGTAAACTTTGCCAGCATCAAGAATCCGATGCCGTATCCGGATTTCCTCGATGTGCAATTAAAGTCTTTTAGAGACTTCCTGCAGTTGGACACTCCGCCTGAGGAACGTGAGAACGACGGTTTGTACAAGGTGTTCTCTGAGAATTTCCCTATAACCGACACTCGTAATAATTTCGTTCTTGAGTTCTTGGATTACTATATCGACCCGCCTCGCTATTCTATTGATGAGTGTTTGGAGCGTGGTCTTACATATAGTGTGCCTTTGAAGGCCAAGATGAAACTATACTGTACGGACCCTGAGCATGAGGACTTCGGTACTGTTATCGAGGATGTCTTCCTCGGTACGATCCCTTATATGACGAGTAATGGTACTTTCGTGATTAATGGAGCAGAGCGTGTTGTTGTATCTCAGCTGCACCGTTCGCCTGGCGTTTTCTTCAGCCAGGGTGTGCATGCCAACGGTACTGCACTCTATTCTGCACGTATCATCCCGTTCAAGGGTTCATGGATTGAGTTTGCTACCGACATCAACAACGTTATGTTCGCTTACATCGACCGTAAGAAGAAGTTGCCTGTGACCACTCTTCTGCGTGCCATCGGTTTTGAGTCAGACAAGGACATCCTGCAGATATTCGACCTTGCCGAGGAGGTTAAGGTGAACAAGAAGAATCTGAAGGAGGCCGTTGGCAGAACTCTTGCCGGAACGGTATTGAAGAGCTGGAATGAGGATTTCGTTGACGAGGACACCGGTGAGGTTGTATCAATCGAGCGCAACGAGGTCATCATGGAGCGTGAGACTGTCATCACAAAGGAGAACATGGAGGACATCATCGACAGCGGTGCTTCTACTATCCTTCTCCACAAGGATGCCGAGTCTGCAAACAAGTACTCCATCGTGTTCAACACATTGCAGAAAGACCCGACAAACTCTGAGAAGGACGCCGTGCTCTACATCTACAAGCAGCTGCGTAATGCTGATCCTGCTGATGAGGCAAGTGCAAAGGAGGTTATCCAGAACCTGTTCTTCTCTGACAAGCGTTATGACTTGGGTAAGGTGGGCCGTTACCGCATCAACAAGAAACTGGGTCTTGATACCGACGAGGATGTTCGTATCCTGACCAAAGAAGATATAATCGAGATCATCAAGTATCTCATCCAGCTGGTTAACTCCAATGCTACAGTCGATGATATCGACCACTTGAGCAACCGTCGTGTACGCACCGTCGGCGAGCAGTTGAGCAACCAGTTCTCTATCGGTCTGGCTCGTATGAGCCGCACAATCCGTGAGCGTATGAACGTGCGCGACAATGAGGTGTTCAAGCCAACAGACTTGATCAACACCAAGACAATCTCAAGTGTCATCAACTCATTCTTCGGCACCAACCCATTGTCACAGTTCATGGACCAGACCAACCCGCTTGCTGAGGTAACCCACAAGCGTCGTCTCTCTGCCCTCGGACCTGGCGGTCTGTCAAGAGAGCGTGCCGGATTCGAGGTTCGTGACGTTCACTACACACACTATGGTCGTCTGTGTCCTATCGAGAGTCCTGAGGGTCCTAACATCGGACTTATCTCTTCTCTCTGTGTGTATGCCAAGATAAATGAACTCGGATTCATCGAGACTCCATACCGTAAGGTTGAGAACGGTGTAGTAGACCTGAAGAACGAGGATGTCGTTTACCTTACCGCTGAGGATGAGGAAGACCACGTGATCGGTCAGGGAAATGCTCCGCTGAATGACGACGGTACGTTCATCCGTGAAGTTGTCAAGTGTCGTCAGGATGCCGACTTCCCAGTCGTGCCACCGACAGATGTTGACCTCATGGACGTTTCTCCACAGCAGATCGCTTCTATCGCTGCCGGACTCATCCCATTCTTGGAGCATGACGATGCTCACCGTGCGTTGATGGGATCCAACATGATGCGCCAGGCAGTTCCATTGCTCCACAATGAGGCACCTATCGTAGGTACCGGAGTCGAGAAGCAGGTATGTGTAGACTCACGTACTATGATCACTGCCGAGGGCGAAGGCGTTATCGAATATGTTGACGCTACCACAATCCGTATCCTCTACGACAGAACCGAGGACGAGGAATTCGTAAGCTTCGAGCCAGCGCTCAAGGAATACCGCATACCTAAGTTCCGTCGTACCAACCAGAACATGACCATCGACCTCCGTCCTATCTGCAACAAGGGACAGCGAGTGAAGAAGGGCGATATCCTGACAGAGGGTTATGCTACAGAGGATGGCGAGCTCGCACTCGGTCGCAACCTGCTCGTGGCCTATATGCCATGGAAGGGTTACAACTATGAGGACGCCATCGTGCTCAACGAGCGTATCGTCCGTGACGACGTGCTGACATCTGTTCATGTCGACGAGTTCTCTCTCGACGTGCGTGAGACAAAGCGCGGTACTGAGGAGTTCACAAACGATATTCCTAACGTCAGCGAAGAGGCAACCAAGGACCTCGACGACAACGGTATCATCCGTGTCGGTGCCCGTGTAGAGCCAGGCGATATCCTCATCGGTAAGATTTCTCCTAAGGGAGAGAGCGACCCGTCACCAGAGGAGAAGCTTCTGAGAGCCATCTTCGGCGACAAGGCTGGTGATGTGAAGGATTCTTCATTGAAGGCCAACCCATCATTGAGCGGTGTGGTAATCGACAAGAAGCTGTTCTCTCGTGCTATCAAGACCCGTGCTTCAAAGCAGAAGGACAAGGTTATCCTTGCTAAGATAGACGAGGAGTATGAGGCAAAGATCGACGACCTGAAGGATATCCTCGTTGACAAGCTCCTGACTCTCACCGAGGACAAGGTTTGCCAGGGCATCAAGGACTATTCACGTGCCGAGATCATCACAAAGGGCAGCAAGTTCACCGCTACCCAGCTCATGAACATCAACTATGAGGAAATCCAGTCGAACAACTGGACTGACGATGACCATACAAACGGCTTGATTTCAAAGCTCATCACAAACTTCCTGAAGAAGGCAAAGCTTCTCGATGCAGAGAACAAGCGTCGCAAGTTCGCCATCACCATCGGCGACGAGCTGCCATCGGGCATCCTGCAGATGGCAAAGGTATACATCGCCAAGAAGCGTAAGATCGGTGTCGGCGACAAGTTGGCCGGACGCCACGGTAACAAGGGTATCGTGTCGAAGATCGTTCGCCAGGAGGATATGCCGTTCTTGCCGGACGGCCGTCCTGTTGACTTGGTGCTCAACCCATTGGGTGTGCCTTCACGTATGAACCTCGGTCAGATTTTCGAGGCTATCCTCGGTGCTGCCGGAAAGCGTCTCGGCGTGAAGTTCGCTACTCCTATCTTCGACGGTGCCCACCTCGACGACCTCAAGGAGTGGACGGACAAGGCAGGTTTGCCAAACCTCGGTTCTATGCACCTCTATGACGGTGAGACAGGAGAGATGTTCGACCAGCCGGCTACAGTGGGTATCACATACTTCCTCAAGCTCGGCCACATGGTAGAGGACAAGATGCACGCCCGTTCTATCGGTCCGTACTCACTCATCACCCAGCAGCCACTCGGTGGTAAGGCGCAGTTCGGTGGACAGCGTTTTGGAGAGATGGAGGTCTGGGCACTCGAGGCATTCGGTGCAAGTCATGTATTGCAGGAGATTCTGACCATCAAGTCAGACGACGTAGTAGGCCGTTCCAAGGCTTATGAGGCAATCGTCAAGGGCGAGCCTATGCCGACAGCCGGCATCCCAGAGTCTCTCAATGTGTTGCTCCATGAGCTGCGTGGCCTTGGTCTGAGCGTTACCCTCGACTAATATTGCAACTCTTTACTCATACATATATAAACAAGAATTATGGCTTTTAAGAAAGATACAAAGATAAAGAGTAATTTCACGAAGATTACCATCAGCTTAGCATCGCCAGAGGAAATCCTCGAGAATTCATTCGGTGAGGTTACCAAGCCTGAAACCATAAACTACCGTACATACAAACCGGAGCGCGACGGACTCTTCTGCGAGCGCATCTTCGGTCCTACAAAGGATTTCGAGTGTGCCTGCGGAAAGTACAAGCGTATCAGATACAAAGGCATCGTCTGCGACCGATGCGGTGTGGAAGTCACCGAGAAAAAGGTACGTCGTGAGCGTACCGGCCATATCGAGCTTGTAGTTCCAGTGGCCCACATCTGGTATTTCCGCTCATTGCCGAACAAGATCGGCTACCTGCTCGGACTGCCTACCAAGAAGCTCGACTCTGTGGTATACTATGAGAAGTATATCGTTGTGCAACCAGGTGTGCTGGCTGGCAGAATGGATCCTGAGAAGGAAGAGGAACTCAACGGTTCCCACAAGATGGACCTCCTCACAGAGGACGAGTATCTCGATCTTATGGATCAGATTCCAGAGGACAACGAGTATCTTGATGATTCAGATCCTAACAAGTTCATCGCAAAGATGGGAGCCGAGGCTATCTACGACCTCTTGGCAGGTCTCGACCTCGACTCACTCTCATACGAACTCCGCGACCGCGCCAATACCGATTCATCACAGCAGCGCAAGACAGAGGCTCTGAAGCGTCTGCAGGTGGTAGAGGCATTCCGTGGAAGCAGCAACGTGAACCGTCCTGAGTGGATGATCATGAAGATTATCCCTGTCACTCCACCGGAGCTCCGTCCGTTGGTGCCGCTGGATGGTGGACGTTTCGCCACATCCGACCTCAACGACCTTTATCGTCGTGTCATCATACGTAACAACCGCCTGAAGCGACTCATCGAGATCAAGGCTCCAGAGGTAATCCTCCGCAACGAGAAGCGTATGCTTCAGGAGGCTGTTGACAGTTTGTTCGACAACTCCCGCAAGAGCAGCGCCGTGAAGAGCGAGTCAAACCGTCCGTTGAAGTCTCTCTCCGACTCTCTGAAGGGTAAGGCAGGACGTTTCCGTCAGAACCTCCTCGGTAAGCGTGTCGACTATTCAGCACGTTCAGTTATCGTCGTTGGTCCTGAGCTGAAGATGGGCGAGTGCGGTCTTCCTAAGCTGATGGCAGCAGAGCTCTACAAGCCATTCATCATCCGCAAGCTCATCGAGCGCGGCATCGTGAAGACCGTGAAGAGCGCCAAGAAGATCGTTGACCGTCGTGAGCCTGTTATCTGGGATATCCTTGAGAATGTGATGAAGGGTCATCCGGTTCTCCTTAACCGTGCCCCTACGCTTCACCGTCTCGGTATCCAGGCCTTCCAGCCTAAGCTCATCGAGGGTAAGGCAATCCAGCTCCATCCGTTGGCTTGTACTGCGTTCAACGCCGACTTCGACGGTGACCAGATGGCTGTCCACCTCCCATTGAGCAACGAGGCAGTGCTCGAGGCACAGATTCTGATGCTCCAGAGCCACAACATCCTCAACCCAGCCAACGGTGCGCCTATCACGGTGCCGTCACAGGATATGGTGCTTGGTCTTTACTATATCACCAAGATCCGTCCGGGTGCTAAGGGAGAGGGTCTCACATTCTACGGTCCGGAAGAGGCTATCATCGCCCACAACGAAGGCCGTTGTGATCTCCACGCCCAGGTCAAGGTCGTTGTCAAGGACCTTGCCGACAATGGTGGCTACGAGCAGAAACTCGTAGAGACATCAGTAGGTCGTGTAATCGTGAATGGCATCATTCCAGACGAGGTAGGTTATGTAAACAAGGTAATCTCCAAGAAGAGCTTGCGCGACATCATCTCTGATGTTATCAAGGCTGTTGGTTTCGCCCGTGCCTGCGAGTTCCTCGATGGTATCAAGAACCTCGGTTACCGTATGGCATACCTCGCCGGACTTTCCTTCAACCTCGACGACATCATCATCCCAGAGGAGAAGAAAGCACTCGTTGAGCGTGGAAATGACGAAGTACGTCAGATTACTGACAACTATAATATGGGATTCATCACCGACAAGGAGCGTTACAACCAGGTAATCGATGCCTGGACCCACGTCAACAACGAGCTCGGTGATGTATTGATGAAGCAGATGACAGAGGCCGACCAGGGATTCAACGCCGTATACATGATGCTTGACTCTGGAGCCCGTGGTTCTAAAGACCAGATTCGTCAGCTTGCCGGTATGCGTGGACTTATGGCCAAGCCACAGAAGGCTGGTGCTGAGGGTGCACAGATTATCGAGAACCCTATCTTGTCTAACTTCAAGGAGGGAATGAGCGTGTTGGAGTACTTCATCTCTACCCACGGTGCCCGTAAGGGTCTTGCCGATACCGCCATGAAGACTGCCGACGCCGGATATCTGACTCGTCGTCTTGTTGACGTTTCTCACGACGTCATCATCAACGAGGAAGACTGCGGCACATTGCGCGGACTTGTATGCACAGCTCTGAAGAACGGCGACGAGGTTATCTCTACCCTCTATGAGCGCATCCTCGGCCGTGTGTCAGTACACGATATCGTGAATCCTCAGACTGGCGAGCTTATCGTGGCTGCCGGCGACGAGATCACAGAGTCAATCGCCCAGGCTATCGAGGACTCTCCAATCGAGAGCGTTGAGATCCGTTCAGTGCTCACCTGCGAGAGCAAGCACGGCGTCTGCATGAAGTGTTACGGACGTAACCTTGCTACCAGCCGTATGGTTCAGAAGGGTGAGGCAGTAGGAGTCATCGCCGCACAGGCTATCGGTGAGCCTGGTACACAGCTTACCCTCCGTACGTTCCACGCCGGTGGTGTGGCTGCCAACGCAGCCGCCAATGCCACTATCGTAGCAAAGAACGATTCAAAGATTGAATTCGATGAGTTGCGCACGGTGCCATTCGTTGAAAAAACCGACGATGGCAGCGACCGCGAGTGCGAGATGGTAGTGAGCCGTCTGGCTGAAATCCGCTTCATCGATCCACATACAGGCATCACGCTTTCTTCTATGAACGTGCCTTACGGTAGCTCGCTCTACCACAAGGCAGGCGATGTGCTCGCCAAGGGTGAGGTAATCGCCAAGTGGGACCCATTCAACGCCGTCATCGTTACAGAGTATGCCGGTACGCTGAAGTTCCGCGACGTTATCGAGGGCGTTACCTACCATTCAGAGACCGACGATACCACCGGACTCACCGAGACCATCATCACCGAGTCTAAGGACAAGAGCAAGGTGCCAACCTGCGACATCATAGATGAGAACGGCGAGGTGATTGGAACATACAACCTCCCTGTGGGTGGTCACGTTGTAGTGGTAGACGGTCAGAAGGTGGCAACCGGTGTCACTCTCGTCAAGATTCCACGTTCTGTCGGCAAGGCAGGAGATATCACGGGAGGTCTCCCACGAGTAACAGAGCTCTTCGAGGCCCGCAACCCATCCAACCCTGCTGTAGTGTCAGAAATCGACGGTGAGGTTACAATGGGCAAGGTAAAGCGTGGTAACCGTGAAATCATCGTTACATCGAAGACTGGCGAGCAGCGTAAATATCTCGTTTCGCTCTCTAAGCAGATCCTTGTGCAGGAGCACGACGCCGTACGCGCCGGAACACCGCTCTCCGACGGTTCTATCACCCCTGGCGATATCCTCGCCATCAAGGGTCCTACCGCCGTTCAGGAGTACATCGTTAACGAGGTACAGGACGTTTACCGTCTGCAGGGTGTGAAGATCAACGACAAGCACTTCGAGATCATCGTTCGTCAGATGATGCGTAAGGTTCAGATCAACGATCCGGGCGATACCACGTTCCTCGAGCAGCAGATGGTTGACAAGCTCGACTTCGCTGAGGAGAACGACCGCATCTGGGGCAAGAAGGTTGTAGTGGATGCTGGCGACAGCGACACACTCCAGAAGGGACAGATTATTACTGCCCGCAAGTTGCGTGATGAGAACAGTATGCTGAAGCGCCGTGACTTGAAACCTGTTGAGGTACGTGATGCTATTCCTGCTACATCTACTCAGATTCTCCAGGGTATCACACGTGCTGCCCTCCAGACCAAGAGCTTCATGTCGGCAGCATCCTTCCAGGAGACTACCAAGGTGCTCAACGAGGCTGCTATCCGCGGTAAGGTAGACCGTCTTGAGGGTATGAAGGAGAACGTTATCTGCGGTCACCTCATCCCTGCCGGTACTGGTCTTCGCGAGTTTGAGAAAATCATCGTTGGTTCTCAGGAGGAGCACGACCGTATGCAGGCAAACCGCAAGAACGTAATCGACTACTCCGACAAGCAGACCGTTGAGGAGAACTAATTCTGACTATACATGATTAAGAGAAAGGTGGACCACAGTTTCCGCCATTCTCTTTCTGAAAACAATAAACGCTATGAGGGCTGTCCTGTTGATATGGGACAGCCCTTATCGTGTTTTCATGTCATTATTCGTAATTGTATAAAGTTATAGTAAGATAGCTCCAAATCCAGTCTGACGTAAAGGTCAGACTTGGGGCTTAGAAGATTGTTTTATTCGACAATAAAACGGCATGTAGGGAGGTTTCTGATTTCTCCTTCATGCCGCTTTTCCTTGTATGAGATGTTGTTTCAATAATCTGTTTCACTC
>ENA-OUQH01002890-OUQH01002890.1-human-gut-metagenome-genome-assembly--contig:-NODE-2890-length-10263-cov-8.645572_pt1 | contig 10263 bp, 10 predicted proteins | sample MGYA00237948_ERZ548828 | MGnify/ENA primary metagenome ERZ548828 (study PRJEB26490, sample SAMN05194711) | human gut metagenome | biome: terrestrial biome; feature: human-associated habitat; material...
AGAGCTCGCGGCCCATGAGGGCGTAGAGGATCTTGATACGCGTGGTGTCGCTGAAAACCTTGAACAGGTCGGCGAGGTCGTACAGCAGTTCCTCGTCGGGAAGGTCCTCGGGCGAGCAGGTGGTGGGGATCACGGGCTCGGTGGCCTCGGTGTCGGGCTTCATTTCATCAACGCGGATGCTCATTGCAATATCCTTTCATATGAACATGCGCTCATATAACTTACTTCCGATTATATGAGCGCATGTTCATATGTCAATAACGTTTAAGTAATTCATCGCACAAAATGATGGGGAATAGTGGACGAGATCCCGGATTGAGCGGTTTTGATAGTCGATGCCGAGGTGGGTGCCCCCGCGCCGTGCAAAAATTGGAGTATTCTGCAACTATAGGGGGTCTGTTTATCTATTCCAGGCCAAATAAAGCCGCTCAAGAGTTATCCAAGGGCGGTAAACAGACAAGATCTTCCTCAAGTGTTGCCTAACGTTCCCGTTCGATAGCGTCTTTGTTTCTCATTTGGATTAACTTGTGGGTGCTGGAGGGCTGACCCTGCTGAATACTCGCAATTTTGCACATCGCTAGGGTACCCACCTTGTTAGCCGGTCTAGCTTCCGGCCCCGAAGATCCTGCCCTCGGGCGCGAGGCTGCTTGTTTGGGAAAATGATGGGCTGTCGGATTCGACAGTCTGCATGTCATCGATTGCCGGAACTTCATTAATCGTCGGGTCATCCAGCGTGATGCCTTCGAGTGTTGCTTTTTCGAGGTCGATTCGTTGACGCTCTTCGGAATCCTTGCGAAGCTGCTTCTGAATTCGCTTTTTCTCTTCTATAAACCTTCTGAGCACAAACTGTCTCAGGTCCTCTTGCATGATTTGAAAGTCTTTTGGCAGACGCGAGGGGCGTATGCCCTCTTTCCGTTGGATCGCTTCCATGACCCTAACGAAAGCGCTGGCATGCATAAAGGAATAACGGCTGACGGTGATGATTTCGTATCCCATGGACGCAAGCGCATTCTTGCGCTCCTCATCGATGGCGCGGTCTTCTTCCGCGTCATGATTAAAACCGTTGTATTCAATGTCTGTTCGAGATTTCTTTAGATATGCATCCATAAAGAACTTTTTGCGTCTCGTGAGATTCTTTGCGGCGGCGGTGACCTGCACCTTGTAATCGGTCTCAATTCCCTTAATACCAAGCCCTCCTTCGCTTTTGGGCAGCGTTAGCATCATGACAAATGCCGTTTCCATGGGTGACCGGCATCCGTCGCGTACACATTGGATCGCCTTTCGGGCAAGGGCCAAACCGTCGCATCTGGTAATGGAATTAAAGAACTGCTTTAACCTCTCGGTCGAGGTAAGTGGGAAACGCTCGGTATAAGAGGTAGAAGAACCGTTTCCAAGGGAATAAGCGCCGCACAGCTCAAAGTAGTACTCCACTAGTTCGCGAAAAGGGAGATAGGTGGCGGCCTGAAGTGCGCAAAGCTCAACTCCAACAACGAAGATGCCATCTTTGAGCTCGATAAAGCGTGAGCTCGAGAATCGTTTTGAAGACACGTGGCATTGACAGTTCATTGCATAGCGCGCATTCCTGCGATCAAACACCATTACCTCGAGGGAATCATTTGCGTCGAGGGAAACATCATGTTTGGTGAGCCATTCTGCGGCTGCGTCAAGGAGCGTTCCGGTGGGACATGATCCGTAAATCGCGGCCGGGTTACAGGACTCGATGCCTTTCGCAGACACCGAATGCACGGCCTGGTAGACCGCTTTTGCAGTGGTATGTGACAATACGATACTCATGGTATATATCGTGTCAGCTAATGTCGTGTTGACGGCGCTGAGTGGAAAAGCCGATTTAGAGGTCTAACCAAATGCTGTCCAAAAGCTTGACGCAATTATGAGTTGGTATGCCCTAAATAATAGTTTTCGCAGCTTAGCTATAGCATATAAATACTCAATTGCCGCACATTTGATAGTGATGCATCACCATCCGACAACGAATTACGTGTCGGGAATTGGCCGAAATCGTTCAAAATGAGGGTTCAGAATTTGTGATGGCAGATCTATCTGTGGAACGTAGGGCGGCCCCGCTGCGGGGTTTCCCGCTGCGGGGCCGCTTGTGATCTACGCCGGAGTTTGTCGCAGGCGTTTCTACTTGGCAAACAGGTTCTTGAGGTTGAACTCGGCTTGGACGGTGCGGAGCATGAGGTCGGTGTCGTCCAGGCCCAGATGCTGCTCGCTGGCGTCGGCGGCGAGGGTGCCACGGCGGCGCGCCCAGTTCTCGAGCGCGGCGGGGGCGGACTCGCGGGGGAGCGAGCGGACGTCGGCATCCAGGCTGCGGCAGATCTGGCGTGAATCGATGACGATGATCTTACCGGCGCGGCGTGCCTCGGCGTAGCCGTCCAGGTGGATCTTGAACCAGCTGTCCTCAAACGCGGCGTTGTGTGCCATGTACGGGTACTTCTTCATGAGCTTGAGCAGCTGCTTCTGCAGTTCCTTGTTCTCGCGGAACGGCTTTTTGCCGTCGATGTCGTCCCAGGTAATGTGGTGGATATTCGACAACGGCACATCCTCGCCGCGGTAGATGTCGGGCAGGCCGCAGTAGTGTGCCTCGGCGTCGTGCGGGACGGCGTCGCTGGTGAGCTCCATGATCTCCCAGCCTACGTTGATGATGTAGCCGCGCTCGGGTGCACGGCCGGTGGTCTCGATGTCGATACCGAGCACGGTGCCCTGGATGGGCTTGCGGGCGTAGGCCACGCCGAGCGCGTCGCGGTCGCCGCGGATCTCGCGCATGACCGACGCGGCGGTGCGCTTTTGCATCTTACCGATGGCCGCGCAGGTGTCGGCATCGGACAGGCCGCGCGAAAGCGTCGCGGGCGTCACGTTGCGCAGGCGTGCCTCGCCAATCTGGTCGCACAGGTCGCGGTTGCGGTCAGCCAGGTCGCGCACGGTGGCAAAGTCGAAGCTGGGGTCGCCCTCGGCGGTAAAGTACTCGGTCTCGAGCACCTTGAGGGCCTCCTCGCCCTTCTGGCGCTCGGACTCCATGGCGCCGTGGTCGCCATAGATAAACATGGGAATAAACGGCTGGCGCTCGTATTCAAGTGCTTGCGAAACGTTCATAGGCTGCTCCTTGGACGGGCCGCGTCGCGCGGCTCGGGGTTACTGAGTTATGGCGAGATGATAGTTTACCATGGGCAACTATTGGCACCACGCCTAGGTCAACTACAATACCCTAGTTGACCGCTAGGACTTTTACAATGCTGCCGAAAGACACGAAAGGTTCCATCCGTCATGGATTTACTGATAGATATTCTGCTCGACGCCGGCAAGGACACGCTGTCGCTGGTGCCGTTTTTGTTGGTGACGTATCTGGCCCTCGAGACCCTGGAGCACGTTGCGGGCGACAGCGTTAACGGCGCCATCAAGCGCGCCGGTGCCGCGGGCCCCGTGGTTGGCTCGTTGCTGGGCATGGTGCCGCAGTGCGGCTTTTCGGCAATGGCGGCCACGCTGTACGCCGGTCGTGTCGTGACCTTGGGCACGTTGGTGGCGGTGTTCCTTTCGACCTCCGATGAGATGCTGCCGCTGTTGCTTGCCGAGCAGGTGCCCGTGCAGAGCATGGCGATGCTTTTGGCTTCGAAGGCACTGATCGCGCTGGTCACGGGCTTTATCGTGGACGCCGCCATTCGCGGCCTGCGTCGTAACGCTCGCGCGCATGCGGCGATTCGCCGTACCGTGCTGGGAACCGCGGCCAACCCGGCCCACGTGAACTGCGCGCACGACGACCACAGCGGCGGTGACATCATCGACGAGGTGGCCGAGGCAGGCGTGAGCGCCGACCACATCCACGAGCTGTGCGAACGCGACCATTGCGGTTGTGATGAAGACGAGGACGAGCACGAACACGGACATGGCCACGATCACGGTCATGAGGGCGAACATGAACACCATGACGGTCACGGTCACTCTCACTCCCACGAAGGGACGCCTGTCCTGTCGATCATCCGCAGTGCGATCTCGCACACCGTGCAGGTCTCGGTATTCATTTTTCTGGTGACGCTGATTCTGGTCGCCGTGCTCGAGACGTTCGGCGAGTCCGCGATCGAGCAGTTCCTGCGCGGCAACGAGACACTCGCTGTCCTGGGTTCGGCGCTTGTCGGGCTGATTCCCAATTGCTCGGCGAGCGTGGTCATTACACAGCTGTATCTGGAAGGCGCGCTGCAACTGGCGCCGATGCTCGCCGGCACGCTCATTTCCGCCGGCGTGGGTTATCTGGTGCTGTTCCGCACCAACCGCAGCGCCCGCGAAAATGCCGTGTTCCTGATCATGATGTACGTCATCGGCGCTGGCTGGGGCCTCATCCTCTCCGCCGTTGGCCTCTAAGTAGGCCTAAAAAATGGGCTTCAAATAGCCATGCTCAGCGCCTGCGCAATGCGGCGACGCATGGCATTTTGAAGCCCGTTTTTTGTTGAGCCATGGATTCCGAGCGCTCACACCGCTCAAAACAAAAAGGTAGATTTTAGGCATGTCTCAAAAATCTACCTTGGTTAGTGCAGCAACTCGGTGAGGTTGCGTTTAAAGCGGGCGCGGTCTTCGCTGGTAAATGCTGCCGGACCGCGAGTGCGTCCGCCGGCGCGGCGTACCTTCTTTTCCTCGTGGCGAATAAACAGCTGCATGTCGATGGTCGCTTTGTCGTAGACGCGCCCGCGTACACCGATGGCGGCGGCATCGCGCCCGAGCACCATGCTCGCCAAGCCAATGTCCTGCGTCACGACCACGTCGCCCGCCTGCAGGCGTTCGACAATGGCAAAGTCGGCGCTGTCGGCGCCCACACTCACATCGAGTGTCGTGACCCAAAATCCGCGTCGCGCGTGCTCGGCATCGCGCGGGTCGTCGCGATGTATGTGCCGTTCCAGGTTTTGCGTGCTGTTGCCGGCGATAACAACGGCGACGCCCGCTCGCCGCGCGCAGTCAATCGACTCGCGCGTGACCGGGCAGGCGTCGGCATCAATAAAGAGCGTTCGCGGCATCTAGTGCACCATTTTGCCAAATTGAATGGCGCGAACAATCAGCGTCACGCCAAACACCAACAGCGCGGCGCCGCTAAAGATGACGAGCATCTTGGCCGACCACAGCGGATAGATAAACACGAACATGCCCGCGATGATGGAGAGCGCACCGCTCAGGATGGCGAGGGCGCGGTTGGACGAAAGTTCGGACTCCAGAATCGACATGACGCCCTCAACGATCCAGCCAAAGCCGGCAACGACCACCACGAGCGTGGTGAGGGTCGCGGTCGAGAACGCCTGATTGCGCAGGATTATTACGCCGCCCAAAATGATGAGCAGGTTGGAGATGATGCTCGTCACGCGCCAACCGGTGGGCAGCAGCGGCTCAAAAATGGCGGTAAACAGCCTGATGGCCGCCGTGATTACAAAGTAAAAGCCCAGGACAGTCGTCAAAAAGATGAGGGACTTGGCAGGTGCAAAAAGCAGTGCGATGCCGGCGAGGAGCGCGACGACGCCGGTGATGGCGTAGATCCAGCGCACGGCCTTGACGGCCTTGCCCGCCATGCTTTTCTCGTCAAATCCAAACTGACTCGATTTTTGGTCATCGTTCTTAAAGATGCCCATGATGTCTCCTTTCCGTGCGGTGCACGTCGCGTTTATTGCTTTCCGTGCGGCGTACGCCAAAAGTACTGCAACAAGTATCGCCCAAGGGCGCCACTGCATGGGGCGGGAAGGGTGAATTGCCGCCCCACAATCCCGAATTGTTACCTTTATCCCCGTTTTGGTGGGGACTATTCAACAGTTGTGGAACATTGCGCCGCCGAGCGTTATTGCCTACGTTTTAGGTTAGATTTTCCTAAGGACAATTGGCTTTTATTGGGGGTCTCTATGAACGAAGCAGTTCCCGCGGCGCCGGTGAGCGCCGAGTCGATGGCAAAGCAGGGTTGCGAGAAGCTTGGCCTGGACGCGTTTGACGCACTGGTCCGCCGCGCCCGCACGTGCCGTCGCTTTGACGAGTCCATGCGCGTGCCGCGTGAGTTTCTGCTCGAGCTGGCGGAACTGGCGCACCTGGCTCCCTGCGGCGCCAACGCTCAGCGCCTGCGCTTTCATGTGGTGAGCGGTGCCGAGGACTGCGCACGCGTGTTTGACGAGCTCGCGTGGGCCGGCGCGCTCAAGGATTGGCCGGGTCCCGATGAGGGCGAGCGGCCGACCGGCTATATCGCGATTCTTGCCGAGCGCGCCGTTCCGGGCAAGCCGGCCGCGCCCATCACCGAGGTCGACACCGGCATTGCCGCCCAGACGATGATGCTCGCCGCCCGCAGCGCCACGCCCGAGGTGGCGGCCTGCATGTTCAAGGCCTTCACGCCCCGCGCGATTGATATGATGGGGCTCGATAACGACAAGTACGAGCTCAAACTGATCATGGCCTTTGGCGTGCCGGCCGAGACGCAGGTTATCGACCCGATCGATTCCAACCCCGACGGTTCTATCAATTATTGGCGCGACGAGGCGCAGGTGCATCACGTGCCCAAGCGCCCGCTGGCCGACGTGCTGGTGTAGTTGTGCGGCGCGGTTCGATGGCTGTAAAACCACCACAAAGGTGCCTGTCCCCTTTGTGGTGGTGCGAGGGGAGGGCATGTGGCCGATCTGTATTTGGTGCGGCATGGGCAGACTGAGTTCAATGTGCGGAACATTTTGCAGGGCTGGCATGATTCGCCGTTGACGGCGCGTGGGCGCGAGCAGGCGCTTGCGACGCGCACGGCGTTTGAGGTGCGTGGCGTGACCTTCGATCACGTGTATTCCTCTCCGCTGGGCCGGGCGCGGCATACGGCAGAGCTTATTGCTGGCGAAGGCTGTTCCATAGAGCTGGTCGACGACCTGCGTGAGTGGCATTTGGGCTCGCTGGAGGGTACATCAAACCGCGAGATGCCGCCGCAGCCCTTGGGCGATTATCCGGTTGCCTTTGGTGGCGAGTCGGAAGCGCAACTTCGGTCGCGCATGGTCGCGGCGCTGTCCCGTATCATGGACCGGCCGCAGCATAACTGTGTGCTGGTAGTCTCCCACGGCTCTGCCTGCCGGGAGTTTCTTGAGTATGTGGCCGGCGGGGGAGAGATGCCCGACAACGGTGCCGTGCTTCATTTTGGCTATCGCGACGGGGCGTTTTCGCTCCTTGATTGGTAGCGAACGAAAGGACCCCTATGAATAAAGACCTGTATCTGGTCCGTCACGGGCAGACAATATTTAACCTCAAGCGCATTATTCAGGGCTGGAGCGACTCGCCGCTCACGCAGCTTGGTTGCGGCCAAGCGGCGCGCGCCGGCATGTTCTTGCGTGCGCGCGGCATTGAGCCCGATCACGCCTACACCTCCACGCTACATCGTACCGAGCAGACCATCGCCAATCTGTGGCCGGGTCTGGCGTACGAGCGCCTGGACGGCCTGCGCGAGTGGTTCTTTGGCGACTTTGAGGCCGAGCGCGTGATGCTGATGCCCGAGCGCCCGTGGCGCGACTTCTATCGCCAGTTTGGCGGCGAGGGTCAGATGCAGGTGCGCGAGCGCATGGTCGCGACGCTAACCGAGCTCATGCAGCGTCCGGACCATACGTGCGTGCTGGCGGTGAGCCACGGGTCGGCCATCAAAGAGTTTATGGACCACGTGAAGGGCGCGGCGGCAGATGAGCGCGACCGCGTGCCGGGCAATTGCTCCGTGCTGCATTTTGCGTTTGACGATGCGACGGATATGTTTGAACTGGTCGAGATCTTTACGCAGGAAGACTACGCGCGCGAGCTGGGGTTGGAGCCGCTCGTGGCGGCAGCGGGCCCGCAGCGCGGGTAGCGCGAGCGCGGTGCATGGGTCGCCGGCATACTTGCTCGATGCGAAGGGGGCGGGGATGCATGCGTTGGCATTGCATCCCCGCCCCTTGTTCGTTTGGGTGCCGAGTTTTGTACTGAGCGCTTGAGCCCTCTAGAACCGCGCGACTTGGTGGGTGAGCAGGCCCGTCGGGACCTGCGGTGCGGCGCCGCTGACCTGCGCGGCAGGGAAGAGCGCGGCCACGGTGAAGTTGAACGGCTCCTTGCCCGTATATGTGCCGTCGGCGCGGGCCTCGTCGGCTAGGAGCTGCGACGCTCCGGTCAGAGCGGCGGCGTAGGTGGGGTCATCTGCCAGCGCCGGCTCGGGCGCCTGATCGAGCATGGCGCGGATGGCCCCGACGGCGTCCTCGCGCTTGACCTCCCACACGCGGTGCGTAATGCCGGCAGGGTCGGTGACGGCGTAGAGTGAGGCGCCCTCTTTGGCGGCACCCAGGATGATATCCATAACGGGCGATGCCTCGTAGGCGAGCGACACGGGACGGGGCTGAACTTTGAGCTCGGCGATCGCACACGCGGCGGCCACGTCGGCGCTGGCATCGCCCTCGCCGCCCGCAAGCGCGCCAATCGGGCAAATCGCCACGACGCCCGTCACGCGCCCCGGCTCTCCCGAGCATTCGTACACGTAATACGCCGCGCCCGGATCCTTGAGCATCAGGCCATCGGCAATCGCGCCGCGCAGAGAATCGTTACCGCTCAGGATGCCGCCCATCGCAGGCAGCGCCTCGAGCACGCGGTTCTGAGCCGGGCGGATGCAGGGAAACGGAAGTGCTTTCATGGGCGGTCCTAACGCACGAGTCGGTTTGTTCGCGGCTTATTATGCCCCAACTTGGCCGCTCGCGTCCCAGAGCACGTTATCGGCGAGCGCGATTAGCACCTGCTGACAACGAACGATATCGGCGTGGGGCACATATTCGTTGGGCTTGTGCGCGAGCGCGAGCGACCCGGGACCGTAGCTCATGCAATTGCGGTTACCTGTCTTGCCGGCAATGACGGCGGTGTCGGTGTAGCCGGTAAAGAAGCCGACGGTCGTGTCCGCGTCCGTCACGTCATCGGCGGCACGCTTGAGCGCTGCTAGAAGGGGAGAGTTTGGGTCGCGCTCGATGGCGGGGCGGTCGCCCGTCACGGTGTAGCTGCCATGGCAACCGGGAACGGCGGCTTCGGCGACGGCGATGGCCTGCTCTACCATGCGCGTCGCGGCGGCCGTATCGGTCGGCGGGGTCAGGCGCATGTCGACCCAGACTTTGGCGCGGTCGGGTACGACGTAGGGGCGATATCCGCCCTCGATTTGGCCAAACGTGATGGTCGAAGGCCCCAGCTCATCGTGCGCGGGCAGCGCCATAAACGCGCGACGGAGCGAACACACGACCTCGGCCATGGCGGCGACGGCATCCGCGCCCTTCCAGGGCTGGCTCGCATGCGCCGTCACGCCAGTCATTTCAATTTCGAACCACGTACGCCCCTTGTGCGCCACCTGGATCTGTCCGTCGGTGGGCTCGGTGTCCAGCACCCATTCACGCGAGCCGATCCAGCCAGCATCGATCGCGGCCTCTGAGCCACGCATAAAATCTTCCTCGTCGACCGAGCAGATGAGCGAAAAGCCGCGGCGGGGCAGCGCGCCATCCGCCACCACGTGCTCGAGCGTATGGACCAGTGCGGCAATGGCGCAGGCCAGGCCACCCTTCATGTCGCAGGCGCCACGGCCATAGAGTTTGTCGTTACGCACAACCGTCCCGAGCGGCGGAATGTCCGCGTCCCAGCCATCGCCCAGCGTAACGGTATCCATATGGCAGATATAGACGAGTCGCGGCTCGTCGCTTTGGCCCGGCACGGTGACCATAAGGTTGCGGCGCCCGGGGAGTACTTCGAGCTCTGCAATCTGCGCGGTATCGAGTACCGGATGGCTCAGCTGCGCCAACCGTTCCTCAACCAACGCTTTGATATAGCGTTCAATCTCGCTCTCATACGCACCTGGGTCGGAACTGTCGATCCGCACGAGCCCTTGCGTAAGCCGCCAAGCAAAATCTGTATCAACCATAGGCACCTCACAGATAGTTAGGTCAACATACAGATTGTATGCCAAGAAGCGGCTCGGTGCATTTAATGGAGCGCTCACAAAAACGGGGACGCCTCTCGTGCGAAAGGCGCCCCCGCGGGCATTCAATGTCAGTGACGGGCAGGCCACATGGGGAGCTGCCCGTCAGATCAGCCGGCGCTACTTGATCACGCGCACGCGATACATCGACGGAATCTGCTTGAGCGCCTCGATGGTGCTGCTGTCCAGGTGCTCGTCGGTGTCGAACATGGTGTAGGCGTTCTCGCCAGCGGACTCGTTGGTCATACGCTGCACGTTGGCGTTGTCCTTGGCGAGAATGGCCGTGATCTGGCCGATCATGT
>ENA-OUQH01002894-OUQH01002894.1-human-gut-metagenome-genome-assembly--contig:-NODE-2894-length-10252-cov-4.416397_pt1 | contig 10252 bp, 5 predicted proteins | sample MGYA00237948_ERZ548828 | MGnify/ENA primary metagenome ERZ548828 (study PRJEB26490, sample SAMN05194711) | human gut metagenome | biome: terrestrial biome; feature: human-associated habitat; material...
GACCAAGGCAGAATATGAACGTCTGGAGCAGGAACTGGAAGAACTGAATGCAAAGCTGGATGCACTGAAAGAAGAGCAGCAGGAAAATGCACTTCTCAAACAGCAGTATGAGGGGCAGGTCAAAGTCCTTGAAGAACAGATATCATCCGGCAGACAAAACAGTGAACATTTCAGATCACGTCTGACAGTGTTAAAAGACGATCTTCAGAGGCGAAGCGAAGAAAAAGAAAAGCTGACCGAAGAAAGGGCAGCTCTTTACAATAGATTAAAAGAAACCAGAGACAATCTGAAAAAAGAGACAGAATCTCTCGAAAATATTGTCTCCAATGTAGATGAATGTACACAGGCAGTGGAAGACGGCAAAAATGAGATCATTGAGATTCTCAACAGCCGTGCGACAACCAAAGGTAAAGCACAGCGATTTGATGCCATGATGGAACAGCTTGATATCCGTAAGGCAGAAGTCAGTCGGCGTATCCTTCGTTTGAAGAGTGAAGAAGCAATTCTGGAAAGTGACCGTGAGAAAGCGCAGAAACAATATGATGCGGTGACCAATGTAATTCAGTCAACAAATGCAGAATGTGTACGTCTCGATGAAGAAATCCATCAGATTCAGGAAAAATTAAAGAAACAGAATTCTCAGATGGAAATCGGACAAACTGCATATCACAGGGAGGCATCCCGTCTGGAATCTCTCCGCAACATTACAGAGAGGTATGATGGTTACGGTAACAGTATCCGCCGCGTTATGGAGCAAAAAAGCCGTGAACCGGGTATCCGGGGCGTAGTTGCCGATATTATTCATGTACAGAAAGATTATGAAGTTGCTATCGAGACAGCACTTGGTGGCAGTATCCAGAATATTGTTACAGATAACGAACAGACAGCAAAACGTATGATTGAATTTTTGAAAAAGAATAAATTCGGTCGTGCAACATTTCTCCCACTGACGCAGATCCGTTCCCATGGAGGAATCGCTCAGCCACAGGCATTGAAGGAAGCAGGAGTTATCGGTCTTGCAGACACTCTTGTTATGGTGGAAGACAAGTACCTGGAACTGGCAGGCTCTCTGCTTGGCAGAACACTGGTTGTCGATCATATTGATCACGGACTTGCCATTGCAAGAAAATATAGGCAGTCTATTCGAATTGTAACGCTGGAAGGTGATCTGATCAATCCGGGCGGTTCTATGACTGGTGGAGCATTCAAGAATTCCAGCAACCTTTTAAGCAGACGCCGTGAGATAGAAGAGCTGAAGCAGGCTGTTCAAAAACTCCGTGCTGATGTAGCGAAGACAGAGCAGGAGATCGCGGAGTTGAAAAACAATCGTTCCGGTTACTATGATAAAATCGAACAGATCAAAGATTTACTACAGAAAGCATATGTCCGCCAAAATACAGCGAAGATGAATGCCGATCAGGCAAAGAGCAAGATCGAAGCAGCGAATCAGACTGCGCTGGAAATTCAGAAAGAGACACAGCAACTGGATCAGGAGATCAGTGATATCATGGATAATCAGCAGTCCATCAATGTAGAGCTGGATACGTCTGAACAGTTAGAACGTGACCTGAATAAACAGATTGAAGAAGGGCAGACAAAGTTAGATGATCTGAAACATCAGGAAATATTACAGCAGCAGGCTTCGGAAAATGCACATTTATCCTGTGCTGCTACAGAACAAAAGGTTCTGTTCGTAATGGAAAATGCAGAACGTATTCAGGAAGAGATGCAAAAATTCCGCGAAGAGTTGAAGGGGCTGGAAGCAAGTAAAGGCGGTACGAGCAAAGAAATCGAGGAAAAAGAATCTCAGATTCAGGAACTGCGCCAGACGATTGAGAATTCCGGAGAATTATTTGTGGAAATTCAGGATGAGATTGAAAAGGCGAAGAAGACACGTGAAGATCTGAACCAGCGCCATAAAGATTTCTTACAGAAGCGTGAAGATCTCTCCAGGCAGATTTCTGATCTGGATAAAGAAATCTTCCGTCTGGAGAGCCAGAAGAACAGTTATGAAGAAGCTGCCGAGAAGCAGATCAATTATATGTGGGAAGAGTATGAACTCACTTATAATCGTGCGATGGAGCTTAGGAATGAAAATTTAACGGATGTTGCGAAGATGAAAAAGCGTATTCAGGAATTAAAAGGAGAAATACGCGCTTTGGGAAATGTTAATGTCAATGCCATTGAGGACTATAAAAATGTATCGGAGCGATATGAGTTCTTAAAGACGCAGCATGATGATCTCGTGGAAGCAGAAGCAACACTGGAAAAAATTATCGCAGAATTGGACGAAGCGATGCGAAAGCAGTTCACAGAGCAGTTCGCACACATTTGTCAGGAATTCGACCACGTATTTAAGCAATTGTTCGGAGGAGGAAAAGGTACATTGGAACTGATGGACGATGAAGATGTTCTGGAAGCAGGAATTCGTATTATTGCTCAGCCGCCTGGAAAGAAACTGCAGAATATGATGCAGTTATCTGGTGGAGAGAAGGCTCTGACAGCAATCTCATTATTATTTGCAATTCAGAATCTCAAGCCGTCCCCGTTCTGTCTGCTTGACGAGATTGAGGCAGCACTGGACGATAGCAATGTTGACCGTTTTGCACAGTATCTGCATAAGCTTACAAAGAATACACAGTTCATTGTCATTACGCACAGACGAGGTACAATGACTGCGGCAGACCGTCTGTACGGAATCACCATGCAGGAAAAAGGAATTTCGACACTTGTGTCCGTCAGTCTTCTGGAAGATGAACTGGACGATTAGAGAAAGTGCAGGTAAGATAGAACGTAGAAGTATGTCATGCAATTGCATGACGCGCACCTCGCAGCAAGAATGCCTCGGCATTCTTGAATGGATTTTTACAATCCCATCAGGCATCATAATCATACCATGATATGAAAAGATAATCTATCCTACAATTGTTAATTAATGTCAGATTTGGTATGATTATGAGAAGAAAAAGAGAACCTTATCTTAATATAAAAGGAAGACGATAGATGTGTTGTGCGATTGTGACACTGATATATGGTGGTGAATTATGAATCAAATGAAAATATATAGGGTAGAACAGAAAAATGAAGAACCGGTAGAGGTACAGATCATCCGCTCATCCAGACGTTCGATGGGACTTCAGGTGAAAGCAGATGGGACGGTCTGTGCCAGAGTTCCGATGCAGGTGATGGATTATGCTGTGCAGGAATTTATTGAGGGACATGCAGACTGGATATTTAAGAAGAGAAAACTGGTTCTTTCAAAAGACAACCGCCCGGATATTGTGTATCTTCCGGAAGTGACAGAAGAAAGCGATAGAGAGCGTATACAGACATTTATAGAAGAAAAGGTGTCGTATTACGCATCTGTTATGGGTGTCAGTTACGGACGGATCACTATGCGGAATCAGAAAACCAGGTGGGGAAGCTGCAGCAGTGAAGGAAATCTCAATTTTAATTGCAGACTGTTGTTTGTGCCGGACCGGATCGTGGATTATGTAGTGATCCATGAGCTGGCACACCGCAGATTTATGAATCATTCGAAAGCATTTTGGAAAGAAGTGGAGAAGTATATGCCGGATTACAAAGAGCAGAAGAAACTGCTGTCAAGATTTGCTATAAAGCATTAATTTTTATAGAAATTCACGGTTTTTGCAGGTTTTCCCTATTTTCGAGTATTTCGTGCTGGATTTTCCAGAGTGTTGATTGTATAATAGTACCGATGATGATATATGGATTACTTATAATTTTAATAATTTAATCCTAGGAGGAAATGAAAATGAATCTGAATTTAAGACCAAAAGAGGAGTGCCAGTTTGACGCGGTATCATTAGGTGAGGTTATGCTTCGTCTTGATCCGGGTGAGGGAAGAATCCGTACAGCAAGGAACTTCCGTGCATGGGAAGGCGGCGGAGAGTACAATGTTGTCCGCGGACTTAGAAGATGCTTCGGTATGAAGACTGCAGTTATCACAGCATTTGCTGATAACGAAGTTGGCAAACTGATGGAGGACTTTATTCTTCAGGGTGGAGTAGATACATCTTTAATTAACTGGAAGAAGACAGACGGAATCGGACGTATCTGCAGAAATGGTATCAACTTTACAGAGCGTGGATTTGGTATCCGTGGTGCAGTAGGATGCTCTGACCGTGCGAATACAGCAATCGCTCAGGCAACACCGGAAGATTTTGATTTTGATTATATCTTTGGTGAGCTTGGAGTTCGCTGGTTACATACAGGCGGAATCTATGCAGCTCTTTCCGAGCAGTCATGTGAGACTGTACTTGCAGCTATCAAGGCAGCTAAGAAGTATGGAACAATCGTATCTTACGATCTGAACTACCGTCCTTCTATGTGGAGTGCAATCGGTGGACAGGAGAAAGCTCAGGAAGTGAACAAAGAGATCGCAAAATATGTAGACGTTATGATCGGTAACGAGGAAGACTTTACAGCATGCCTCGGATTTGAGATTGAGGGTAACGACAAAGATCTCAAGCAGCTTAACCTTGACGGATACAAGAAGATGATCAATGAAGCAGCTAAGACATACCCGAACTTTAAAGCTGTTGCAACAACTCTTCGTGAGGTTAAGACAGCTACAGTGAACGACTGGAGCGCTATCTGCTGGGCAGATGGAGAAATCCACAAAGCAAAAGACTACAAGGGACTTGAGATCATGGACCGTGTAGGTGGAGGAGACTCTTTCGCATCAGGACTTATCTATGGACTGATGACAACAGAGGATGCAGAGCTTGCAGTTAACTACGGAGCAGCTCATGGAGCACTTGCTATGACAACACCTGGAGACACAACTATGGCTAGCAAGAAAGAAGTAGAAGCTATCATGGGTGGTGCAGGAGCAAGAGTTCAGAGATAGTTCATACATTGGTTTTAGCAGAAAGAGTAAATGTTATTCTATGAGGGAATTGACGAAGGGCAGTCCGGCAAAGGTCATAATGACCTTTGCCCTGCCCATTATTTTTGGAAATCTTTTACAACAATTATATAATCTGGCAGATGGTAAAATTGTCAGCACTTATGTAGGGACACAGGCATTTGCAGCAGTTGGTGCAACAGCAGTTATTGCGAATCTGATTATTGGTTTTGTGAATGGAGTGACCCAGGGATTTGGAATTCCGATATCCAGATGTTTTGGAGCAGAAGATTATAAGAATATGCGGCGTTATGTGGCAGGAAGTTTTATTATGACAGTTGCAATGACGCTGATTCTTACAGTCGGTGCGCTTCTTGGGATAGAAGGGCTTTTGCATATATTGGACACACCGGCAGATATTATGGAAGAGGCACTTCAATATATCCGCATTATTATTATGGGGACAGCATTCATTTCTCTTTACAATTACAGTGCCAATATATTGAGAGCGGTCGGAGAAAGCCGGATTCCGCTTTTATGTCTTGCAGTTGCAGTCATTTTGAACATTTTTCTGGATATTCTTTTTGTACATACATTTTCCATGGGACTTTGCGGTGCAGCGCATGCGACCAATATTGCCCAGTGTATTGCAGGAGTTCTGTGTATGGCATACTTGCTTTTTAGGTTCCGGGAACTTGTGCCAAAGGGGCAGGAATGGCAGATGCAGAGGAGAAAGTATCAGGAGATGACCATATTTGGAATTTCGCTTGGTATGATGTCCTGTTTTGTAAGTATCGGTACCGTGATTTTCCAGACTGCAGTAAACAGACTTGGTACGAAGATTGTGACAGCGCATATTGCGGCAAGAAGAATCGAGGAACTGACCAATGTTCCGATGCTGTGTACAGGCATGGCTATGACGACTTATGCCAGCCAGAATCTGGGGGCAGGAGAATATGACCGGATAAAAAAGGGAATCCATCAGGCATTTGTGATCGTACTTGTGCAGGGAGTTATATTTACCACATTTTGCTGGATATTTGGACACCCATTGATTCGTTGGATCACAAGCAGTAATGATACCTATATTTTGAATACGGCATACCGTTATCTGACAAGAAATACGTCATTTTATTTTGTGCTTGGACCACTGTTTGTATTGCGTTGTTCTCTTCAGGGGCTGGAACATAAAGTCATTCCGGTGGCGTCCAGTATTCTGGAACTTGTGTTGAAAATAGTATCCACGATCTGGATCGTGCCGGTTTTGGGATACACTGGAGTTATCTATACAGAGCCGATTATCTGGATTTTTATGACATTGATGCTGATTGGCGGATATGTAAGGGCTCTGAAGCAGATCAACGAAGCAGAGCACATAAAAAGTGCAAGAAATGCGAAAGCTGAAAATGAAAAGATAAACGTTGATAACAGATTATAAATGATAAATAACGAAGAAAGGAGGATGGAATCCAGATGAAGAAGGTAGAACATTTGATTAAGGAAGTCTATCCGGGCTCCATCGCAGAAGAATTGGAGATTGAACCGGGAGATGTGCTGCTGTCGATCAATGATCAGTCAATTGAAGATGTGTTTGATTATCGTTATATGATAAAGGACGAATATATAGAAGTGCTTATTCGCAAACCGGATGGAGAAGAATGGGTTCTGGAAATCGACAAGGATTACGATGACGATCTTGGTATCGAATTCGAGAATCAGTTGATGAGTGATTACAAATCATGCAGCAATAAATGCATTTTTTGTTTTATTGATCAGATGCCGCCGAATATGCGAGAGACCTTATACTTTAAAGATGACGATTCCAGACTTTCTTTCTTACAGGGGAATTATATTACGCTGACTAATATGAAAGAAAAGGACGTAGACCGCATTATCAAGATGCAGCTGGCGCCGATCAACATTTCCGTGCAGACTACGAACCCGGAACTTCGCTGTAAAATGCTGAATAACCGATTTGCAGGAGAAAAGTTGAAATTTTTAGATCAGCTTTATGAAGGTCATGTGGAGATGAATGGTCAGATCGTGTGTTGTAAAGGTGTGAATGATGGAAAAGAGCTGGAACGCACGATGGACGATCTGTCAAAATATCTTCCGTTTATGCGCAGTGTCTCTGTTGTGCCTGCGGGTATCACGAAGTACAGAGACGATCTTTATCCGCTGGAACTTTTTACGAAAGAAGAGGCTGGAGAGATTATTGATATGATCGAGAGCCGTCAGAAAAAATATTATGAAGAATATGGACTTCATTTTATGCATGCAAGCGATGAATGGTATATTACCGCTGGACGTGATTTTCCGGAAGAAGAGCGGTATGACGGATATATCCAGTTGGAAAATGGTGTCGGTATGATGCGGCTTTTCATTACAGAATTCACGGAAGCGCTTGAGCAGGTGAAAAGCAATCCTGGATATCTCAAAATGCGTGAAGAAGTGAAGCGCACGGTCACAATCGCGACCGGAAAATTGACTTATGCAACCATTTGTTCATTTGCAGAGCGTATGATGGAGGCATTTCCGGGACTTCAGATCCATGTATTTGCCATAAGGAATGATTTCTTTGGTGAGACAATTACCGTATCCGGACTGATTACCGGACAGGATCTGACTGCTCAGATAAAAGAGCACCAGGAGAATAGCAGGAAACATTTTGTGGAAAAAATCTCTGATGCGCAGAAATTTGTGGATAACATAGGAAGTGCTGATAAAAATGTGCATGGATTAGGAGAAGATCTCATTATTCCATGTAACATGCTTCGTACCGGAGAAAGGGTATTTTTGGATGACTGGACTGTGGAAGACGTGGAACAGAAGCTCGGAATGCGGCTTATTCCAATAGAATCTGGTGGAGGAGATTTTGTCGAGGCAATTCTGAATCCGGAATATAGTATGGAGCGTACCAATGATAATTTTGTCTATGTAAAGGCGTATGACAGATAATGTAATTGAAAAATAAGTATGACTAAAAAATAACATTAAAAAAAGTAATGAGCCAGAGGGTGTCCAAATAGAAGCGTTGCATTATATAATATATGAGTTGAAAAAATGATTCAGGAGGAAAAGAATGAATACAAAAGAAGCAAAACAGTCTGTTCAGATGGACAAAGCATTGTTTGATTTTTACGGGAAGCCTTCCATTGGACAATCACTGCCACTTGCGATACAGCACGTACTGGCTATGATCGTCGGCTGCGTAACGCCTTCTATTATCGTGGCAGGCGTAGCAGGTCTTTCACAGGAAGATTCTGTGATTCTTATTCAGGCAGCGCTTGTGATGTCTGCATTGACGACATTGATTCAGTTATTTCCGTTTATTAAGACAAAATGGTTCACTATCGGAGCAGGACTTCCGGTCATGATGGGAATCCGTTTCGCATATCTGCCAAGTAGGCAGGTAATTGCTGCGGATTTTGATATTGCAACGATTCTTGGAGCGCAGATTGTTGGCGGTATCGTTGCACTTTTAGTGGGATTAAATATTAAGAGAATCCGCAAGTTCTTCCCGCCGCTTATTACCGGTACGGTAGTGTTTTCTATTGGATTATCTTTGTATCCGACCGCGATCAATTATATGGCCGGAGGAGCCAGCAGTGAAAATTACGGTTCCTGGAAGAACTGGCTCGTAGCAATTATTACATTGATTATTGTAACGACACTTAATCATTTTGGAAAAGGTATCTGGAAACTGGCATCTATCTTAATTGGAATTATTGGTGGATATATTGTAGCACTTTGTTTTGGAATGGTAGATTTTTCTTCCGTTGCACAAGCGGCAATCTTCCAGCTTCCGAAGCCGATGCATTTTGGAATTAAGTTTGAGCCTTCATCTTGTGTAGCACTTGGTATTTTGTTTGCTATTAACTCTGTGCAGGCAATTGGAGATTTCTCTGCAACTACAACAGGTTCTATGGATCGTATGCCGACAGATACGGAATTATCCGGTGGTATTGTAGGCTATGGAATCAGCAATATTTTTTGCGCATTTTTCGGTGGACTTCCGACAGCAACTTACAGCCAGAATGTAGGTATTGTATCTACAACAAAAGTTATCAGCCGCAGAGTGCTTGGAATTGCTGCTGCGATTCTGATGGCGGCCGGATTGATCCCGAAATTTTCATCAATATTGACTACGATTCCTTATTGCGTGCTGGGAGGAGCAACAATTTCTGTATTTGCATCAATTGCAATGACAGGTATGAAGCTGATTACAACAGAGCCGATGGATTTCCGCAATACAACAGTTGTTGGACTTGCAGTTGCAGTCGGCATGGGTGTGACTCAGGCAAGTGCATCACTGGCACAGTTCCCGGACTGGGTAACGACTATATTTGGAAAATCACCGGTAGTTCTTGCAACTATTGTAGCGATTGTGTTAAACTTAACTCTGCCAAAAGCAAAGAAGTAGATTTTGAGTTTGTTGGACGGGGGTTTTTAAAAGAGGGTAACCCTTTTTTGAAAGCCTCCGTTTTGTAGTGTTTATCGATTTTAGGGAAAGTAACAGTTTGTTGGAGAATGTGAATATGGAAGAACAAAAAAACGGACAAGAATCAGGAAAACAGGGGCAAAAGCCTCATAAGAGAAGAAAGCGTTATTCCGGGACGCATCCGAAAAAGTACGAAGAAAAATATAAGGAATTAAATCCTGAAAAATATGGAGATACGATTGAAAAGGTCATAGGAAAGGGCAGCACTCCGGCAGGTATGCATATATCCATTTGTGTGCAGGAGATTCTGGATTTTCTGGACATCAAACCAGGTCAGCAGGGACTGGATGCAACACTTGGCTATGGCGGACACACAAGAAAGATGTTGGAAAAGCTGGAAGGACATGGTCACATTTATGGTCTTGACGTGGATCCGATTGAGTCCGAGAAGACAAAAAAGAGACTGCGTGATCTTGGATATGGAGAAGATATTTTGACTGTGAAATTATGCAATTTTGCAGACATTGACAAAGTGGCAGAAGAACATGGAAAGTTTGACTTTGTACTGGCAGATCTTGGTGTGTCCTCTATGCAGATCGATAACCCGGAACGCGGTTTTACTTACAAATTTGACGGACCTTTAGACCTGCGCATGAACCCACAAAAAGGAGAAAGCGCGGCACAGCGTTTGAAAAGCATGGACGCAGAAGAAATAGAAGGAATGCTGGTGGAAAACTCTGATGAACCATACGCAGCAGAGATAACAGAAGTGCTGATGAATTGGAGAAAACACGGGAAATCTCCGGAAACTACAACAGAATTAAAAGAAGCAATCGAAGAGGCTCTGACATTTCTTCCGGAGAAAGAGAAAAAAGAGGCGGTCAAGAAATCATGTCAGAGAACATTCCAGGCACTTCGCATTGACGCTGTCTCTTATACAC